>LSQX01158163.1_pt1 | contig 10507 bp, 9 predicted proteins | sample 654561 | NCBI WGS metagenome assembly LSQX01 (sample SAMN04489861, study PRJNA283612) | anaerobic digester metagenome | isolation source: 4 biogas reactors fed with cattle manure at either 37C or 55C with and... | place: Denmark: Kongens Lyngby | collected 2014
TCGGCGATGTGTATAAGATACAGACTCACAGCCGATCTGCATCTCCACTCGACCTTTTCCATCGATGGCTGCAATACCCTGCAAGAGATGACGGACGCCGCCTGGCGGGCGGGCTTGCGCACCCTATGTTTCACAGAACATGTCGACCACAACCCGCGTGACACTGGTTATGGATTTTACGACTATGAAGCTTACCGCGAGGCCGTCTTGCAAGTGAAAGAAGCATATGAGGGCAGGATCGAAGTGCTGTGGGGCATCGAATTTTCCGAGCCCCATTTGTATCCGGCGGAGCTGGAGCGGGAGCAGCAACGCGGCTATGACATGATTATCGGGAGCCAGCATTTCCTGGGCAAATGGTTTTTCGGCGAGCGGGAAATGCTGGAACAGTGGCCCCGTGAAGAGGTGTTTTCTCGGTATTACGAAGAGCTCTGTGCAATGGCGGACCACGGCGGATTCGACGTGATGGGGCACATCGGTTTTCCCTGCCGCTATATCGGCGATCATCCGATGCCCGAGGATGTTGCGCGTGTGCTTGCCGCAAAGATGGTTAAGAGTGGGATTCTGCCGGAAATCAATACCAGCGGATTTCGCAAAGGATATCCCAAGACCCTGCCGGACGAGCCGTTTCTGCGGATCTGGCGCGATCTCTCCTGCGGCAGCGTCACTGCCGGCTCCGATGCGCATCGCATCGGGGAACCCGGCAACGGTTTGGAGCAGGCGGAGGACGCCGTGCGGATGCTTGGCCTCGAACCGGTCGTTTTCCGGAGCAGAAAGGCGGTTCGGTTATGAGCACCCGATGCGATGGTGCGCGAGGCAAGCGAGGAAACCGGTCTATCGGTACAGATCGGTCCATTGCTGTACGCCACCACGTTCCGCACCCATCCGTGGCGGCAAGTGGTGCTTCTTTCCTATCTGTGCACCGCGGGTCAGGGAGATGTCGTCCTGTCGGAGGAACACGATTCGTATCGATGGGCTTCACGTGAGGAAACCCACGCGACGCTCGCGCCCCCGATTTGCACGGATATGGATCGAGGTGGGGTTTTCGCGCAGTTGAGAGACCTGGTGGACTGACGGGAGGTGCCTTGGATGGATTTGGTACAGTGGTTGATGGAAGAGGAAGCGGATGTGTCGATCCGATACGGTGCCGCACGTGACCTGCTCGACTGGCCGGAGCACAAACTCGAACCCCTCCGGCGCAGGATCGGCGAAGAGGGATGGGGAGCCCGATATCTCGCGGTGCGCGGGGAGAACGGGCACTGGGGACGGGGCTACTACAGTCCCAAGTGGATCAGTACCCACTACACGCTGCTGGAACTGAGAAACCTCGAACTCCCCCGAGACAACCCGGCGGCACGGGATGCAGTCGCATTATCATTGCGTCAATTCCGACTCTATCCGGACCAGCGCGTCTCGCACGCCGGTTCCGGGCATTCGCGCACCCGACGGGAACGCGGAGCTGTGACTTCTGATGTCTGTATCAACGGAATGTTTTTGCATTTTGCCTGCTGGTTTGGCGCGGACCACGCCGCGCTGGAACCGGTTGTAGATTTTCTCCTCGGTGAACGCATGCCGGACGGGGGCTTTAATTGCCAGTCCAACCGGCGGACCGCGCATCCGGTCCACAGTTCTTTGCATACGACGTTGTCGGTGCTCGAGGGGATCGAGACCTACCGGTTGTGTGGCTATACCTATAAATTGGACGAATTGCTGGACGCCGCGGAAACTTCGCGCGCGTTCATTCTGGTGCACCGGTTCTTCCGTTCGGACCACACTGGGGAGGTCATCTCCCCCCATTTTATGAAGCTGTCCTGTCCCTGGCGATGGCATTACGACATCCTGCGGGCGCTGGATTATTTTCGAATTTCCGGACAACCCTATGACGAACGGATGCGTGACGCGCTGGAGATCCTCCGGAACGCCCGACGCCCGGACGGTACCTGGCATGTCGGGCTCCGGTTCCCGGGGGAAGAGCACTTTCGCATGGAACCTGCGCGCGGACCCAGCCGGTATCTGACGTTGCGGGCGCTTCGCGTCTTGCGCGCCTATGGGTGCGGGCTGGAGGGCGTGGACGACAACGGGGGGGTAAAGTGAGCCGGCTGCCCGACAAGGTGCTGTTCTGGGATTTTGACGGCACTCTCGCGTCCGCTCCGGGACTCTGGGTCCATGCGATTTATTCGGAACTCGAGGACACCCTCCCCGGAAACGGCATCGGGATGGAGCGGGTGCGCGAGAAAAATCAGACCGGCTACCCTTGGCATCACCCGGAAAGGGACCATCGCGCGCTCATCCGGCCCGGTGCCTGGTGGACCTATATGGAAACCGTTTTTACGGGCATCTATCGGAATCTGGGCATCGATGAGAAAACCTCTTCCGTCATGGCCGGTCGGATCCGGCGGCGGATTCTGGACCCGCGCAACTACACCCTTTTACCCGATGCTCTGCAGGTGCTGACTTCTTGCCGCGATAGGGGATACGCGAACTGGCTTTTGTCGAACCACATGCCGGAACTTGGCGAAGTTCTGTCGGCACTCGGACTGGCTCCCTTGCTGGACGGTGTGTTACTGTCCGCCGAAATCGGATATGAAAAGCCACATCCCGCGGTGTTTGATATCGCACTCGAACGGACCGGGCACCCCGACACCCGCTATATGATCGGCGACAATCCAATCGCGGACATTGCCGGGGCGAAGCGTGCCGGTATCCCGGCCATTCTGGTCGAAACCGCAACCGGCCACCCGTGGCAGCCGGGACCTGTCCCGCCAGACTTTACATGTTCCCGGTTGATGGATATCCTTGACTTCATCCCGTGACGAATTTCTGTCGCCGGGCTGCAGCTGGGCGGTAAGAATGGTACATAACCATATTGGAGGGAAGACGTGGCGCATTCTGGTGTTTTGTTGTTCGACGGGGCGATGGGGACCTGGTATGCCGACCGGTTCGGCCAAGACATGCCATGCGAATGGGCCCTACTCCGCCATCCGGAACGAATCGCCGCGATTCACAATGAGTATCTGCTGGCCGGCGCGAATGCCATCATAACAGATACCTTCCGTGCGGACACCCGGGCGTTGGGTTCGGATCACGACACGCTGCTCCGACTGATCGACGCTGCCTGGCGGGTTGCGGTCGACGCCGCCGGAGAGGAGAAACCGGTCTGGGCTGGATTCGGGCCGCCCACCCCGGACACAAACCTCGCTCACGACGAAGAGGCGTCTTTCGAGCAGTCTGTCTGGGACGAAACCGTACTCAAAATCGACCGCTTCCTGGATCGCGGCGCCAGGCGATTTTTGTTTGAGACGTTCGAAGACGACGCATTGCCTTTGCGTGCGTGCGCCTATATCAAAAAGGTCTGCCCCGACGCCACGACGTTGGTTTCCTTTGCCGTGTCGCCGGACGGCACCACGCGTTCCGGCAGGATGGGACAAGCGCTGTATCTCGCTGCCTGCCGGTCTCCTTTCGTCGACATCGCCGGTTTCAACTGTGTGTCGGGTCCCACACATCTGCTTCGGTTTGTCCATTCTCTCCCGGAAAGGGAGAAGGGGACGGGCAAGCCTCTGTCGATCCAGCCGAATGCCGGGTACCCGGTATTGGACGATGGGCGAACGGTCTACAGGAACAATCCGGATTATTTTGCGGATACGATGATGGGCGCGCTGGAGAAAGGGGTGGCCGTTCTCGGTGGCTGCTGCGGTACGACGCCCGCCCATATTGCGGCGCTGGCATCCAGACTGCGCACCCGCACGGGAGGATTTACCGCACAGGTTCCCACCTTGCCGACACAGCCAGCGGGCATTGTTCTCCAACCGTCTGTGATCAAGCCCGCGCGAAACCGCTTTGCCGAATTGCTGCGGACCGGAAGGCCCGTACTCCTGACCGAACTGGATCCCCCCGCCGGGGCGGATCCGGACATGGTGACGGCGTTCGCGTCCGCTTACCGCGACGCGGGAGCTCACATCGTAACGGTCGCGGACAATCCTTTGGGGGCGCCGCGCGCGGACGCGGGCATCACAGCCGCCAGAATCCGGCGCGAGTGCGGGATCGACGCGATGCCGCACATCGCCTGCAGAGACCGCAATCTGCTGGGGATCCGATCCCAGCTGATCGCGCTGCACAACGAGGGAATCCGCAACCTGCTCGCGGTGACCGGCGACCCGGTACCGGCGGATCTGGCGGCCGATGTGCGCGGCGTGTTTCATCTCAACGCAATCCAGCTGATCGAATATATCATGACGCTCAACAGCGGCCTGTTCGACGGAGATGGATTTGTCGTGGGTGGAGCGGTCAACCTGGGTGCCACCCGGTTTGATGTCGAACTCGAGCGGGCAGCCCGCAAGGTGCGGGCCGGCGCGGCGTTCCTGATCACGCAGCCTGTGTTTGGCGAGGATGGATTGCATCGCCTGGAAGTCTTGCGGGAGGCATCACTTGGCGTGCCGGTCATCGCGGGCATCCTCCCGGTAGTCAGCCATCGGAATGCGATGTTTCTCAACAACGAGGTGCACGGCATCCGCATTCCTCCCCCGATGCTGCAAGCGTTTGAGGGTCTGACAAAGGAAGACGCATCTGCGCTCGGTGTGCGTTTCGCGCTGGACACCCTGCGCGCCGCTACCGAAATGGTGGACGGATTCCACCTCATGACCCCGTTCCGGCGTACTGGCATGGTCGCCGAAATTCTACAAGAATACCTGGCCGATCGGCGACCCGATAAAGGAGAATGAAGATGATTTTGATCGGAGAAAAACTCAACAGTTCCATCCCATCCACCCGCCAGGCCATCGAGAGGCGGGATGCGGAAGCGATCCAGGCACTGGCCCGGCGGCAGACCGAAGCAGGGGCCGAGTGGTTGGACCTCAACGCAGGTATGTTTATCGGCGACGAAACGGAGACACTGGCCTGGCTGGCCGGTACGGTCGCTGCCGGCACGGACGCGGGACTGGTGCTGGATTCCCCGGATCCCTCCGTACTGGCAGCCGTTGCCCCGCTTCTGGCGTCTCGACGTCTGATCCTCAACTCGGCGACTCTCGACCCGGCCCGATTGGAACCCATGCTCGCGCTTGCGCTCGAATACGGCACCGGCTTGGTCGTGTTGCCGATCCGGGGACGCCGGTTGCCGGAGTCCGTGGCCGATCAGATTGACATCTCAGAGGAGTTGATCGCCGCAGCCCGTACGGCTGGCCTGTCCGAAGACCGGCTCTATCTCGACATCCTTGTCAGTGCGGCCGCGATCGACACGTACGCGCCGTCACGCGCACTTGCGTTTGCCCGCCACCTGCGCGGAGCCCATCCCGAACTCCATCTGACAGGGGGGATCTCCAATGTCTCCTACGGCCTGCCCGGACGCCGTCCGATCAACGCCTCGTTTTTGTCCGCGTCGGTACAAGCGGGGGTGGACGCACCCATTTTCGATGTGCTGGATACCAACCTGCTTCATGTATTGGCGGCATCTGTCATGATCGCCGGACAGGACGAGTACTGTGCGGACTATCTTGCTTTTTATCGCCAACGGATCGCCGGAGCCGCCCCGACTTGACCGCAATTGCGCTCTCCCGGTCAAGAAGTCCCGTCACGTCTCCGATATGCTGGAGCGGGAGGTGAGGGAAACGGAACCAAAGGAAAAGATGGAAGCCGTCCAGCGGATGCAGGACCACATCGAAGCGAATCTGCACCGTCCGATCACACTCGAAAACCTGGCACGCGCTGCGGGGTATTCTCCTTCGCACTGCGCGCGGGTGTTCCACGAGCTCACAGGACGTACTCCGTTCGACTATATCCGCGCCTACCGGCTTTCCAAAGCCGCGCTGCGGTTGGCCGACGGGGAAGAGCGTGTGCTGGATGTCGCACTGGATTTCGTGTTTGGGTCCCACGAAGGCTTCACGCGCGCCTTTTCCCGACAGTTCGGAGTTCCCCCGCGCGACTATGCGAGCAACACCCGCCCGGACCGTCTTTTCATGCCTGTACGGGCGCAGTCCGCCCGGCCCGCATCGCGGAAAGGAGATCGCGACATGTCTGTTGAGCCGAAAGAAAAAGAACCACTCCGCACCGTCTTTGTCCAGGTCGTCGAACGACCGGCACGTGGATTCATTCTCAAACGGGGAATGGCCGCATCCGACTATTTTGCTTATTGTGAAGAGGTCGGTTGCGACATCTGGGAGATACTCACCGGCATCCGGGAGGCCATGTATGAGCCGATCGGTGCCTGGTTGCCACCGGTGATGGTGGCTCCCGGGACATCCGAGTACGTCCAGGGGGTCGAAGTGCCGCTGGATCGGGACATCCCTGTCCCGGAAGGATTCGAACGCATCGACCTGCCCACCTGCAAAGTCATGGTATTCCAGGGACCTCCCTTTCCGGAAGAGCGGTATGAGGAAGCCATTGGTGATTTGTGGGAGGTTATGAAGTCGTTTGACCCGGCCCCCTATGGATTCCGATGGGCAGATGAAGACGGCCCACGATTCCAGATGGAACCTCAGGGATATCGCGGCTACATCGAAGCCCGCCCGGTCCGCCCGGTCTGATCCGCCAACGGATCCTTGTAGGACCGCCCTCTCTCGCGAAGGGGCGGTCCTTTCCTTTGTCTGGATTCCGGACGGGGAGGGAAACGCATATAATGGGAGAAAGATGGAGATCCGCAGTGTTCCGTGGAGGTGCCCATGGCGATCGAACTGATTCCGATCAATGAGAACCTGTTGTCCGAATTACCGGCCTTTTGGGCTTCGATTCCCGGGGTGGGGCTCAATCCGATCGACGATTCGCCTACTGGATTGCGCCGATTTCTCGACCGCAATCCGGATTTGTGTTATGTGGCGCGGGCTGCAGACGGTCGATTGGCCGGCACGCTGTTGTGCGGTTGGGACGGGCGGCGCGCGCGGTTGTATCACGTGTGTGTGCACCCGGACTTCCGTGGTCGCGGCATCGCCCAGACCATGGTTTCCCGCGTCCTTCGACAGCTGCGCGCGATGGGCGTTGTCAAGTGCGATCTGGTCTGTTTCCAGGACAATGAGATCGGCAATGCGTTTTGGAGAAGAGTCGGATGGGTCCGCAGAGACGATCTGGCGTATTGGCAAATGCCGCTGAACCCGCCTCCTGCGGCAGTCTCGGAGGAGACCCCATGAATCAGGTGGATTCCGCAGGCTTTGCCCCGCATGTGCCACCCGGAGCCGATCGGATTCGCCGCATCCTGTGCGACGAGGGATACCGCGCGGTATTCGTCGGTGGTTGTGTCCGGGACACTTTACTCGGACTTCCCGCCGCCGACTGGGACATCGGAACCTCCGCTCGTCCCGAAGACTGTATGCGGATCTTTTTGCACCACGGGATCGAGGTCATCCCGACCGGATTGCGCCACGGCACCGTCACGGTATTGTGGGACGGCGCGGGGTATGAGGTCACGACGTTCCGGGAGGACGCCGGCTACTCGGATGGTCGACGCCCCGACGCGGTGTTGTTTACGGACTCCCTCGAACAGGATCTCGCACGCAGGGACTTTACCATCAACGCGATCGCGTGGGATCCCGCATCCGGATTGATCGACCCCTTTGACGGACAAGCGGATCTCAAGTCCGGACGGATCCGGACGGTCGGCGATCCCTCGCTCCGGTTTTCCGAAGACGCGTTGCGCATGATGCGCGCGGTCCGCTTCGTCGGACGGCTCGGATTCTCAATCGATTCCGCCACCTTTGCGGCGATCCGCGCGCATGCCAATACACTCGTGCGGGTGTCGGCCGAGCGCATCTCCTCCGAGTGGGTCCAAACGGCTGCGTCCCCGCACCCGGAGGCACTTTTCCTGTATCACGAAACCGGGTTGCTCTCCTGGTTTCTCCCGGAGCTGGAAGCGCTGTATGCGCTGTCCACCGGCAGCGGGCAGTCGATCGGGGAGCATTGCATCCGTGTCGCTCTTCTGACCCCTCCGACGATGGTGCTTCGGATCGCGGGACTCCTGCACGACATCGCGCGGACTCCGGATCCAGGACCGGGTCCCGATCTTCACGCCGCCCTTTCCGCGGAGAGTGCCGATCGCATCTTGCGCAGATTGCGCTTCTCGGTCCGGGACCGGGAGCGGATCGTCTGGCTGATCGCAACGCACGACGATCCCGTGCCAGCCACCCCGGCGGATGCCCGGAGATTGCTGGCCGCCGCGGGACCCGATCGGTGGGAAGATTGGTTCGCGCTGGTGGCCGCGGATTGGATGGCAAACCATCCGAATGCCCCGAAGTCGGGTTTGGCCGGGTTGGAACGCGCAGCCGGCTGGGTTAGAAATTCGATCGAATCCGGAGATCCGATCGGAATCCAGCATTTGGCGGTCGATGGGACAGATGTTGTCCGTGCGGGGTTCGAAGGCCGCGCAGTGGGACGTGTCCTGCACAAGTGTTTGGATCTCGTGCTGGAAAATCCCAGCGCCAACTCCCGGGAAAACCTGATGCGCGCAATGAAATCCATGTCTGAGGAGGATCACCATGACTAAACCGATCTCTGTTCTCGCACTCGTGGGGGGTATTTCGAGCGAATCCGTGAACCGTTCCCTGTATGCTTTTCTTGTGGCCGAATTGCCTTCCGGCATGCATCTGGAGACCTTCCCGATCGAGTCGCTTCCCTTTTTTTCGCAGGATCTGGAGGAGGAGCTCCCGGAAAGTGTCTTGCGCCTCAAGGAGGCGATCGAGCGCGCGGACGGGGTGTTGTTTGTCACCCCGGAGTACAACCGTTCCTATCCAGGCGTGCTCAAAAACGCGATCGACTGGGGCTCCCGCCCCTGGATGCGGAACAGCTGGGAAGGGAAACCCGCGGCGACGCTGGGCGCGAGCATCGGGGCGATCGGCACCTACGGCGCACAGACCCACCTGAAAGCAGTGCTGTCGTTTTTGGACATGTCTTTGATGAACCATCCAGAGTTCTATTTCAACATCACCCGCGGTCTGGACGAGAACGGCGGACTGACTCCGTCTGCCCGCGCGTTGGTACGGGAGTATTTGGAGTCGTTTGACGCGTTTGTTCGGGAACATATTTCCGACTAGGCAAACGCGATCGAACGCGTTGCGAGCCCGAAAACGGGACATCCTCGTTTCGTTTTGTCCAAAGCGGGACGGGCTGAATTGGCTTTTACGTGTAACAATGCCTTTTTTTCAAATCGACGCTCTGCGGTATACCATTTTGCCGCACTCGGCCTATAATCAAAATGGCGTTTTTTGGACAATCCCTTTCCAGAACACCGGAATCATACGGGTATAGTGAAAGGAGTATCACCAATGGAATCGTTCTGGCCTTATGTATCGATCGTCATCTCCTTGATCGCCTTTGCGGTCGCCGCCTACTTTTATGTCTGGGTACAGAAACTGCCCACGGCAAATGAAACAATCGAGCGAATCGGCACGATTATCCGCCAAGGCGCATTCGCCTTTCTCCGGCGGGAGTATCGAATCCTCTCGATTTTCGCAGGTGCGATTGTTGTTCTCATTCTCTTGTTCTTTCCTGAACCGTTCTGGAAAGGTGGCATCGAGCGCAATCTCATCATGGCGGTCGCCTATGTCGCCGGCACCTCGCTGTCAGGGCTGGCCGGGTATGTCGGTATCAGCATTTCCACCATTGCGAATCAAAAATCCGCCTCAGCGGCACGAAACGGGTTGGACCCCTCCTTTATGGCCGGTTTTCGTGGGGGAGCGGTCATGGGGATGGCGGTGGTCGGCACCTCTCTGATGGGAGCGGCGGTCGTCTATCTGCTCACCAAAGATCCGGAAGTCCTGATCGGCTTCAGCTTTGGCGCAAGCTCTCTTGCCTTGTTTGCCAAGGCGGGCGGCGGCATCTTCACCAAGACCGCTGACATCGCGGCGGATTTGACCGGCAAGGTCGAACTCGGCATCCCCGAAGACGATCCCCGCAATCCGGCCGTCATCGCCGACAATGTCGGCGACAATGTCGGCGACGTGGCCGGCATGGGCGCCGATCTCTTCGACTCCAACGTCGCAGCCATCGCTGCCGCCCTGGTCCTGGCCCTGGATCTCAAGCAGGCTCCTTTCATCTACATGGCATGGGCCATGGGACTTCTGGCCTCCATGATCGGGGTCTTTGTCTCCAACGTCAAAGAAGGAAAGAGCCCCGGCAGGGCCCTGAACCGGGGCACCTACATCACAACAGGGCTCTTCTTCGCCTTGACCCTGGCGGCCAGCCTCGTCTTCAAGTTCGAACTCCGTCTTTGGGGAGCGGCCATGATCGGCCTGCTGGCCGGCACGGTAATCGGTTTTTCATCCGAACTCTTCACCTCGGATGAGGGCAAGAGAGTCAAGGCCGTGGCCCGTATCTCCCAGCAGGGGCCGGCCTTCACCATTCTGGCCGGTTTCAGCAACGGCCTTCTGTCCAGTTTCCCCTCCCTGATCGGGATTGCCGGTGCCGCCTTGGGTGCCTACAAGCTCTGCCAGCCCCTGGGCGGCGATTACGCCCTCTACGGCATCTCCCTGGCCGCCGTCGGTATGCTCTCCATCATCGGGATGGTAACGGCCAACGACGCCTACGGCCCCATCGT
>LSQX01215059.1_pt2 | contig 10505 bp, 11 predicted proteins | sample 654561 | NCBI WGS metagenome assembly LSQX01 (sample SAMN04489861, study PRJNA283612) | anaerobic digester metagenome | isolation source: 4 biogas reactors fed with cattle manure at either 37C or 55C with and... | place: Denmark: Kongens Lyngby | collected 2014
CATCGTCTGGTGGAAAGCGGTATCAAATACGCCGACATTGGGCACTCCGGGCATCAGCTGTTGGATCGCTTCGATCCCGATGATATTGGCCGGATTATGTAGCGGAGCCAATTCGGTGCATTTGATCAGTTCATTCATGACATCGTCATCAATCATCACACTCGATGCGTATGCTTCGGCGCCGTGCACGACCCGATGACCGACAGCCGATATCTCATCGAGTGATGAAATCAAGCCGTATTGCGGATCCACTAGGGCGTCAAGTACATGTTTGAGTGCTACCGAATGGTCCGGTAGATCGACATAGACACGGTGTTTTTCCCCCGCGACATTAATTAAATAGCAGGAGCCTTCGATTCCAATGCGCTCGACCAGACCCGAGGTGATCAACTTCTCGTTTTCCATATCCAGCAATTGGAATTTAAGCGAAGAACTTCCGCAATTGATGACTAGTATTTTCATTCTTTCCTCCAGTTTCTTTAACGGTTTCATTATAACGAACTTTTGAGTGCCGGACAAGGCGCAATTACATACAAAAAAGCCATTCTTGATGAATGGCTACATTTCCATGTACAGCAGATAGATGCCAAAGCCGAGTAAGACCAGACCGAAGGCAAATTGCAACAACTTGGTCAGTCCCTGATACCGTCCAGAGGCAGACATCCGGTCGACCAGACCGAACGACGTTCCGGCGATGACCACCAGGATAGAGTGGCCGACCGAATAAAGAAAGAACAGCAGTCCTGCCCAGGCCAGAGATCCTCCCCGGGCTACAACAGCCATCAGGGCGACCAATATCGGAGTGGCACAGGGTGAACTGAAGACACCGGCCAACATACCGGTCAAGAAAGCTCCTGCCATCCCCCGGCGTTTGTTTTTTGCCAGAAGGTTGATCGAGGGAACAAATTCATAGATTCCAAACAGCTGAAGTGACATTAAAATAAACACGACTGCCAGGATGATATTCCAAATCGTGCTGGAGGTGCCAAAGAAACGTCCCACCACGGCTGCGATCAACCCCAGGGCTGTGAACACTACCGCAGACCCAAGGGCAAACAACAACGACAGTTTTAAGGCAGTTTTAGGTTCCTTGGCTCCAGCACCACCGACATACGTGATGATCAAAGGAATTCCGGCCAAAGAACAGGGTAAGGTCGAGGCCAGAACACCACCAAGAATCGCGAACAGCGGTACCAGCAGTGTGGTCTCGTTGGCTATCAGGTTGACGATCGAATCGAGATTAATCATTGATCAACTCGAGAATCAATTGTTCAAACGGTTCATCCTGGATCGCACCGACGTGACCTGTCAAAACGTGTTCACTCGTCCCACGTAAAAAGTGTCGTTGTAATTGAACCGGCGTTGTCTCTGATGGAACAAACGGCGTCCCATCAGCCTGATACATAAACTGGGCCGGAACGAATGATAATGGGAAATCATTAGCTGCATCCGGAACCTGGTTTAGATCAATATTTTTGATGATGATCTGATCACCATACTTTTCATGCATTGCCTGAAGGCGCACGGCCATCTCCGCACAAAACAGACAGGAGTCGGTACCGAATTCGATGAACACCGGTTTTCCCTGACTCAACCACTCATCGAGATCATACTCCGGTGACAGTGGCATCGAAGTACCGGACAATTGAACATCATTCGATTGGGATAAAAAATTCTTTTGAATATACAATCCGGCAATCACCACAATAATCAAAGCCGGCACCAATATCTGTAGGACTTTTTTCTTATTCATAGATACCTCTCATCAATAGTTAACTTCTAGTATACCCTAAACAAAAACAAAACATAACAACCGAATCGTAATTCGTTTTCCGGAGCGTCCGTTCGATTTGGTATAATAAAATCAGGAGGTTTCCGTGAAGCTTGTAACGATTAATCAAGAATATGCCACACAATTGGCCGAGATCCTGTCAAACGATCAATCGCTCCATCAGATTCTGAGTAGTCAACCCGAATTACCTCAGGTAACTCCTGATGAATACTACTGGACGACCAGACAATGGGAAAAGAAAAATGACGGTCGGGTCTATGCGATCATTGAACAAAAAATGGTGCTCGGAGTCCTCAGCTACCTGCCACTGTCAGACAAGGCAGCCATAGTCGGACTATGGATCCGGAGCGATCAGTGGAACAGAGGTTATGCTTCCCGGGCCTTGAGTTTATTTAAAAAGGTTGCCGGAGGCAAAGGTTACAACTATATCACCGCCAATATCCCGCGGGACAATCCGGCTGCCATGGCTGTCTGGCGCAAACATCCGATCATCGTCACAGAATCAAGTGAGTATATACACCCGTGGATGGATCTTTCAAAATGAAGACGCTGGCCATTATTGCTGAGTATAACCCGCTTCATGACGGACATCGCTATCACTTTCAACAAAGTATGGACCAAAGTGGCGCCAGCCACAGCATCATCCTTATGAGCGGTAATTTTGTCCAGCGCGGTGAACCCGCCATCAGTGATAAATTTACCCGGGCGGCTGAAGCCGTCCGGATGGGCGCAGACCTGGTACTGGAACTTCCCTTTATCTATGCCGTCAATTCAGCTGAATTTTTTGCAGAAGGTGCCATCAGGATCCTGAACACCAGCGGTGTAGTAGATTACTTAAGTTTCGGCAGCGAGACTGCCGACCTGGAGAACTTGAGTACCAGTGCTTCCCGTCTCTTGGAACCGGATCATATCACTCAGGTGCGAGCACTGATGTCACAGGGCTTATCTTATGCCGGAGCGGTCGAACAACGTTTGGGCCAAGCATTACGCCAGCCAAACGACATACTGGCCATACAGTATCTGAGAGCTCTGATACGCCAACACAGTCCCATTCGGCCGATGGTGATCCGACGCCGCGGCGGCTATCACAATGACAGCCTGGCAACTCGCTTTCCATCAGCCACAGCCATACGAACTGCTCATCGACAAGGTGTTTTACAAGACATCGAACAGCCGATCTTCTGGGAAGATCTGACCGACATGATCTTTGCCCGGCTGCTGTTACATGACATCTCCTCGATTCACGGAATGCGTGAGGGCATCGATGATGCCCTGAAACGGGCTGCCTTGCACACCAATGACCTGGCAGAACTACTGGAACAATGTCGAACGCCCCGCTTCAGTCTGGCCCGATTAAGACGATTACTGATCCACAGCCTGATGGGTTACCACAGCATCGATCACTCCGAGCTGCAAAACACAGTTTATTTTCGCCCTCTGGCCTTCAATACCAAAGGGCGTCAGCTACTCAAAAAAATAAAACAGCAACAACCTGATCGATTTATTCCGACCCTGTCGCGCTACCGCGGCCATGATGATATCATGCGGGTACTACACTTCGACATCATCAGTTCGAATTTATATTATTATCTCCAACAAACCGGACCCGAGCAGGCGAGAAAAGCCATCTATGTAAAATAAGACGGAAGCATTTGAGCTTCCGTCCTGTTTCGTTTAGTTGAGAGGCACGTTTTTGTCCAGGCTTAAGGTGCCACTGTCATAGTCTTGTTGATCAACAGACAGGTAGACCTGACTGACAGCGAAATAACCACCGAGAGTCAGACCCAGTTCCTTTATGGTTATGGCTTCATCTGTCGCAGCCACTTCCCAATGATAGATATCGCTACTGATATCGATATACACTTCATCTGACATCGGTTCTTTTTCGATCTCCCGGATCTTAAAGCCATCCGGGAGAGCTAATCCATCGGGACGTTCCCGGCGTAAAGCCTGCGATAATTTCTCCATCAGTGAGTCATTGGTGCGCATATCAAAGGTCGACATGGTGCCGATCGGTTGCGCTGAAGAATCTATCTGAACGATATCGATCCGTTCAGGATATTCAGTATCTTCGGTCAATTTATCCAAGGTCGATGAAATATCATTTTCAGGGTAGACCGATTTGACCAAACCGAAATCCTGAGCAAAGTAATTGATGACGCCATTGCTTTCGACGGCAATGGCTTTGACCAACTGACTTCCCAGGATCACGATCGGTTCGTCGAGTCGAATAATGGTCGAGGTCCCGATGACGGGATCTTCCCAGGAATGACCGACCTCAAGCGGAGCCTGCAACAGGATCCTCTCCTGATCTTCGGTCGTGTAGTCCAACCGGCTGAGTCGACTGTAATTCTCTGATTCTGTAAAAATCAATCGAACTTCATCCTCTGTGATCCGATAGACATTGACAGTTTCCGTTCCGCCGTTGTTAACATGAAACTGTACCAGATCATCTTTGATATATTCCGTTCTTACACGATAGCTTGCAAACTCATTATTGACACCTTCAAAAAATCGAATGGTATCTTTGAACACCGGAAAATAGTCCGCAACAGTCGGCCCGGGTTCCGGTTCGACCGTTTCCGGCTCAGTCGTTTCCGGCTCAGTCGTTTCCGGTTCAACTGTCTCCGGTTCGACCGTTTCCGATTCCGGTGTTTCAACCGTAGTTTCCGGAATTTCCGGTTCGATTGTCTGAGGTTCTTCTACAGCAGGTGGACTGGTCTCAGGCGGCTGAACAACCGGTTGGCTGCACCCCGCCAGACTCAGTAAAAGTAATAGAACAATCAGTTTTCTCATCATTCTCTCCCGGGGATGTTCCGCTCAGGATCTAATCAGTCTTCGATGGATCCGATATGAATTCCATCATGTGGTCGAATAGATGGAGCTGTATTTTTCCCCGCTCATCGCCAATTGTGACATCATCGATCGTTTCATAACGGTGGGTCCGTTCCATAAACCGTTGAATCCACTCATAGATGGTGATCAATATTTTTTCGTTTGACTGGCGCACCCCGGTCCGGATCTCATGTCGGACGGTCACGGCATTTCGCAGTAGCATTTCAAACCTGTCATTTACCCGGTCCACCAGTTCGAGGATCTCGGGGTCTTGCCAAATCGCATCCTGATAGGCTATAAATTCTTCCTGGTCGTTAAAGTGACGTTTCAAGTCTTTTTTCATGTTCTCCCACTATCTGTATGGCCCTCAGGATCGTATCTCGTGTTACAACCAGGGCCGGTAGATTCAGTATCTCTTCGATTTTCTGTATACTGGTCGAATATCGATCGCTCTCTCCCCTAAGACAAACTGTCGCTCCTTCGAGAGCAAACCCGACGTCTAAACCGGGATTATCCTCTGCCCAGTTTATAACAGAAGCGATCCGTTCCTTGTCCAGCGCCCGTTCAAATAACAGGAAACGCATCCGGGACGAGGGACATTGATTCTTCAACGGATTTTGTTTCAGCAGGCGCACCATGCGGACCTTTGAGCGGACAATATTGAAGCCGTCCTCATCCAGTTCCGTTTGCAATATATGACGAAGTTTCGTCGCAGTCTCCCGCCCGTGTTGCTCGGCATCCAGGACCATCGAGTTGGATGTAAAATCGATCTCAATATTCTCATAACCCTCAGAAGTCATTATAACCGATAGCTGCCTTAACGGAATGCTATTGCGAAAGAATACCACATATGGTCTCATATCTGATCTCATGCTGGCTCCTTATGCTCATTTTGTTGTCCTTCTAGTTGTCTTATATATACCGGATATATTTATTTTCAAAACAGTCTTGACAAAACTCAAAGACCCTTCTATAATTATATTAGCACTAAGGTATTGTGAGTGCTAACAGATTAAAGGAGGTAAAATCTATGACAAGTTTAGTCCCTTTCAGCACCCGTAGAAACGATCTGGTAACACGCCGTTACGATCCGTTTGCCAACCTGATTGATGACTTCTTTAATGATTCGTTCTCCAGCCGATTGGTGAACAGCAATTTCAAATTGGACATCAAAGATCAGGCTGAACAATATGTCATCGAGGCTGAAGTCCCAGGTGACAGCCGTGACGAAATAAGTCTGGACGTTGAAAAAGGTCTGCTGACGATTTCGGTGAAAAAGGAACAGGAAAATCAGGAAGAAAACAATAATTACGTACATCGTGAGCGAACCATCAGCTCTATGACCCGTCGTATCGCGCTGGGCGACGTTGATGAAGAACAACTCACCGCAAAACTGGAAAACGGCATCCTGGAAATCATCGTTCCCAAGAAGCCGAAAATCGAAACCAAGAAGACGATCAACATCGAATAATCGTCACAAAACGTTATCTCTAACATTATTAGACGGTCCACCCCGGGGTGCACCGTCTTTTTTTTAGATCGTTTCCAGCCGGATACGCGATCCGCTTCGATCCTTGGTGATGATCACCTTGGCATCGATCTGTTCTTTGAGCAGGTTGACATGTGAGATGATCCCGACCAGTCGATTGCCCAGCGACAGTTCAGCCAGAGTCTGCATAGCCGCCTGGAGCGATTCTTCATCGAGCGAACCAAAACCCTCATCGATAAACATCGAATCGAGCTCGACCCCGCCGGCAAACGATTGGATGACATCACTTAGTCCCAACGCCAGCGCCAGAGAAGCTTTAAACGATTCCCCGCCTGAGAGCGTCCTGACGCTGCGCTTCATCCCATTATAATGATCGATCACATCGAGATCCAGACCGATTTGGGACCGGGCCCCGCCCGCTTCCTGACGGATCAATTGATATTGGTCATTGGTCATACCGGCCAGGCGAAGATTGGCCCGGTAAATGATCTCATCAAAATATGCCATCTGCAGATACGTCTCATACTGGATCTTCGGCTTGTTGACCAATTGCCCGCTGGCAGTATCCGACAGGTTTTTCAACCAGGTCAGCCTGTCCGATATTTGTTTGAATTGAGAGTGATTTTCCTGCAGCTCCTGTAATGCCTTTGTGTTGGCATACAATCGGTGACTGGATATTTCCCGTTCCCGGGTCAGCGTTTCCCGCCTGTTTGTTTTTTCCTGTCTTTCTGCTTTCAGTTGTGTCAGGTCGATCTCCTCAACCGAATACAGCTGTTCACGCAGGGTTTGTTGCTGTCCAAGCAATAACTTGTGGCTTGAGGTCATTTGATCGAGTGCCTTCGTTGCCTCTTCGATCGCCTGATCAATGGCTGTGATGTCCGCTTTTGTTTGATGAATACGGGATTCCACCTGGTCTTGCGTCAGCTGAGCGATCCTCTCGCCCGCTTCATCGATCCGTTTTTGCTGATCGAGCAGTGCCTGATTTATCCCGGCCAGTCGGCGGTCGATATCGGAAATCGATCGGTCGATACGNNTCCTTCAGGGATCTGGCCAATTCAGCCTTCAGTCCGACCGGATCAAACTCCTCCCCTGATTGCACAAAGTATTTCTGTTCGGCTTGTTGCAGCTCAGTCAGAGACCGGCAATGGGTCGCCAGTTCGGCTGCTTTCAGTGAGGCCTGCTGCATAACGGCCTGAGCCTTGTCCCGGGCTTGTTTGGCCTGCTCGAGGTCTGCCTCGGACGGCGCCTCAGGCGACAGCACAGCCGGGGCCGGATGTTCCAGCGAGCCACACACCGGACAGGCTTGCTGTGGCACCAAACGAGTTGCTAGTATTCCGGCTTGAGCATCAAAGAACAATCGTTCTGAACTGGTGTACTGTTTTGTCAGTTGGGCAAGTGTCTCTTGAGCCTGTATAAAGGTCGTTTGGCTAGCAGCCAGCTCCCGGGTTGATCGAACCAACTGTTCTTCCCGCTGTTCGATCGCAGCCAGTCGGTCTGACCTCTCCTTCAGACTCAGTTCTGCTTGTTCTACCCGGGCAGCTTGGGCTGATAAGTCAGCCATATCGGTCAAGGTCTGTTTTATCAGCGAAATCGAGTCGAGTAATGTCTTGCGTTTTGTATGCTGTTCTTCCAGTTGGGTTTCCAGACCACATTTTTGTGTCTGATTATTGGCCAAGGATTCCCTCAATCCTTTTAGATTTTCAAATACAGGGAGCAACGCCTGGTCCCGCTCGATAGTTTGGATCAATTGATCGCGCAACGGTTTTTTCTGATTGGCTTGATCAGCCACCTGCTGAAGCTCAGGCAGATGTTCGTTGATTTCCTTTAATTCCTGTTCGACTTTCTCCAATCGTTCCTTGTTTTCGGCCTGCTTTTCTGCCAGACCGATCAACCGGTTCAATTCATCAAGTCGCTTCTGGATCATTTGCAACTGTGTGTCCAGGATTTGATTCTCCGCTTGATCGCGTTGATTTTGTCTGTCCAGTTCCTCCATCACCTGAGTGACATCACCCGAATCAGATATCACCCTATCTGATGTCAGTTGCTGCAGTGCTGAATCCTCCGGGACAACAATCGTACCGGCACAACGAACCAGATCCGCTTTTATTGACTGAAACCGACGGTTTAGTTCAAGATAATCCGATCGAATTCGATCTTGTAGATTCAAGAACACTTCAGTATTGAAGATTTTTCGGAAGATATCCCTGCGCTGATTGGTCTCAGCCAGCAGCAATTTTAAAAATTCACCCTGGGCGATCATCGCCATTTGAGCATACTGATCGGCCGTGATTCCGAGAAGGTCTTCGACTGCCCGGGAAACACTGGTCACACCCGTTTCGATCAACTCGTCTTCTTTGAAGAAAGAAGCATCGGCCGTCTGTCTGGTCTCACCTTCTCCCCGCAGCTTCGGCCGGGTGTACTCCGGGTTACGGATGATCCGGTAACGCTTGCCCTTGAAATCAAACGTCAGCTCGACTTCAGTTTTGGTGTCCGGTCGGGCGTACTGAGAACGAAAACTCCGGACCTCACGGGTGCCGCCGCTGGGCTGACCGTAGAGAGCAAACATAATGGCATCAAAAATAGTCGTCTTGCCCGAACCGGTATCACCGGTGATCAAAAAGATCCCCTGATCTTCCAGTTGAGTAAAGTCGAGCTGTTCTGTTTCGGCATACGGCCCAAAGGCACTGATCTTGAGATGGATCGGTTTCATATTTCTTCCCCAATGGTTTGCAACAGGTCCATGACATAGTCGGTTTGTTCGTCTGTCAACGACCGATTGTTTTGCTGATGATAGAAGTCCTGAAACAACTCAAGCGGACTCTTGTGATGGACTTCTTGTGATGTCTGAAAAGCCTGTCCCGCTTTGGTGCGCTGATTATCATAGTTGAGCTTCATCAGATTGGGATAAATCGCCCTGCACTTAGCCATAACGTCGGGTATTTCAAATTCATCAGTCAGGGTGATCTGAACATAATCCTGCTGATTGCCGACCTGAAATATTTCCGGTTGCGTGATCATCTCAAACGGTCCCCGGACCACTCGCAAATCGCGCAGCGGTTGTAATGGTAACAGCTCTGTCTCGATTGTATGATCGGATGATATCGTGATCAAGGGGACCGATTTAACGTGTCCGGCCTCACTGAAAGAATATTTCAAAGGAGAACCCGGATAGCGGATCGATTCCCGGCCGACGGTCTGCGGTCCATGAAGATGGCCCAGAACGACCAGGTCAAAATTAGTGAAATGATCCGCGCGCACCTGATCGATACCACCGATCAAAATGTCATCGGAATCAAATGTTTTGGCTCCGGTGATAAATTGATGAGCTACCAGCAGATTGAACCGATCAGAATTCAGGTTGATTTGGGATACGATTTGAGCGATGGCCTCATCATAACCGGACACGTCCGATTCCGGCCAGACCGACCGGACCTGGACGGGTTTAGTAAACGGTAGCAGATAGATGTCGGCTGTCACCTCACCCACCTGCCAGGTAATCGGTTCGATCGGTTGTCGGAATGATTCGGCAATAAAGATATGGTTGGAAGAAAAGATCCTGGATCCAAATGACAGTCGATCAGCCGAATCATGATTACCTGAAATCATAAACAAACGGATATCCCGCTCAGCGATCCGACAGATGAAATTGTCCAACAGTCTGACCGCTTCGGCTGAAGGTGCCGATTTATCATAGACATCCCCAGCGATCACCACACCATCCGGTCTGTGCCGATCCATCGATTCGATTATTTGATCCAATATAAATGCCTGATCTTCGATCAGAGAGAACTCATTGACTTTTTTCCCCAGATGCAGATCAGCTAATAACATCAGTTTCATAAATCACCTCTACTTCTATTCTACCTGATGAAACCGATATACACAGGGTGAAAAGACAAATTCCAGTCCGATAACCCGATTCCGTTAGTCCGTCGCCGGCTCGGGTAAGAATCTACAAACACTATGAAAGGATGAGCCATGGAAGAAAAAAAAGACGTTTGCACCACACTGCCCGATTCCGAAAAATGCTACGACACGCAAACACCGGTGGCAGATTACGGTAAATCCTACAAAGAACAGTTAAAGGAAACAAAGGGCCCGTCTCAGGAAGAATTTTCCAATGTGTTGTACGGCGATAAAACACAAGCCGACTATAAACATGATCACATCGAAGAGAACCCGCTGGATAAAGCCGGCGATGTCAATACGTATCAGGCCGGGTTTGCCCGCAACCAACAAGCGACCGACTATATCAACAAAAAGGCGAACCAGCAAGGCTACACCGATATACCGGAAGACGAAGAAATCGATCAATACAACAAAGGCAGACTCTAGGAAGTCTGCCTTTGGCTTAAGGATGTTTGATTTCAGTTAGACCAGAGCTTGAGC
>LSQX01150703.1_pt1 | contig 10504 bp, 9 predicted proteins | sample 654561 | NCBI WGS metagenome assembly LSQX01 (sample SAMN04489861, study PRJNA283612) | anaerobic digester metagenome | isolation source: 4 biogas reactors fed with cattle manure at either 37C or 55C with and... | place: Denmark: Kongens Lyngby | collected 2014
CCGCTGTACAGCTACGACTACGACGGGGACTATCCGGAGGCCGGGCGCCGGTTCAAGAAGGCGATCGAGGATTCCGACGCCATCCTGATCATCACCCCCGAATACAACCGCTCCATCCCCGGCGCGCTGAAGAACGCCATCGACTGGGCCAGCCGCCCCTGGGGCACGAACTCCTTCGCCAACATCCCCTCGGGCGTGATCGGCACGTCGCCGGGCGCGATCGGCACCGCCATCGGGCAGCAGCACCTGCGCAGCATTCTCGGCTTCCTCAATTCGCCGCAGATGAACGCCCCCGAGGCCTACATCCAGTTCAAGGACGGGATGATCAACGACGCCGGCGAGATCGCCGACGCATCGACCGCGGAGTTCCTGCGCAACTACCTCAAGGACTTCCACCAGTTCGTGACCCGGGTGCTGACCGTGCTCCCGCGCGGAGCCGGCTGAGGCGCCTCTCAGCGCAGCAGCAGCACGGGGATCCGGCTGCTGCGCAGCAGGGTGGAGGTGGTGCTGCCGACGATCAGCTGGCGGATGCGCGAGTGCCCGTAGGCGCCCATCACCAGCAGGTCGGCGCCGATGGCCTCGGCGTGCAGGCCGATCGCTTCCTGCGGGTCGCCGTGCACGACGCGGCCCGCGGCCTGCGCGCCGGACGCGCGCAGCGTCTCCAGCGCCCAGGCCAGGCTGGAGCCCGCGGCCCCGTCGTCGCCGACCGTCACCACGCGGATGTCCAGGCCCGCGAACAGCGGGCTGCGCGCGACCCATTCCAGGCCGCGGCGGGTGGTGGCGCTGCCGTCGAAGGCGACCAGCACCCGGCCGATGTCGGCGAAGCCGCGCGAGGCGACCAGCAGCGGCCGGCCGGTCGCGCGCACCACGCGCTCGAGCTGGCTGCCCATGCGCGCCTTGCCGAACTCGGACTGCTCGCCGCGGCGGCCGACCACGAACAGGCCGACGTCCGGCTCGGCTTCGCGGAAGGCGTCCACCAGCGCGCCGCGCCGCAGCTGGATCCGCGGTACGACGCCGTGCCCGCTGGCGGCCAGGGCGGCCGCCTGCTGCAGCAGCATCCGCCCCCGCTCGGCGCCCGCCAGCTTGCCGGCGGCCTCCAGCAGCCCCGGCTCGTCGAGCAGGACCGTGGCCGGATCGACCTCGAGCTCCCCGCCCTCGTCGCGGTCCGCGGCGCGGCGCTCCACCACGTGCAGGCAGGCCATCGGCGCCGACAGCCGGCTCGCCGCCCACGCGGCGTGGCGGCACACGCTCTGCGTGTACAGCGAGGCGTCGAGCGCGGCCAGCACCTGGCCGGCGGGGGCGTCCATCGGTGGCGCGGGCGCCGGCATGGGGTGCCGCTCAGCCCTTCGCCGGCAGCAGCGCGTCGTCGATCGCGCGGGCCTTCCGATAGGCCGGCCGCGCGCGCAGGCGCTCCGCCCAGGCCGCGAACGCCGGGCGCGCGGGGATCGACTTGAAGGCGAGGCCGAAGTCCACCTGGCTGCCGACATAGACGTCGGCGGCGCTGAAGCGCTCGCCGAGCAGCCAGGGCGAGGCCGAGGCGGCGGCGGCTTCCAGCGTGTCCATGGTCTGTTCGTAGCTGCCGTAGCCGACGAAGCCGGCCTTCTCCGGCGGCGGCAGCTGGCCGAGCGCGTTCGCGCTCACCGCCGCCTCGACCGGGCCGGCGGCGAAGAACAGCCAGCGCAGGTAAGGGCCGCGAAGCGGATCGCCGGGATCGGGCGCCAGCCCGGCTTCGGGGAAGGCGTCGGCGAGGTAGGCGCAGATCGCGGCCGCCTCGGTGACCACGACGCCGCGGTGCTGCAGCGCCGGCACCTTGCCCATCGGGTTGATCGCCAGGTATTCGGGCGACTTCATGCTGGTGCCGTAGTCCTGGACCACGGTGCGGTACTCCACGCCCAGCTCCTCGAGCATCCAGCGCACGATGCGGCCGCGGGACATGGGGTTGGTGTGGAACACGATTTCGTCGCGTGCTTCGGCCATTGCGGGTCTCCGGGGCAGGTCCCGCGAGTCTAGCGCCGCCCGCGGGCGCTTCGGCTACCCGGTGTTCTGGATCCCCGCCGCGATGCCGTTGACGGTCGCGAACAGCGCGCGCAGCAGCGCGTCGTCGCTGCGCCCGCCCGCGCGCCAGCGGCGCAGCAGCTCCACCTGCAGCAGGCTGATCGGGTCGACGTAGGGATTGCGCAGGCGGATCGACAGGCGCAGGCGGTAGTCGCCCGACAGCAGCTCCGCCTCGCCCTTGATGGCGAGGATGGCGTCGCGGGTGCGGGCGAACTCGCCGGCGACCCGCGGGAAGAAACGGTGGTGCGCGTCGCCGGCCAGCAGCGAGTAGCGCTCGAAGATGTCGAGGTCGGACTTGGCCAGCAGCATCTCGACGTCGTCGAGCATGGCCGCGAAGAAGGGCCAGTCGCGCGCCATCGCGGCCATCGCCTCCAGCCCGTGCCGCGCGATCCCGCGTTCCAGCGCATGGCCGACGCCGTACCAGCCGGTCAGCCCGGAGCGGTTCTGCGACCAGGCGAATACCCAGGGGATGGCGCGCAGGTTGGCGATTCCCCCCTCGCGCCGCCGCGAGGGCCGCGAGCCGATCCGCAGGCGCTCGATCACGTCGACCGGCGTGGCCGCGCGGAAGTAGGCGTCGAAGCCGGGATCCTCGTGCACCAGCGCGCGGTAGCTTGCGCGCGACTCCGCGGCCAGCCCGTCGGCGACCGCGCGCCATTCCCGCACCCGCGGCTCCGGCGGCCGCGGGCGCAGGCTGGCGCGCAGCACCGCCCCGGCCATCTGCTCGAGGTTGCGCAGGGCCAGGGCGCGGATCCCGTACTTGCGGTGGATCACCTCGCCCTGCTCGGTCACACGCAGGCGGCCGTCGATCGTGCCGCGCGGCGCGGCGATGATGGCGCGCCCGGTCTTGCCCCCGCCGCGGCTGACCGAACCGCCGCGGCCGTGGAAGAACACCAGGCGGACGCCGGCATCGCGCGCCAACCGCGTCAGGTCCACCTGGGCGCGCTGCAGCGCCCAGCGCGAGGCCAGCAGGCCGCTGTCCTTGGCGCTGTCGGAGTAGCCCAGCATCACGACCTGGCGGTCGCCGCGCGCGGCCACGTGGCGGCGGTAGACCGGGTCCTCGAACAGCGCGCGCATCACCCCGGCGGCGGCCTCGAGGTCGTCCACGGTCTCGAACAGCGGCGCCACGTCCAGCGGCACCTCGCCGCCGCCGCCACCGCCGTCGCCGCCTTCGACGCAGCCGGCGATCCGCGCCAGCGCCAGCACCGCCAGCGCGTCGGCGGCGCTGCGGCTCATGCTCACGATGTAGGGTCCGAACGCGTCGGCGCCGTAGCGGGCGCGCGCCGATCGGACCGTGCGGAACACGTCCAGGGTCGCGGCCGCGGCCTCCGCCCCGGGCACCCTGGGCACCGGCGCGTCGATCAGCGCGTGCAGCCGCGCGAGCCGCCGCTCCAGCGGCAAGGCGGCCCAGTCGTCCACGCCTTCCAGCGCACCCAGCGCGGCGTCGTGCGCGGCCGAATCCTGGCGCAGGTCGAGCGACGCCAGGTGGAAGCCGAAGCTGGTCACCCGCCGCCGCAGGCGTCCGAGGGCGAAGCGTCCGGCGTGTTCGCCGCGGTGGGCGGCGAGGCTGGCGTCGATCAGGTCGATGTCGGCGAGGAACGCGGCGACGTCCGGATAGGCGTCCGCGCCCGGCTCCGCGCCATCCGCCCGGCCCCCGGCCGCCGTCGCCTCCAGCCGCGCCGACATCAGCTCCATCAGCTGCCGGTAGGGCATGTCGGCCTGGCGCGCGCGCAGCTTCGCGGCGGCGCCGGGCATGGCTTGGCGGTAGGCGGCGAGCCGCGCCTCGACCGCGGCGTCGATGCCCGCGCGGTCGCGGGTCTGCGTCAGCACCCGGCCCAGCGCATGCAGCTCCTCGCGATAGTGGCCCAGCACCTGCGCCCGCTGCGCGGCCAGCGCGGCCTCGATGGTGTCGGCGCCGACGTTCGGGTTGCCGTCCATGTCGCCGCCCACCCAGGTGCCGAAGCGCAGCACGTCGGGCAGCGGGATGCGCCGGCCCCAGGCCGCTTCGACCGCGTCGGCGAACACCTCGTAGAAGGCCGGCAGCACCCGGAACAGGACGTTGCCGAGGTAGTGGCCGATGTTGTCGACCTCGTCGGCAACCGTCGGCCGCAGCAGCGCCGACTCCGAGGTCTGCCAGCTGGTGGCCAGCGCCTGGCGGATGCGGGCCTCGTCGCTGCGGCGTTCGTCGGGCGTCCGACCGCGGTCGATGTCGGCCACCAGGCGCTCGACGATCACCTGCTCCTTGGCCAGCAGCGCGCGCCGCACGGCCTCGGTGGGGTGCGCGGTGAAGACGGGCTCGATCCACATCCGCGGCAGCAGCGCCTGCAGCTCGTCCAGGCCGACCCCGTCGGCGTGCAGGGACGCGAGCACGTCCTGCAGGCCGCCCGGCTGCGGGCCCTCGTCGCTGCGCTGGTGGTCGCGCCGGCGCCGGATGCGGTGCACCCGCTCGGCGAGGTTGATGGCGCCGAACCAGGCCGCGAACGCGCGCACCAGGGCCTCGGCGTTGGCCGGCGGCACCTGCGCCAGGGCCGCGGCCAGCGCGTCCACCGCCTCGCCGCCCTCGCGGCGCGCGATCGCCGCCCGCCGCACCGCCTCGACCTGCCCGAGCAGCGCCGGAGACACCTGCTCGGCCAGCATCGCGCCGACCATGGCCCCGAGCCGGCGCACGTCGTCGCGCAGCAGCGCGTCGGTCGCGGCGAACTCCAGCTGGTCCCGCAGCGGCGCGCCGCGGCTGTCGGACGGGGTGCCCATGGCTGGCAGGCTACACGGCGGGTGCGTGGGGAGTCAGTATGCGAACTCGCGGAACACGCGGTCGACGTCGCCGCCCCACTCGCCGTGGTACAGGGCCAGCTTGCGCTCGGCCGGGGTCTCGTTGGCCTGGGCGAACTCCAGCAGCGGATCGAGGAAGTGGCGCTCGTCCTGGTCCTGGTCGTTGCGGCGGTCGCGGCGCGCCAGTCCGGCGGCGGAGATCTCCAGCGCGCGCAGCGCCAGGTCGCGCACGGTGCCGCGGCGGAAGGGCAGCTTCAGCGCCTGCCGCGGCACGCCGTCGCGCAGGGCGTTGCGCTCTTCCAGGCTGAAGTCCTTCACCAGGTCCCAGGCGGCGTCGAGCGAGGCGTCGTCGTAGAGCAGCCCGACCCAGAACGCCGGCAGCGCGCAGATGCGGTTCCAGGGGCCGCCGTCGGCGCCGCGCATCTCCAGGTACTTCTTCATCCGCACTTCGGGGAAGGCGGTGGTCATGTGGTCCGACCAGTCCTGCATCGTCGGCAGCGCGCCCGGCAGCGCCGGCAGGCGGCCCTGCATGAAGTCGCGGAAGCTCTGGCCGCTGGCGTCGTGGTACACGCCGTCGCGGTGGCTGAAGTACATCGGCACGTCGAGCAGGTAGTCGACGTAGCGCTCGAACCCGAAGCCGTCCTCGAACACGAAGTCGAGCATGCCGGTGCGGTCGGGATCGGTGTCGGTCCAGATGTGCGAGCGGTAGCTCAGGTAGCCGTTGGGCCGGCCCTCGGTGAACGGCGAATCCGCGAACAGCGCGGTCGCGACCGGCTGCAGCGCCAGCGAGACCCGGAACTTCTTCACCATGTCCGCCTCGTCGGCGAAGTCCAGGTTGACCTGCACCGTGCAGGTGCGGGTCATCATGTCGAGCCCGAGGTCGCCGACCTTCGGCATGTAGGCGCGCATGATCCGGTAGCGGTCCTTGGGCATCCACGGCATGTCCGCGCGCGTCCACTTCGGCTGGAAGCCCATGCCGAGGAAGCCCAGGCGCAGGTCGTCGGCGATGGTCTTGAGCTCGAACAGGTGGCTGCCGACCTCGCGGCAGGTGTCGTGGATCGTCTCCAGCGGCGCCCCCGACAGCTCCAGCTGGCCGGCGGGCTCGAGCGTCACCGAGGCGCCGTCCTTGAGCAGGGCCACGACCTTGCCGTGCTCTTCCACGCGCTCCCAGCCGTAGCGGGTGATGCCGTCGAGCAGGGCGCCGATGCCGCGCTCGCCCTCCCAGGACGGCGGGCGCAGGTCGTCGAGGCGGAAGCCGAACTTCTCGTGCTCGGTGCCGATGCGCCAGTCGGCGACGGGCTTGCAGCCCGAGGCGATGTGGGCGGCAAGCTCGTCGCGCGAGCGGATCGGGGCCTCGGGGATGGCGGATTCTGGGCTGGTCACGTGGCGCACTCGACGCATGCAGGCAAGGCGACCGGTGACTGCCCGGCGCTCGGATGCGCCACTATATCGCCTGGACCGCGCTGGTCCGGCCCCACGGCCGGATCGAAGCGTCGCACCCACACGCAACGAGGGGAATGCAGCATGCCGCCTCCCGAACACCATCGCAGCGGACGCGCCGGCTGGCTGCGGGCCGCCGTCCTGGGCGCCAACGACGGCGTGGTGTCGATCGCCGGGCTCGTGGTCGGCGTCGCCTCGGCCGGGGCGGACCCCTCGGTGGTTCTGGCCAGCGGCGTGGCCGGCACGGTGGCCGGCGCGTTCTCGATGGCCGCCGGCGAGTACGTGTCGGTGCACTCGCAGGCCGACACCGAGCGCGCCGACCTGGCGCTGGAGCGCGAGGGCCTGCGCGAGCATCCGCGGCGCGAGCTGGAGGAACTGACCGGCATCTACCGCGAGCGCGGCCTGGATCCGGACCTCGCCCGCAGGGTGGCCGAGCAGCTGACCGCGCACGACGCCCTGGCCGCGCACGCCCGCGACGAACTCGGCTTCCACGAACTCAAGCAGCCGCGGCCGCTGCAGGCCGCCTTCGCTTCGTCGGCGGCGTTCATCGCCGGCGCGGCGCTGCCGATCGCAACCGCCGTGCTGGCCCCGGACGCGCACGTGGCCGCCATCACCTCCGCCTCGACCCTGGCCGGGCTGACGCTGACCGGCGCCGTCGCGGCCTGGCTTGGCGGCGCGTCGCCGCTGCGCGGCGCGGCCCGGGTGGTGTTCTGGGGCGCGGCGGCGATGCTGGCCTCGGGCCTGATCGGCAGGCTGTTCGACCTGCCGGCCTGAGCGCGGCGCCGGCGTCAGTCGGGCGGGATCTCCAGCCAGCCGCAGATCACCTCGCGCGCCTGGTCGACGCCCAGCTTCGATTCGCCGGAGAATGCCTGTACGCCGACGGTGTCGCCGTAGGCGCCGGCCAGGTCCCGGCGCACGGCCTGCACCGCGTTGGCGGCGGCGCCGCGCGACAGCTTGTCGGCCTTGGTCAGCAGCGCGTGCGCCGGAAGCCCGCGGGTCACGGCATAGCCGAGCATGTGCCGGTCGTAGTCCTTCAGCGGGTGGCGGATGTCCATCACCACCACCAGCCCGCGCAGGGCGAGGCGGGTGCGGAAATAGGCGTCGAGGAAGGCCTGCCAGTGCTCGCGCAGGTCGTGCGGGACCTTGGCATAGCCATAGCCCGGCAGGTCGACCAGGTAGCGGTCGGGGTGCTGGGGCAGCCCGAAATACACCAGCTGCTGGGTCCGGCCGGGCGTCTTCGACACCCGCGCCAGCGCGTTCTGCTGGCACAGGGCGTTGAGGGCGCTGGACTTGCCGGCGTTCGAGCGACCGGCGAAGGCCACTTCGAAGCCGCCGTCGGGCGGCAGCTGGCGTGGGGTGTGCGCCGCCAGCAGGTACTGGGCGCGGGCAAGGGGATTGGCCATGGGACACAGGATCGCACGGGACCGCCCCGGGCGGGTTTGACCGTCCCGAGCCGGCAGCCGGATAATGACGGGCCTTGCGACCGTGCCCTGACCGGCCGGTGCCCAGTTCCCGGAGCCAAGCCAGATGCGCCACGCCCGCCGCTACCTCCTTGCCGGATTCGCCGCCCTGGCGGTCGGAGCCTTCGCCTTCGCACAGACCAGCGTCGCCCCGCTGGAAGAGGCCGAACCCGTCGAGACCCTGCCGCTGGAGGCCGTGAACGCGATGGCCGAGCTGCAGAAGACGGCCCCCGGCAACGCCCAGAACGGCGCCACGCTGGCCGCGACCTGCGCCGCCTGCCACGGCGTCGAAGGCAAGAGCACGATCCCGGAGATGTATCCCAACCTCGGCGGCCAGAGCGAGAAGTACATGGCCCGCCAGCTTGCGCTGTTCAAGAGCGGCGAGCGCCAGAACCCGATCATGCAGCCCTTCGCCGCGATGCTTTCGGCGCAGGACATGCGCGACGTCGGCGCCCACTACGCGCTGCAGCCGGCCTCGGCCGGCATCGCCGACGACACCGTGGTGGCCGAAGGCCCGTACCAGGGCATGAAGTTCTACGAGATCGGCCAGCAGCTGTTCCGCAGCGGCGACTTCGAGCGCGGCATCCCGGCCTGCATGGCCTGCCACGGCCCGACCGGCGCCGGGAACCCGGGCCCCGCCTACCCGCACGTGGGCGGCCAGCAGTCCTGGTACACCGCCCGCCGCCTCGAGGAGTACCGCGCCGGCACGACCTCCGAGGACGACCGCGCCATGTTCGACATCATGGCCGCGATCGCCAGCGAGCTGAGCGACGAGGAGATCAGCGCCCTGGCCAGCTACATGCAGGGCCTGCACGCGCGCCCCGACGCCGCGACCGTCGCCGCGATGGCGAAGCTGCCGGCCCCTGCGGCGCCGGCCCCCGCCGCAGCCCCGCCCGCCGACGCCGGCTCCGAAGCCGCCGAACCCGCGGCCGGCGACGCGCCCGCCGCAGACGCCGCGCCCGCCGCCGACGGCGCACCGGCCGCGGATGACGGCGCCGGCGGCGCCAGCCTCCAGGCCCCGTGACCGTCCTCCGGCCCGCGCGGGTCGGCGGCGTCCGCAATGCGTGAACCGCAGCGCCGGCCAGGCCACTGTGCCGGCGCTTCCGTTTCCACGAAGGCCCGAAACCGATGTCCGTCCGCCTGATCCCCGTCCTGCTCGCGCTCGCCCTCGCGCTCTGGCCCGGCCATGGCCGCGCCGACGACGGCCTGGTCGAGGGCCGCGACTTCGCCCCCGTTCCCGGCGGCCAGGTGCTGCAGGCCGAACCGGGCAAGGTCGAAGTGGTCGAGGTGTTCGCGTACTGGTGCGGCGTGTGCAACCAGTTCCAGCCGCAGCTGGCCGCCTGGGCCAGGCGCCAGCCCGCCGACGTCGCCTTCCGCTACCTGCCGGCGGCGTTCACGCGCGACGACGTGCATGCCCGCGCATACTTCGCGGCGGAGTCGCTTGGCGCACTGGACCGGACGCACGAGGCCACCTATCGCGCGATGCACGTCGAGCAGGCCCTGGCCGGCCGCGGCGCCTCGCGCGACCAGTACGCGGCGGTGTACGCCGGGCTGGGCATCGACCGCGGCCGGTTCGCGGTGGCGCTGGCGTCGCCGGCGGTGGATGCGCGCATGGAAGCGGCGCGCGCGTTCATCGTCGCCAACGGCGTCGAGGCGACGCCGACGATCATCGTCAACGGCCGCTACCGCGTGCTCGGGCGCAGCCTGGGCGACATGCTCCGCATCACCGACCTGCTGGTCGCGCGCGAGCGCGCCGCGGCCGGCCCTTGAACCCCGCGTTTCCGCACACATCCAGAGTCCATGCCATGACCAAGCGCCTGCTGATCACCACCCTGCTCCTGAGCGCGCTGCTTGCCGCCTGCGGCGGCGAGGCGCCGGCCGACCAGGCCGCCACCCCCGACCCCGCGGTCGCGGCCGGCACCGCGGCGCCCGCGGACGCCGGCGCCATGATCGCCGACGAGCCGCCGATGGATCCCGACGCCGCCGCCCAGGACGCGACTCCGGCCGGTCCCGCGACCGAAGGCGAAGGCGAGGCCGAGGCCGCCGCCGCGACGGCGCCCGCGCCGGCCGCCCCGGCCCCCCAGGGCCCGGCGCTGGTGCGCGGCGTGGACTACGTCGAGATCCCGGGCGGCCAGCCGTACGCGCCGCTGGACGGCAAGATCGAGGTGGTGGAGGTGTTCGCCTATTCCTGCGGCCACTGCGCGGCCTTCGACCCGCTGGTCGGTGCGTGGAAGAAGCGCCTGCCGGCCGACGTCCGCTTCACCATGCTGCCGGCCGTGTTCTACGAGCAGGACAACTTCCCCAAGGCCTACTTCGCCGCCGAAGCGCTGGGCGTGGTCGACCGCGTGCACTCGCCGCTGTTCAACGCCATGCACATCGAGCGCAGCCTGCGCCCGAACGCCAGCGCCGCCGACATCATCGCCTTCATGGCCAAACACGGCGTGGACGCCAACCAGATGCGCGGCACCATCGACAGCTTCGCGGTCAAGGCCAACATCGCCCGCACCAAGCAGTTCATCGTCCGCAGCGGCATCGACTCCACGCCGACCATGGTCGTCAACGGCAAGTACCGCGTCCGCGGCCGCAGCCTCGAGGACGTGCTGCGCATCACCGACGCCCTGGTCGCGCAGGAGCGCGCGGCGGCGGCCCCGACCGGTGGCACCGACTGAGGCCCGCCCGGTGGCGCAGGCCGCGGACCCCGCTCCTGCGCCCGGACCCGCGGCCGGCGCCGACGCCCGGCCGCAGCGGCTGAAGCTGCTCAGCGCCAACATCCAGGCCGGCTC
>LSQX01077261.1_pt2 | contig 10503 bp, 13 predicted proteins | sample 654561 | NCBI WGS metagenome assembly LSQX01 (sample SAMN04489861, study PRJNA283612) | anaerobic digester metagenome | isolation source: 4 biogas reactors fed with cattle manure at either 37C or 55C with and... | place: Denmark: Kongens Lyngby | collected 2014
TAAAACAGGCAGTGGTCCAGCGCTTCCCCTCTGCGCCTGGCAGCCTTAATAAAGATGGAGAGTTTTTCCTTGAGCTTCTCCTGGCCTATAAACTCTCCCAGGGAAAGAGGGCGTAGGGAGAGTTCATCCTCCTCCCTTCCGCCGGCTGGGTCGAGGAACCGCAGTTTATCCTCGTTCAAAGGGAATCACCTCAATTCCGCTTCAGTTCTTTGAGGGCCATTCGGATAAGCTGCTCCGTCGAGGATTCTTCATCCACAGTCCCATCGTTTTTCAGTTTCCTGAAGATAGCCGCTACATCTGCCTGGGCAAATCCGAGAGATCGCAGACCCTCCATGGCAATATCAATGTTTTTAGCTTCTGGAACCAGTCCGTCGAAGTTCAGATCGGCATGTTCGCCGGCAAGATGACGGTGCATTTCAAAGCAGAGACGCTCAGCTGTTTTGCGGCCGATTCCCGGAATTTTTACTAAAGCGTCCACGTCGGAAGAGATGATCCAGCCGACCACCCTCTCTGCAGGTGCAGATTTAAGGATGTTCATGGCCATTTTTCCTCCTACTCCCTTTACCGTGGTCAGTTTCAAGAAGAGTTCCCGTTCTCTCTCGTCAGCAAAACCAAAAAGTAAAGGCCCGGTCTCGGAAAACTGAAGATGCGTTACAAGGAGGGCATGCTCTCCCTCTCTGCAGATTGCAGAGGCTCTTCCGGTACAGAGAAGCTCAAAGCCAAACCCTGCCACATCAAGAACAACAAGGGTATCGGAAACCGAAATGACATTACCTGAAAGAAATCGCAGCATGGCGCCCTCCTGACTGAGCCATCCTCCTATTCTCCGCAAAGAGAAGAAAGCCCGTAACGGCCGCGGCAATGGCATCAGCGGCATCATCAGGCTTCGGTATGCACTCAAGGTTCAGTATGCGCTGGACCATTTTCTGCACCTGTGCCTTCGGCGCCGTTCCGCAGCCGCAAACAGCAAGCTTTATCTGGGACGGTTTCGGCTCAAAAACCGGCAGCTTATATTTTGCAGCGAGCAGGAGAACTACTCCCCTGGCCTGCCACACAAACTCGGCCGTCGAAATATTCCTTCCGAAAAAAAGTTTTTCAACAGACATAAAATCTGGGGAGCAGCACTCAATCTGCTCCCCAAGCTTTTCGTAGATCATATTCAGCCGGAACGGAATGGATTCCGCTGAAGGGGTCTCGATGCAACCGTAGGAAAGGGAGCGGAAAACATGTCCCTCCCGAAGCACCGAAGCAAACCCCAATCTCCCCAGTCCCGGATCAATACCGATGCATTTGTGCAATGGGCGTTCTCTATCCTTCCAGGTTTTCCATTATCTCATCGGGAATGTCAAAGTTTCCATAGACATTCTGGGCGTCGTCATGCTCCTCAAGGAGGTCCATGAGGCGCAGCACTTTCCTGGCCTTTTCAGGGTTGCTGATCAGAACCGTATTCTTGGGAAGCATCTCAGTTTCTGCCCGGGTGATGGAATATCCTGCCTTTTCCAGAGCCTCCCTGACCTCGGAGAGAGACGCAGGATCTGAATAGACCGAGTATCCTTCATCCTGCTTCTCAAGATCTTCGGCTCCAGCTTCCAGGGCGACGGTCATGAGAGCCTCTTCGTCGAGTTCCTTCCCGCTGATTTCGATGGTCCCCTTGCGCTCAAACATCCAGGCAACGCTCCCGGCCTCACCGAGGGAACCTCCGTTTCTCGTCAGGAGCGCTCGAATTTCGGAAGCTGTCCTGTTTCTGTTATCCGTCAGGACATCAAGAAGAATTGCAACTCCGTTCGGTCCGTATGCTTCATAGGTGATTTCCTCGTACTGTGCGCCTTCAATTTCACCGGTTCCCCGCTTGATGCCCCGGATGATGTTGTCGTTCGGTACGCTCGCAGCCTTTGCCCGATCAATGGCTGCCTTGAGGCGCATATTCATGGAGGGGTCTCCTCCGCCTTCCTTGGCTGCGATGATTACTGCTTTCACGAGTTTCTGGAATAAATTGCCCCGCTTCGCATCCTGTGCCGCTTTTCTGTGTTTGATGTTTGCCCATTTTGAATGTCCGGACAAAAAGCTCACCCCTCTATAGATCGAAGAATCACTTCACTGCCATTATGTTCCTTCTGAAAGACTTTCCTTCACGAACGGAACCTCTCAGAAGGATGTTCATTGCCTGGATATTGTAGCACAGAGAATCCTCTATCACAGGGCGGTAAGGGAATAATACAAATCCTTTCTCCTGAACGGAATCTCCTTCCCGGTGGAAAAAGCATCCCTTTCTGCAGAAATTTCCAATGTTCCGTCAACAGCTCTGACAGGCAATATCTCCTCCCCATCGGGATCGAAAGCAACAGGCGGACAGGACCCATCCGCCAGAATTACGAACATCCGGTTTTCAATCGCCCGAGTCCTCGCAATAACCTCAAAGGAAGTTTTTCCTCTTTCACCCGTGCGAAGAAAAACTATTAAAAGATCTGCACCTGAGAGAAAAAGACATCGTCCGTGTTCCGGCATCATGATATCCTCACCCGAGGCCAGACCGCAAAGAAAAAGGCCCAGAGTGAAAGAGGCAAAGGAAGGACGAGAAATCCCCTTTCCCGGACCGTGCATCCCCGCATAACGGTGCAGAACATTGCCGCCGTCATCAAGGAGAAGAATGGCATCGTCATCATCCAGACCGAGAAAGGCACTTCCTTCGAAACGACTGTCCGGAGCTCCGCCCGGAAAAACCATGAGCCTCGCTTCCCCGTCTTCGTCACAGCCGAAGGATGGACCTCTTTGCCCTTTTCCGGACAAAAGTCTTATACAGAAGGGTTTTTCCACTTTTTTCTCCCCCAAACCGGGAATTTCAGTTTATTATACTCCCTGGAGACATGACAAACGGGAGGGGTTTTTATGGATTCACTCGTTCGATTCGGCGTGGCTGTTCCGTCATCACTTCTGGCCGAGTTCGACCTCTATATCCAGGGAAAAGGCATCCAGAACAGGTCTGAAGCCTTGAGACAGCTCATAAGGGAACGACTCTCGAGAGAAATGTGGGCCCGGGGCGAAGGAAACGTCTTTGGAACTGTCACCATCATGTATGATCACCACATCAAAGATTCCACCGGTTCCCTTACGTCCCTCCAGCACGATTTCGGCGAGGCCATTATTTGCACAACCCATGTGCACGTAGATCATGATCACTGTCTGGAGTGCATTGTCCTGAAGGGAGACGCCAAAACAATAAAAAAATTCGAGGATGCCCTTTCCTCAGTCCGGGGCATTAAAACCATCGACATCTCCATTTCTGCCATACTGTAATACTGTAGAAAAAGGGCAGCCGCCGGCTGCCCTTCGTCATGCTCCTCAGGTCGAACAGGAACCGCCCGAGCATCCTCCGCACTTTTTTTTGGCCAGACTTTCCCCCTCGAGAAGAATCAGAACCTTGCCTCCGCAGGAAGGGCAACGGAGAGTCCGTTCCGCATCCCCGAGGCGAAACTCCTCACCACAGGAGGCACAGCGGAAAAGCCGAGTGTTTTCCATCTCTCTCACCTCTTCGCCGGGAAAACTACTGGTTGCCAATGGTGGCAACCATAACCGCCTTTATGGTATGCATTCTGTTCTCCGCCTCATCAAAAACCTTCGAGAAGGGAGCTTCGAACACGTCTTCCGTGACTTCCTGTCCCTTGACCGCAGGAAGACAGTGTAGAAAAATAGTATCGTCCTTTCCGGATGCCTTCACGAGATCCATGGAAACCTGGAAGGGTCTTAGTAATGATTCGCGCTCTTTTTTCTTCTCCTCTTCTCCCATGGAAACCCAAACGTCGGTATATACCGCATCCGCTCCCTTCACTGCCTCAAAAGGATCTTCGAACACCGTTACCGAGCCGCCTGAGACCTCGGCAAGCCCCCTGCATTTTCCGAGAAGTGCCTGGTCAGGGAAGAGGGAAGCCGGAGAGGCAACAACATAGTGCATTCCAAGCTTGGCACATCCGATCATAAGGGCATTGGACATGTTATTCCTTCCATCACCGCAGTAAACAAGGCGCAGTCCCTTCAGGATTCTCCCGAAATTTTCCTGCATGGTGAGGAAGTCGGCAAGAATCTGTGTCGGGTGATCCACGTCGGTAAGACCATTCCAGATTGGAACGCCGGCATATTCTGCAAGTTCTTCCACCATGGACTGCTTAAATCCCCGGTATTCTATGCCGTCGAACATCCTTCCCAGGACTCTGGCTGTGTCCTTGACATCTTCCTTGCCGCCAAGGTGGATGTCGTTCTTCCCCAAAAATTCCGGGTGAGCTCCTTCATCGATACAGGCCACGGTAAAAGCGCAGCGGGTTCGGGTGGATGCTTTTTCAAACAGCAGGGCAATGTTCTTGCCCTGGAGTGCATTACCCCGTATTCCCGCCCTTTTTTTCGCTTTTAAGTCTGCCGCAAGGTCGAGGAGATAGTAAATCTCATCCTTTGAAAAATCCATCAGCGTGAGAAAACTTTTTCCTTTGAGATTGACAGGCATTGCCCTCTTTCCCCTTTCCTTTTATCGAAATATGTTATTCATTTCTGTTCGTTTTTTCCGCTCTGCAGGCTTCTTCCGCCATCCTGGCAAGGAATTCCGGTATTTGCTCCAGGGGCACTTCCTTGAGTACTTTTCCCTTTGAAAAAACGACGGCACCGCCTGGTGATCCTGCAATCCCGAAATCCGCATCCATGGCTTCCCTGGGTCCGTTCACTTCACACCCCATCACCGCTACCTTCACTCCGTCAGGAAGACTCTCCAGACAGGGCAGCACCAGGTCAATTATCTTTCTGACATCTATCCTCTTCCGCCCGCAGGTGGGACATGAGATAAGACTGCCTCCCCGCTGTCTCAGGTCGAGGGACCTGAGAAGGGAGTAACCAGCCCGCACTTCCTCAAGGGGGGATTCCGTAAGGCTAATCCGGATCGTGTTCCCTATTCCCTGCGCCAGGAGAAGGGCCAATCCTGAGGCGCTCTTCACAAGGCCATCCCTTCCATACCCTGATTCAGTGATCCCGATGTGAAAGGGATAGTCGGGGTACTTTTGGGCGAGAAGAGAATTCCCACGTACTGTTTCCTGAACAGAAGTGGATTTCGCGGACAATATTATATCCTCAAATCCCTCATCCAGGAGAATGAGAAGCTGTTCTTCCACAGCCGCCGCAAGAGCATCTGATCTGATTCCTCCGGCTTTTTCCAGCTGCCCCGCATTCAAGGAGCCTCCGTTGGCACCGATCCTGATCACCGCTTTTTTCCCCTTTGCGGAAGATACAACATCCCTGATTCGAGCCCGGGGCATATTCCCGGGGTTGATTCGAATGGAAGGAGTACCTGCCTCGAGGGCCCCGATAGCGAGGGAAGGGTCAAAATGGATGTCGGCCATGAGAGGGACGGGTGATCTGTGGTTCAGCCATTCAAGGTCTCCTGCAAGCTCCATGGAGGGAAATGCCGCCCGGATAAGTTCACAGCCGCAGGAGGCCAGAGAAATGCACTGTTGGAGACACTCTTCTCTGAAAGAGAGAGGGATTTTAAGCATGCTCTCCACCCGTACCGGGTTGCTGCCTCCAATCTGCAGGCCGGCGATGGTGACAGTCCTGGCCATGGGCTTAGCTCCTGAAAAGGCGGAGAACATCCTGCCACGTGATGTAAAGGATAAGCGCGATCAAAAGGAAAAACCCCGCCATGTGAATGTAATTTTCGATCCTGGAGGGCAGTCTTCTTCTGAGGACCATTTCTCCTGCGGTGAAGAATAGTCTTCCTCCGTCCAGGGCAGGGAAAGGAAGGAGGTTAATCAGGCCGAGGTTCAGATTGATGAGCGCAAGAAAAGAAAGGAAGGTCCAGATTCCTTTTCTGGCCGCTTCTCCGGCCATTGAGGCTATTCCAACAGGTCCGGTGATGTCAACCTTCTCCGTTCCCGAAATCCACCGTATGATCCCCCTGATCATTTCCACACTCATGTTCAGTGTATATGAGAGAGCTGAAGAAAATGCATCTCCCAGAGGATATTTCTTCATCCCCGGACGTATTCCGAAAAGAGGAATTCCCTGTTCTCTGTCGGGAGGTATCTCTGTGGATATGGAAAGGTGTGATTCTCCCCTCCGGACGGAAAACAGCACAGGCCCCTTGATGGCTTCCTTCCTGATCTCGGAGGACATAGCACGCCATGTTTCAACAGCCGCACCGTTGACAGAAAGGATTCTATCCCCGGGCAGAATTCCGGCAGCCTGCGCCGGATAACCTTCCATCACTTCTCCGATGACTGTTTCATCAAGGTTGACTACGCCATGCCCCGAAAGGAAGATAACCGTCAGGAGAAGGGCAAGGAGAATGTTCGCCACAGAACCGTTCACAAGAATGAGAAAACGCTTCCAGGCTTCCTTGTCGTAAAAAGCTTTGCCCGGTTCTATTTTTTCATCTTCACTTTCTTCCTCCATCCCGGCAAGGCGCACGAACCCTCCCACAGGAAAGGCTCTCAGCGACCACAGAGTCTGATGTTTTCCCCTGCGCTGAAGAATCACGGGTCCCATGCCGAATGCAAACTCGTGAACCTGAACATCTAAAAGCCTTGCCGTGATATAGTGCCCAAATTCATGGGCGATGACACAAATACCTATGACTAAAAGAAAAGACAGCATACTTGCCATTCAGATCGATCTCCTTATTTGTGACGGAAGTTTTTCAGGCGCAGGCAGAACTCTGCGGCTGATTTTCTTCCTTCGTCCAGAATTGAAAGGGCATCGGCAAGAGAACCAGGGGCCTTTCCTCTCCAGTTCTCAAGTACCGACTCCACCACTGATGGGATGGCGGTGAAACCTATATCACCTGCCAGAAAACGATCTACAGCCACCTCATCAGCGCCAATCAGGAGGGCTGGAAAAGCTCCTCCGCTTCGGGCAGCTTCCTTCGCCAGGCGAAGGGAAGGGAAACGGCTTTCGTCAGGCTGAAGAAAGGACACGGTCCTTCCCTCCAGAGGCGGAACCGGAACTGCGGGGAAGGGACTTCTGTCCGGATAAAAAAGAGCCGAAGCACAGGGCAGACGCATGTCCGGAGAGGAAGCAGAGAGCAGAAACGTCCCGTCCCTGAACTCCACAATTCCATGCACGAAGGAATCAGGGCAAATAACCGCATCAACCCTGTCTGACGGAAGAGAGAACAGGACCATCGCTTCGAGAATTTCTATTCCCTTATTCATCAGAGTAGCACTGTCTACGCTGATCTTTGCACCCATGCTCCACACTGGATGGCGAACAGCCATGGAAGGAGTCACCAGTTCAAGCTCTTCCGTGGAAAGTGTACGGAATGGACCACCCGATGCTGTGAGAATGATCCGTGAAACTTCGGAGGGGGCTCTTCCTTCCAGGCACTGCCATATAGCGTTATGTTCGCTGTCCAGGGGCCTGAGCTGACTTTTCCTGCGAATCAGGGGGAGTACCCACCGTCCTGCAACAACAATGCTTTCCTTGTTTGCAAGAGAAACATCCTTCCCGCTTCTCAGGGCTGCCATGAGGGCTCCGATTCCTCCAGTTCCCGAAGATGCCACCACCACATGGTCTATGTCCGGGCTCACTGCCGTCTCCTCAAGAGCTTCGGCTCCCGAAAGGATCTTCAGTCTTCCGGCGAAGCTCCTTGCCAGACCTGCAGCAGCCTCAGGGTCTGAGAGCACCACTCTGTCAGTCTGAAATTCAGCCGCAAGCCTCCCGATTTCTTCACCTGAAGAATGGGCCGCAAGTGCCCGGACCTCGAAAAATTCAGGAAAAGTCCGGCAGACTGAGAGGACTGAACTTCCGACACTTCCGGTACAGCCTATTACAAAAAGGCGGATTCTCCTCATCGAAGAATAACCCCGAAAAGGACATAGACAAGGAGTCCGCTGATCAGTATGCTGTCGAAACGATCCAGTACCCCTCCGTGTCCGGGAATGATACTCCCGCTGTCCTTAACACCCGTTTCACGCTTGATGACCGATTCCGCCAGGTCCCCTATCTGGCCGGCCACCCCGCAGATGAGCCCGACAAACAGAAACGGGAGAGGGGAAGCTTCAAGAAAATAGGCCACGGTCACTCCAGCAAGAAGAGCCGCAGACAGCCCCCCCAAAAAACCTTCCCAGGTCTTCTTGGGACTGACATTCTCGCATAAACGTATCCTACCCCATTTCGAACCTATCATGTACGCCGCCACATCACAGCTCCACGTACAGAAAAACATGGCGAAGAGGAGGATGGCGCCGGAAGGAAGCCTTCGCAGCAAAATCATGAAGGTCCAGGGAATGACGATATAGAGAATTCCGGCAAGGGTGCCGCCCATGTTCCATATCGCAAAACTTTCTCCCCTGATCTGCCTTCTGAGAATTTCTACGAAAAGGATCACAAACGAAGAAATGCTCAGGGTGAGGACCAGGGAAATAGGGTGTATTCCTTCCGCTGCAGTAAAGAGAATAAGCACCCCGGCCAGAAAACCTATTCCCTTAGAAACCTTGAATTTTCTTGAAATCATTCCATAGAACTCTCCCAGGGAGACAAGGGCAAGAACTGAAACGAGCACCGTCCAGATCATACCTCCGGCATAGAGGGCGCCGAGCACAAGAGCAACAACGGCTGTTCCCGCTACACTTCTGACTGCCATTTCCTTCAAGGCTTCATTTGACTGCGCCATATCGTCTCTCCCTGCCTGAAAAATGGTCTATGGCTTTTTCAAGATCCCCGGGACCAAAATCAGGCCATAGCACATCTGTGAAATAAAACTCGCTGTAAGCGCACTGCCATAACCAAAAATTGCTCAGTCGCTGTTCTCCGCTTGTTCTGATAATAAGATCCGGTGGGGGAACGTCGGGGAGATAGAGCTTTGCATTGAGATCCTCTTCAGTGACAGGTGATCCTTTACATTCCAGAAGCAGCGCATTCACACCGTCGAGTATTTCCTGCCGCCCTCCGTAATTCAGACAGGCCACCAGAGTGAGCCCCGTATTCCGTGCTGTCTCCTTTTCCGCCCAGTCCATCAGCTCTGATACATCGGGAGGGAGATTATCCCGCCTTCCTGCAAAACGCAACCGCACATTCTCCCGTTTGATCTCGTCTACCTTCCTTCGAATAGAAAAACGGAAAAGACTCATGAGTCCCTTGATTTCCGTTTCCGGACGCTTCCAGTTTTCTGTTGAGAAAGCGTACACTGAAAGATGAGTAACTCCCAGGTCCCATGCAGCCCTGACGGTCTTTTCGAGGGCCTTTACTCCAGCCCGGTGGCCCAGAAGACGGGGCAAAAAACGTTTCTTCGCCCACCGGCCGTTGCCGTCCATGATAAGGGCAACATGGAACGGAGAGGGAATTTGAAAATCCTTCAAGACATTCCGCCCTCCCCTCCGGTCAACGGGGCTCCGAGTTCCTCGAGTTTCTCCCGGACAGAATTGATGTCCCTCCAGGTCAGCTCTTTCGGACTCCCCTTTTTCCTGGATTCATTTCTCAAAAGGAAGCTTGGGTGAAACATGGGGAGCAAAAGAACGCCACGCCAGGGAAACCATCTCCCCCGAAGAGCTGTTATACCCTCTGAAGTCCTGAGAAGCCATCGGGTTGGAGTATTTCCAAGACAAACAACTATCTTCGGGCGGAGAAGGGCCAGCTGTGCTTCAAGAAAGGGGCTGCACGCCATCATCTCATCAGGGGTAGGTACCCTGTTTTCAGGTGGTCGGCATTTCACCACGTTCGAAATATAAACATGGTCCCTGCTGATACCCACAGAAGCAAGAATCTGGGTAAGCAGGCGTCCCGCCTTTCCGACAAAAGGAATCCCCTGTTCGTCCTCTTCAGCCCCCGGGCCTTCCCCTACGAAAACCAGGGGGGCAATACGGCTCCCCTGTCCAAATACAGTATTCTTTCTGTAAGAACACAGGCCGCACCTGGTGCAGCCTTCAACTTTTTTCTGAAGTTCTGCCCAGGCTTCTTCCCTGTCCGCGCTGCTCTCAAATGGAATCACGGCAACATTACCTCCGCAATGTGGATATCCACGTTTCCAATATCCATTCCGGTAAAATACCTGACAGCAGAAGCAACACGCTTTTGCTGCATTTTCCCCAGCTGGCGGAAATTGAATTTTCCCGGCGTTACGTTCACAGTAATTTCCAACGAAATCACTTCCTCCGACGAACGTACGCGGATATCTTTAACCGCTTCAATCTGAATACTCAGGGAAACTACATGACGAACCAGATCTTCGATGGCAGTCGAATCAATAGTCAGTGCTCCAAAAAAACTGAAGGGAGGCCTCACAATGGTTCGCTCTCCCTCTCCTCTCTCAACGCTTTTAAAGAGATCTCGTAAATGTCCCACGAGCTTCCCCGCGAAATTTTTCCGCAACTGCGTTCTCGAGACCGGGATGACATGCTGCCCCTTCTCGTGGCGTTCTCTTCTGGCATTGATAATTTCTTCCGGAGAGGCAACCTCGGTTATGTCAATTATAAGCTCGGGAGAAGGCAGTTCGAGGGCCCTGGTAATTTTTTCCGCCATCGAGATGGACGTAGC
>LSQX01347903.1_pt2 | contig 10503 bp, 11 predicted proteins | sample 654561 | NCBI WGS metagenome assembly LSQX01 (sample SAMN04489861, study PRJNA283612) | anaerobic digester metagenome | isolation source: 4 biogas reactors fed with cattle manure at either 37C or 55C with and... | place: Denmark: Kongens Lyngby | collected 2014
GACAGCCTGGTTGCTGCCAAATTCCATATTGAGGATGCTGGTTTGCACATGATTCCAACCCAGGAAGTTGAACTGGATTTCGACGATACCGTTTCAGTACTCAAGCTAATCACCGCCATAGAAGAAAACGATGACGTCCAGAACGTTTACTCCAATCTCAAATATGGCGATGAACACGTCGAAGCAATGGATTAATGTTAGTCTTGGGAATTGACCCTGGCATTGCGATCACCGGATTCGGTCTGATCAGGCTTAACGACTTGAATGAGCCAGAACTGATTAAATATGGTGTAATCAATTCAACGGCTGAAGGTGATACCTCCAGCCGTTTGGTTTATCTTTACCGGGAACTGACCGAACTGATCGAACAGCACAAACCTGAGTACGCAGCGGTAGAAAGGTTATTCTTCCAGAAGAATCAGAAGACGGCAATGGCAGTCAGCGAGGCTCGTGGGGTGATAACTCTTTGCATTGCTCAACACAATCTACCGATGGCAGAATATACCCCGAATGCTGTCAAGCAAGCGGTCACCTCCTACGGAAACGCGGATAAAAGACAAGTTCAGGAGATGGTGAAAATCAGCCTCCATCTTGATGACATCCCCAAACCAGACGATGCCGCTGACGCACTGGCTATCGCGCTTTGTCACTTAGGCTATCTCCAAATGCAACGCTTGATTGAGAACCAATGATAAGCAGCACCAGCAACCCGCGAATCAAGGCAATACGCAAACTGGCAGATTCCAAGGAGCGTTCAGCCACCAATACCTTTCTGGCTGAAGGACTGCGCGTGGTCGGTCAGGCGGTTGATTCAAATGCTCAAATTCAGGAATTGCTTTATTGTGATGAACTACTGGTAAGTGAATATGGCAAAAGCCTGGTTGAAAAGCTCAAGGGGAATCCTACGGTTGAGGTTCTTGAGGTCAGCAAAGAAGTGTTTGAAGGTCTGGCGCGCAAGGACAAACCCCAGGGAATTGCTGCGACAATCCGCCAAAAATGGGCTAATTTGAATGAATTATCAGGAATCCACACTGGGATATGGGTTGCCCTGGAAGCCGTCCAAAACCCGGGAAATTTGGGTACCGTTCTTCGTACCTGTGACGCCGTGGGCGCTAAAGGTTTGATATTGCTGGATCATTCTACCGATCCTTATGATCCAGCTGCCATCAAGGCATCGATGGGCGCCATTTTTACGATTCCCGTTTTCAAGGCTGATCAACCCACAATGCAAACCTTTTTGAGGCAAAACCCTGCCATCTCCACGATCGGCACCTCAGACAAAGCTGAACAGGACTGTTTCGAATTCAACTATCCGGACCCGCTGCTGCTGTTGATGGGCAGTGAGCGTGAAGGGTTGTCTGCACCTTATCAGCAGCTTTGCCAAACCATGATCAGCATCCCCATGGAAGGGGATTTGGATTCCCTGAACCTCTCTATCGCTACTGGTGTTATGCTTTATCAAATCTATTATCAACACAGAAAAAAGGTCAGATCATGATCAATTCACTCAATGGAATTATCAGCTTTATCTCAACCGATTCTCTCACACTGGACGTCCAGGGAGTTGGTTTTGAGGTTTTCGTCGATAAACATCTACTTACTGAACACCAGGTCGGTGATCCATTACGTCTTCTCATCCATATGGTCATCCGCCAGGACTTATTGGCTCTTTATGGCTTCACCACCCAGGAAGAAAAAGCCATTTTTAGCTTGCTCCTGGGTGTGGACGGTATTGGACCAAAGCTGGCACTCGCCATTCTATCGAACCTTTCACTGGATAATATTCGAAACGCGGTTTTAGCCGAGAAATCAGAATACTTTGTACGGGTACCTGGAGTTGGAAAGAAAACTGCTCAAAAAATTGTGATTCACCTGCAAGGCAAATTCCCGGATATCGGCGATTACCAGTCATTCCGGGGTTCCGGCAGCGATGATGAAGTCATCGAGTCGTTGGTTGCACTCGGTTTTAGCGTGGTTGAAGCTCAAACTGCCGTCCAAAGCATTCCCAAGGACTTCAGCCAGAATGTAGAAGACCGACTGCGTTATGCTTTACAGTTCTTCTCGAGTTTGTGATATTTTACCTACTGCCGTTTCTTCAGTAGAATCAGCTGCACTCATTGAGCATCTTAAAACATCCATATCAATGGTAAAATTGCTACGTTAACTCAAGCAACGACAGGAAAACAATGGGACTTTCACGAGAATTAGGCATCGATCTGGGCACGTTCAATACCCAAATTGCAGAAGGGAATCAGATACTGATCCAGGAACCCACCGTTGTTGCGATTGTCGTAGACGAGATGAAATTAGTTGAATACGGCACAACTGCCCTGGGTATGATGGGGCGCGTTCCTGAATCGATCGAGGTGGTTCGTCCCCTTCGCAATGGTGTCATCGCCGAATACGAGTTGACTGAAATCTTTCTGCGTGAAATGATCCGAAAAGTAACCGGACCGACCCTCTTCTTTCGTCCTCGCTTAATTATTTCGACCCCATTTGGCGTGACCAGTGTCGAACGCAGAGCCGTCCAGGAAGCAGGACTTGGTGCAGGCGCGCGTGAGGTTAACCTCGTTCCACAGCCATTGGCTGCCGCAATCGGCATCGATCTGCCCATCAATACACCTACCGGTAATATGATCATATCGCTCGGAGCCGGGACAGCTCAGGCAGCCGTTGTTTCCATGTCTGGCATTGTCAGCGCAGAAACCAGCCGGACAGCCGGCTTGCGCATCGATGACGCGATCATCAATTTTGTACGGAAGAAATACGGTCTCATCATTGGGCAAACCACAGCTGAACAGCTGAAGCTCAATATTGGTGCCGCAATTCCGACCGAAGATGAAAAAACGATGGAAATCCAGGGACAAGACCAGGTTACCGGTCTTCCGAAACCTGCTTCGCTAACTACAAATGAGATCGTGGAAGCAATGCAGCCGCCATTGGAAGAAATTGTTGCTACGGTCCGGCGTGTGCTCGAAAAAACCCCACCTGAATTGATCTCGGATATCATCGACCGTGGTGTTGCTCTGTGCGGGGGCACATCATTGATGAAAGGACTGGATAAATACCTGACTGTCGCTCTTGGTATCCCCGCCTATGTCGTCGAAAACCCGGTTACCTGCACAGTAGAAGGACTGGCAAAGGCGTTTCCAATGCTGGAAGTCATCCAACGAAGCCAATCAAGATAAACGTAAAAGAAATGATTATTTCGAACGGGAAGGGCTTGCCTCCTCCCGTCTAATAATTGCTATCATGCGTTGTGGATGGGTAAAAACCCATCAATCCGATCGAGACTCTCCTATTTCAGATAGTAGGTCATTTTCTGCAGCTGCAAAACCGGATCAATATTCGACACATGAATCCCTTCGGGCACATTAAGAACAACTGGAGCGTAATTCAAGATCGCTCGTATCCCACAATTAACCAACCGGTCACAGACTATCTGTGCATTCTCCGCTGGCACAGTGATTGCGCCAATATCAATTTTCATGGCACAGATTTCCTGCTCCAGCAAATCTACGTTTTTCACTTCCAACCCGCCGAATTTTCTCCCAATCACTTTTGGTGATTCGTCAAAAGCCGCGATAATTTCAAAGCCTTTTCGACTGAAACCATCATAGTTCAGTAGAGCCTGACCGACATGGCCAAGCCCAACCAGCACAACCTGCCAGACCTGATTCAGGTTCAAAATTTTTCGCAGTGATTCCATCAGGGAAATGATCTCATAGCCTGTTCCCTTTTTGCCAAAACCTCCGAAGTAAGAAAAATCACGTCTGATCTGTGACGAGGTTATTTTGAGCCTCTCTCCCAATTCCGCCGAGGAGACAACACTTTTTCCTTCTCGCAAAAATTCGTTAAGAGTCTGCACATAGAGCGGTAATCTGGATATAACAATTTCCGGAACTTCGACATTTTTCATGGTCACCTTAGTTATAATTAATTGAATAGAGCCGTTGGTTTTACGTTTGATGTTATCATCAATAGACTATATTATATAAGGTAAAAAATGCTTTTCCTGAGATAATATATTCAGCAAGACACCTCTGGAAGGAGTTCAATATGAAAACCGGCAGTATCATCTCTTACATTTTGGCAGCAATCGCGATCCTCCTCTCATTCCTGTTCATTCTAGGGTCTTTTAGCCCAAACGGCAGCCCTTCATGGCTTGTAGTTGGGATCATCGGATTGTTGGTTGGCTTTGCCCTGATTTTTGCTGGCGTTCGCCTGGCTGCCAAGGCCAAAGCGGCTGGAAACACGGTCTATAACGTCAACCTTGACTTACCTGGTAACATCCAGATGGATACAGTCAAATGCCAGTCTTGTGGCTCTCCACTTGACCCTGGTGACATTAAAATTGTCAATGGAGCGGCTATGGTCCAATGTCATAGTTGTGGCACAACCTATCAGATAACCGAGGAGCCCAAATGGTAACGACCAGATTTGACAAACGCCTCCTCCTCTTGGCCTTGGGTCTGGTGTTGATTCTGGCGGCGATGCTGCCAGCCACACCTTCCCATGCGCAAAACTACCGATTCACGCTGCCAACTTACGAGGTGGAAGCTTATCTGGAAGCTGATGGCAGCCTGACGCTTCGCTATTTCATGGTTTTCCAGAATGACCCCTCCGCCAGCCCGCTCGATTTCGTTGACCTGGCCTTACCTTATGCAAGTTACGATTTGAACAAAATTGAGGCAACGATTGACGGTCAACCGATGCCCGAAGTCAACGACTCTGCCTACGTCAGTGGCGCGGAGTTGGCTCTCAAGAACCTGGCAATCCAACCTGGATCTCAAGGTACGGTAATAGCTACTGTTCCTGGTATCACGGACATTCTGTTTCCTTACGACCAGGCTGACAGGGAAAATTATGTAAACTTCCAATTCACACCTAACTTTTTCGGTTCAGAATATGACCGTTCTCAAAACACAGAATACCGCATGACCATTGTCCTGCCTCCAGCTGTGGGTGCTGAAGAGGGTGTCTACTACAACCCGAGTAACTGGCCAGGAGAGGATATTAGTGAAGCCGCCCTTACACAGGACAATCGTGTTTACTACTCCTGGTTTACCAACAATGCAAATGTTCACACCGAATACGAATTTGGTGCGGCTTTTCCTGCCAGTGCTGTGCCAGCAGGTGTGATTTCTGATCCAAATGATTACGAAGAACCCATCCCAATTGGGAATGGGGGTGGTGATAGTTTCGGATTTGGTAGTTTTATTGGCAATCTTCTTCGCAGCATTCCTTGTATACTCGGTGTGCTTGGCTTCATCGGAATTGGAATTTTTTCACGAAGGGTTGAACAAAAGCAGACTTCCACCCGAAAATTGCAATATTTTCCCCCAAAATTAGCCGTCGACGGGAAAGGTATCCGTCGGGGGTTGACCGCCGTAGAAGCTGGGATTTTGCTTGAAGAACCGCTCGACAAGATTCTGACCATGGTCCTCTTTGGATTGCTTAAAAAAGAAGCCATCACTGTGGTAGAAAAAGAACCCTTGTCCATCAAAGCTAACGAACCGTTACCTGAAGGACTCTATGAATATGAGACCAATTTCATCAAAGCTTTTTCAGAAACCGGTAAAGACAAGCAGCGTCGTGCGTTGCAAGCGATGCTGATTCAGTTGGTCGATGTTGTGCAAGACAAATTGAAGGGATTCAGCCCAGTTGAAACCAAAGCTTACTATACCGACATCACCCGGCGTGCCTGGTTAGCTGTTGAAGGGGCCCAAACCCCTGAAATCAAGAGTGCTCAATTTGACCACACCCTCGAATGGACTATGCTGGACGATCAGTTCAACAACCGAACGCAACAGACTTTCGTCAACACCCCGGTTTTCATACCTCATTGGTGGCATCTATATAACCCGGGTTTTGCTGCCAGTCCTTCTGTCGGTGGTGCATCCGGGCTTGCCAGTCCAGTCTCTTCAGTTTCCGGCGGTGGCGGATCGAAACCGTCCATCTCCATGCCCAACATCCCCGGTTCTGACTTTGCCGCCTCGATCATCAACGGTGCCACCGCGGTCTCTGCGGGTGTCGTTGGCGACCTGACCGGCTTCACTGGTGCAGTTACCAACCGCACCAACCCAATCCCGGTCAGCCGACCCAGCAGTGGGTCCAGCGGTTTTCGTGGTGGTGGCGGAGGCAGTTCCTGCGCGTGCGCTTGTGCCTGTGCGGGATGTGCTTGTGCTTGTGCTGGTGGTGGTCGGTAATTTGGATAATACCTTATGAAAGCACCTTTGCTTGCGTTGCCAGAACCTGGAATTTACAAATTCGATATTTCGAATGAGAATCAGAAATCCAGGTTGCACCTTCGAGTCGACGAAGATCTTTCGGGGTTGCTGGTGATCAATGCGTCAAAGATCATCTACTTAAATCAAAGTGCCTTGTTTATGGCTTATCTCTACCTGAATAAGGTTAATACACCTGAAGCAATTGACATTTTGCTCGATAAGTTTGAGGTGGATGAAGATGATTTGTTGGCAGATTTTGAAGCAACAGTAGCAAAAATCGAATCATTGACTGATGAGAACAGTACCGCTTGCCCAATTTGTGACTTGGGTTTGTCAACAAATATGCCTTTTTCAGCAAAACTAAGCGCCCCCTACCGCATGGATTTGGCGATCACGTACCGCTGTAACAACGATTGTGCCCATTGCTACAACGCCCGCTCCCGAAATTACCCTGAACTTTCAACAACAGAGTGGAAGTCGGTGATCGATAATCTATGGGATATTCGCATCCCCCACGTTGTTTTCACAGGTGGCGAACCAACATTGCGCAATGATTTGCCTGAACTGGTCGCCTATGCCGATCAAAAGGGTATGGTGACAGGCATCAATACCAATGGCACACGCCTCGGGGACCAGGCATTTCTGGACAGCCTAGTGAAGGCAGGGCTCGATCATGTGCAGATCACATTCGAATCGCATGACTCTCAAATCCATGATCAGATGGTGCGTAGACCCGGCGCCTGGGACAAAACCCTGGCTGGGCTGCGTAATGTCCTCAAGAGCAATTTGTATATGATGACCAACACTACCCTGCTAAACAATAATGCAAGTCAATTGAAGGAAACCCTCGAATTCCTTGCCCATGAAGGTGTACCAACCGTCGGATTAAATGCTTTGATATATTCTGGAAAAGGTAAAACCGTTGACACCGGTCTTCGAGAATCCGAGTTACCAGACCTGCTTTCGTTGGCAATTGAGATGACCCAGAAAAACCATCAGCGGCTGATCTGGTACACCCCCACTCAATATTGCCATTTTGATCCACTCATGCTCGATCTGGGGATCAAAGGTTGCACAGCCGCATATTACAACATGTGCGTGGAACCCGACGGCAATGTGATCCCATGCCAATCTTATTACCAGGCAGTTGGGAATATTCTGAGCGATCCGTGGAGCGAAATCTGGAACCACCCGCTCTGCCTCAGCCTGCGCAACCGTCAAAATATTCCAGAGGGATGCAAGTATTGTGATTTCTTGCAGGAATGCGGCGGTGGTTGCCCGCTTGCCAGGGATCAGCAAAAACCAGAACCAATTTATCGTGACTTAGTGATCAGCAGGAGATAGACATGCCACAAACACTACGCGCAACACCAGCTCAATTCCAGCCTACACCCGCGGGCTTTTATTCGTTCCACACTCCAGATGGTGTACCAAACCAATATCGATTGCATCTCAGAGTTCTTCCGGATGAGACGGGCATACTGATCGTCAATGCCTCTTCCATCTTGCGTCTCAACCAGACAGGCACCTACTTTGCCTGGTTGGAAATGCAAGGAAAACCTGGAAACGAAATTCTTGAGCTTGCCCTGAAGCGCTACAACGTCGGGAAAGAGACGCTCATAGCTGATTTGAAACGCTTCGATCAAGAGATTCTCTCGATCGTCAACAACCCTGACCAGGCTCCCCTGATGACTGACACTGGTTTTGAGAGCTTGAGCACAAATATTCCGACTGATGTCCCTTTGCGGGTCAATATTTGCCTGACTGATCGTTGGGAAGCATCACAACACAGTGGATACGAGGAGCTTTCGACCACGGAATGGAAAGAGCTCATCCGAAAAACATTCGATGCCGGTATCCCCCAGGTAATCTTTTTGGGCGGCGAACCTACCCTGCGCGAGGACTTGCTTGAATTGCTGCGCTATACGGAAAAACTTGGTATGGTTTCAGGTCTACTCTCCGCTTCACCCCGACTTTACCAGGACATGGACTTTCTGAATTCCTTATTGGAAAGCGGGCTCGATCATTTAATTGTTGAGTTTGACCCCCAAAGCGGGCAGGATTCAGACCAACTCCAACACATATTTGACCAGGATCTCTTCACCTGCATTCGGTTCCCAGTTCATCATGATTCTGACCTGTATTCATGGGCAGTTGAACTGTCCAAAGCAGGTGCGAACGCGCTTAGTTTTTACGCCGCTGAATTGGATGCCCATGACCAGGCAGCCCACTTGAACCAGCAACTGACGAACAAGGCGATCATGATCGAACACGATCTGCCTTTCGCGCTTTTTTCAGCCCAGGAAAACCCACACACCGTACTCTTCAGCCCCGAAGTGTCAGAGCAAGAGCATGCCTACTACACAATCCTGCCTGATGGTTCGCTCACTCTACAAGATTTTTCCTCCCAAGTTCTGGGAAATGTACTTATTTCGGATTGGAAAGACCTTATCAAAGATTCTTAAAAACCCAAAGGAGACTCAATGAAAACTGCTGATTGGCACAACCGTTATCTAACGCAAGCCCGATGGACAATAAACCTGCGCCGCTTCATCTTCGAAAAACTAAAAGCGTCCCCAGGTCAAACGGTTCTTGAAGTTGGTTCAGGGACCGGTGCTCTGTTTGCTGATTTTGTTTACCAGGGGCTGAGACCATTCGGAGTGGATATCGATCTGGAGCGGTGTGAATTTTCTTGGAGTCATTCTCCCGAAGCTCCGGTGGCTTGTGCAGACGGATTTAGGCTGCCTTTCAAGAGTGGAAGTTTCGACTTTACAGTTTGCCATTACTTCCTTTTGTGGTTAAAAAATCCTCAAGAAGTGATCAAAGAGATGAAACGTGTTACCAAAGCTGGTGGATACGTTGTTGCCTGCGCAGAGCCGGATTATCAATCCCGGATCGATTACCCTGAGTTGTTTCAAAACATCGGGTTGATGCAAAATCACTCCCTCTCGTTCCAGGGTGTCAACCTCAGTATGGGCAGAAAATTAGGCTGGATGATGAGAGAAGCCGGATTGCAGGGAGTTCATCTCGGTTTACTTGCCGGAGAATGGCGTCAACCATCACTGGATGCCTTTGAATCCGAGTGGGATATGATTGCTTATGACTTGGGTGGCATGGCCCCCATCGAACGGATCTTGGAGATAAAAGAAGAAGCTTTGGAGAGTTGGCTCAAGGGTCAAGCTACCATATTCATCCCCACATTTTACGCGCACGGCAAGCTGTAAACTGGCTTGTCTTGACAACACAATCAAAAGGAATCCATGAAAAAAACCAGGCTTGTTCTTGTGCTTGTTATGATTGTTTTGATTTTTTCGATTGTTCCGAAAAATGTAGCTGCTCAAACCCCACCAACCTGCGGATATGATAATACTGTTGCCAATATCCTTGGAGAAGTAACCCAGGCTGATGTTGCCCAATGGATTCGCAATTTTTCAGGAGAAGATTTCGTTTCAATCGGTGGTGCTCAGAGGAAGATCCTCACACGTTTCTCCACTCAGATGTTCAACTTGAATATCAACGCGATGGCGTATCCATATCTTGGTGAGCAGCTGCAGGGGCTCGGTTATGAAGAAGGCATCTATCTTACTGATCATTCATACACCCCATCCTATTACCCAACCGGTGAAGAAGAACTCGTTGATCTGCTCCAAATAAGTGCTGACTTCATTCCCAGTACAAGAATTACGGAAGTGGTCAGGCAGCCGGACCAGGCGAGGATGTGGAAAAATAAGATTGTCACCATTCCAGGTCATGGACCGAACGCCGCTGAGATCGTCCTGATGACTGCGCACATGGACAGCACCTCTCCTCAAAGAGCTACGAATGCACCAGGAGCGGAAGACAACGCCAGTGGTATTGCCGCACTCATGGAAGCTGCCCGCTTGTTCCGCTACTACAAGTTTGACCGAACCATTAAATTGATATTCTTTACTGGCGAGGAACAAGGTCTTTGGGGTAGTGAGGAATACGTCGCCGACCACGCTGATGAAATGGACGATATTGTTGGTGTCGTCAACCTGGATATGTTCGGTTATGATGGTGATCAGGATATGTGTATCGAGTTGCATGTTGGATACTTGACAAGTTCTGATGATGTTGGGACCTGTTTTGCTGATGTGAATACTAATTACGCATTAGGTCTAACATTCGATTATTTAACAGGTACCGATGCAATCAGAGCCTCCGACCACGCATCGTTTTGGGATGCAGGAGTAGGCGCGATCGAAATTTTGGAAAACTATCAATATCACCCTATTCCCTACGGTTGCGGTGG
>LSQX01077242.1_pt2 | contig 10502 bp, 6 predicted proteins | sample 654561 | NCBI WGS metagenome assembly LSQX01 (sample SAMN04489861, study PRJNA283612) | anaerobic digester metagenome | isolation source: 4 biogas reactors fed with cattle manure at either 37C or 55C with and... | place: Denmark: Kongens Lyngby | collected 2014
CCCTTCAGCTGTTCTTATTGCGACTGGTGCGCCGGCAAGGCAGTGCGCTTCTTCCCCTTGGAAAGGGTTAAGGCCGAAATTGATTGGCTGGCTGAAAATAAAATAGAATACTGCTTTGGTGCCGACGCCAATTTTGGTATGTTTGAAAGGGATTTAGAAGTTGTCGACTATCTCTTGGAATCCAAAAGAAAAACCGGTTATCCAAAAGTTTTTAGGCCCTGTTATGCTAAAAACAGCGACGAGAGAGTTTTCGAAATCAGTAAAAAATTAAACAGCCTGGAAATGGACAAGGGGGCCACCCTGGCCTATCAAACCTTAAGTGATGAAGCCCTAACCAATGTCCGCCGAAAAAACTTGACTATGGACAAATTTGCAAATCTTCTTTCCAAGTACAATGCGGCAGGCATCCCTTCTTATTCAGAGCTTATTTTAGGCCTACCCGGTGAGACCTATGAGAGTTTTTCCAAAGGAATTTGTGAGCTTTTGGAGGCAGGTCAACATAATTCTATCAGCGTTTACCACTGTGAGGTTTTGGTCAATTCAGAGTTTGGCAGCCCCGACTACATAAAAAAACACGGCATTAAGGTTGCCCGTGTTCCCTTCAACCATATACACAGTGCAAATGTTAGGGAAGAGGTAAGAGAGTATTCTAACCTAGTTATCGCTACTAATACTATGAGTCATGAAATGTGGATCAAAGCCAATCTTTTTTCCGTTTGTGTCCAGTGTTTTCATAATTTAGGTCTTTTAAGAGTCTTTGCCATCTACCAATATTTTGAAAACTCCTTAAGCTATTACGATTTTTACAGCAAGTTGTTAGACTTTTTTCTGGCAAGCAAGGGCAGTTTGGTGGCCGATCTTTTAGAAAACTTTGCAAGAGCCTTGGAGGATACCGTCGCCGGTAAATGGATGTATGAAAACCCCTTGTTGGGTGAAATCACCTGGTTTTTCGAAGAAGGTTTGTTTTTAGAAGTTATTATGAATTTTGAAAGCTTTTGGGAGGAGATTATGCCTTTTCTAAAAAGCTTGAGTATAACAAAAAATCTTCTGGAAGAACTTTTGATCTACCAAAAAACTCTTATTAAACTTCCCTCTGAAAGTGATAAGGTAAAAAACTTCACCTATGATTTTGACTCTTTTTTAAGCTCTGCCTATAAAAATCAGGCAAGCCCTCTAAAGAGAAAAACCAATCGACTAAAAACAATTACATCTTCAACACCCCAAACTCTCAAGGACTATGCCAAAGAATTGGTTTGGTACGGTCGAAGGAGGGGCTCAAGCTTAAGGCATCCCGCACGAAATGAAATGAAGGTAGAATACATATGAGGTCAGATCGTTGAACCAAGACCAAAATCAAAAGAAAAAAATATATTTCGTCCAAGCCGGAATGGCCTATGGCAAGGCACATTATTTGCCTTATGCCACGGGTTGCATTGCGGCCTATGCTTTTCGTGACGAATTCATTAGATCCAGATATGATTTGGTTGATTTTCTATTTAAACATGAATCCCCCCAACTCTCTCTTGAAAAAATCATTGAGCCCTCAATCGTTTCCTTTTCCTCTTATGTATGGAATTTCGAGTACAACAAAGCTCTTGCAAGGGCTGTAAAGAAGAAGTATCCGGAATGTCGGATACTTTTCGGAGGACACAGCGTGCCCGACGATTCTTCTTTTTTAGACAAAAACCCATATGTAGACATACTATTTCACGGCGAGGGCGAAGAAGCATTTCGGAAACTGTTAATCGCTTTAGAAAACAATTCCTCCCTGAGCAGCATTGAAAACATTTCCTTCAGATCTTCTTCCGGGCAAATTGTCAAAACATCAACCTTTACCGATTATGACCTTGAAGATTATCCTTCTCCCTATTTGGAAGGTCTTTTTGATAAGTATTTGTCAGCAGGTTCAAGTGACGAGTTTTTATATATTATCGAAACAAACAGGGGCTGCCCCTACGCTTGTGCCTACTGTGATTGGAGCCACTCAACCAAACTGCGCCTTTTTCCCATGGAAAGGATTCTTGGCGAGCTAAATTGGCTGGCCCAAAATAAAGCCGAATATGTTTTTTGTGCAGATGCAAATTTTGGTATCATTGAGCGGGATTACGAAATTGCAAAAGGAGTGGTAAAAACCAGAAAAGCTAAAGGCTATCCCTTGGTTTTCAACGGTTGCTATGCCAAAAACAGCAATGACACCGTCTTTAAAATTTCAAAACTGTTTTATGAAAACAAGACCAACAAGGCCGCTACCTTGGCCTATCAATCCCTCAACAACCTTGCTTTAGATAATGTAAACCGCAAAAACTTTCCTCCCGAGGGCTTTTCGCAACTGCTTTACAGATATAATGAGGCCGGCATCCCCACCTATACCGAACTTATTTTAGGTTTGCCCGGTGAAACCTATGAAAGCTTCATCCAAGGGCTGTGTCAACTGATTGAGCTTGGTCAGCACACTAATTTAACCGTCTATCCCTGCCAAATTTACCCCAACACGCTTCTGGATAACCCGGTCTATGCCACAAAGCATGGAATTATCTCTGCCCGCATGCCCTTGAATCGTATTCGATTCAAGGCTCCGGCAGATGGCGAGGTCACCGAGTTTATAGAGCTCGTAGTGGCCACCGACACCATGTCTTTTGAAGAAATGACTCTGGCTCGTACCTTTAGCGTCTGCGTTATGTGCTTTCATCACATCGGACTTTTGCGTTTTTTCGCCATGTACTTAAGGCATGAACAGGCCCTTACCTACATGGATTTTTATAAGAAACTTCTTGACTTCATTTTTTCTGCCGAGGGTAGCTTGCTTAAGAACCTTTTTGAAAAAATCCACCTTGCACATACAGATATAAAATCAGGTGAATGGACCTATTTTGACCCTCGCTTTGGTGAAATCGGCTGGTACTATGAAGAAGGTGCCTTTTTAGAATTAGTCTATAGCTTTGAACGCTTCACTCAAGAAATCATACCTTTTCTGGACACTTTTAGAATTCCTCAAGGAATTTATAAGGAATTGCTATCTTATCAGTTTAAAGCAATCCGACTACCGGATGTCAATGAAGTTGGGCTAAATTTAAGCTACAATTTTTATGATTATTTTCAAAATATACAGAACAATCGTTATCAGAAACTTCAAAAGCAAACAAACAGGTTGGAAATTAGTGTCCCGCTCAAGGTTGACGGTTGGGTAGACTATGCCCAAAGAGTCATGCTTTACGCCAAACGCCGCGGCGACACCATAATAACCAACAACAAAGAAAACTTAAAACTTTCACTGTAATAGTTTTAGATAAGGAGCCCTCGAGTATTGAAAAAGAACATCTACTTGGTACAGGCAAACCCTGTCTACTCAGAAAACGACAAAACCGTTTACATCCCCTATGCAATAGGTTGCCTTGCAGCCTATGCCTGGGCGGATTCCACGATTTCCAAGGAGTATAATCTGGGGCCTTTTGTCTATACAAGGGCTGATATTGAGAAAACTTTGGCCGCTTGGCAAGACCCCTATTTGGTTGCCTTCTCTTGTAGCATTTGGAATATGGAATACAACAAAGCTTTCGCCAAGGCCATTAAGGCAAAGTTTCCCGATTGTCTGATACTTTTTGGCGGACACCATGTGTCTCCCGACGAGTCGGATTTATTCAAATATAATTACATAGATTTTTTGGTTCACGGTGGTGGCGAAGAGGCTTTTAGGGAGATTCTTTTAGCTCTTTCAAGCGGCAATGATCTTTCAAGCATAGCAAACATTTCCTTTCGCAATTCTGAAAACCTCATCTTCACAAATGAAAAAATACTAACTAAAACCACTGACTATCCCTCGCCTTACCTTGAGGGGTATTTTGATGAAATTTTGCAAGATGACATAAAATTTTCCGCGATTATAGAGACAAATCGCGGTTGCCCCAACAAGTGTGCTTTTTGTGATTGGGGAGTACTGCAAAAAAAAGTTTTCCTTTTCCCTTTGGATAAGATTTTCAAAGAGTTGGAGTGGGTTTCCAAGCACTCAATCGAATACATCTACTGTGCCGATGCCAACTTCGGGCTTTTTAAGCGTGATGAAGAAATAACCGATTATCTTGTTAAGCTAAAAAAAGACAGCGGTTATCCTCAGCGCTTTAGGGTTAATATTGCAAAAGATATTACCGACACCCTAAAGTCCATTATAGAAAAATTTCATGACAACGAGCTGGATAAGGCTCTGCCCCTTTCCTACCAAAGCCTATCACCCGCGGTCTTAAAAAATATCGGCCGCAAAAATATGGATCTTACCCACTTTGGGCAATTGATGGCCCTATATAACCGATTGGGAGTTTCAACTTCTTCGGAACTTATCTTGGGTTTACCGGGTGAAACATATAAAAGCTTTTGCCAAGGGGTTTGCAGTCTCTTAGAAAATGGGCAACATCGCTCAATAAGTGTTTACGCCTGTGAAGTTCTGCCAAACTCGGAGCTTGGTTCAAAATTATACCGCCAAGGATTTGCCATTGAATCGGTTAAAATACCCTTTTATCAAATCCATTGTCAGATACCCGATGCCGAAAAAGAAATCTTGGAATATTCGGATATTGTTGTTTCCACTAACACCATGCCCCGAAATGATTGGGTAAAATCCGCCCTTTTCTCCTTCTTCGTTCAGGCCCTGCATAATTTAGGTCTTGCCCGTTGCCCGGCCTTATACATGCGCCATGAATATGGAGTTTCTTATTATGATTTTTACACATCCTTCCTTGCTTGGGCCGAAAAAAATGAAAACACCTTTATTAATGAAATTTATAAAAAAATAAAAACCTTAAGCCTGGGAATTGCCCGAGGCCAAAACGCTTGGGTTTTTACCGACCCGCGTTTCGGTAAATTAGCTTGGTGTTTGGAAGAGATCACTTTTTTGGAATTTGCCTTAAATTCAAAGGTTTTTTACAGTGAGTTATCATCTTTTGTCCGGGAAAAGTTCACTTGGGGCGAGGCTGAACAAAGCCTTCTGAAATTTCAAGAAAGCTTATTAAAGAAAAAAGACAGGAATACCACGCCCATTTTGTCCGACTATAATTTTTTCGAATATTTTGAATCTATTTATAAGGCTGATCCTGTCCCCCTAAAAAAAGCTTCTTATCTTTTACACATTGATGACAAGAAAAGCTATCGTGACTGGGAAGAGTATGCGCGTGATATTGTATGGCTGGGTCGCCGGGAAGATTCCGCTCTTTTTTCAGGTAGCCGCTATAATCCCAAGCAGGCAACTCCTTAAAAAGTTGCCTTGCCTTTAGGTGAAAGGGAAATACTTATGTCAAGCCCAAAAGATCTAAAAAACATTTACATGGTTCAAGTCAGCTATACCTACGGTGAGGACGACCTTTCCGTTTATTTACCCTATGCTTCAGGGCTTCTCATGGCTTATGCCTTAGAGGACGAAACCGTCAGGGATAACTACAGGTCCGCAGGGTTTGTTTTCACAAGGGAAGATATTGATAAGGCTCTTGATCGATTGGAAGAGCCTTACTTGGTCGGTTTTTCAAACTATGTTTGGAACACCCGTTACAACATAGCTTTTGCCGCCCGCTTAAAAGAGAGATACCCTTCCTGCATAGTGGTTTTTGGCGGACACAATGTCAGCCCCAACGAGTCTTTTTTAGAACAACACCCACAAATTGATTTTTTAATCCATGGCGAAGGTGAAGAAGCTTTTTGCCGTTTATTGAAGGCTCTTTGCACCGATAATAACTTTTCAAGCATAGCAAATCTCTCCTACAGATCCCCTTCCTCCCTCCTACCCGTAAGCACTCAACGAAAGCGAGTTGACCAAAGCTTAGAAAACTACCCCTCCCCATATTTATCCGGCATTTTTGATAAACTTATGCAGGAAAACCCCCAATATGAATTTTGTGCAATTCTTGAAACCAGCCGCGATTGCCCCTTTTTGTGTGCCTTTTGTGACTGGGGGCAGTTAAGGGCCAAGACCAGGCGTTTTTCCAAACAACAAGTCTTGGATGAAATTGAATGGATGTCCGAAAATAAGATAGTCTATATATGGGGGGCAGACCCCAACTTCGGTATGTTTGATGATGACTTTGATTACGCTCAGAAAATAGTCGAAGCAAAAATCAAAAACGCTTATCCGGAAATTTTAAGCGTTAACTATTCCAAAACCAGGGCCGATAATGTTTATAGGATAAACCTTTTATTAAATGAACATAAGTTAAGTCGAGGTATTCCCCTTTCATTCCAGAGCCTAAATAAAGAAGTTTTAAAAAATATTAATCGTGAAAACCTTACTTTGGATGCTTTTTCGAGCTTGATTTCAAAATATTACAATGCCGGAATCACTGCCTATTCCGAGCTAATCTTGGGCTTACCCGGTGAAAGCTATGAAAGTTTTTGTAAGGGAATAGGGCTTTTGTTGGAAGCCGGTCAACACAAAACAATCAATGTCTATCCTTTCGAATTGTTGTGCAATTCAAGCTTGGGCAGCGAGGAAAGTATCAAGAAATTTTCAATAGAAAGTGTTTTGATTCCCTTCGCTCGCTTGCATTGTTCGCCGGAAAGCCAAGGCGTTACCGAATATTCGGAAATTGTTGTTTCAACCTATTCCATGAATCGGGATATGTGGAAACGCTCTTCTCACTTTGCCAACCTTGTGCAATGCTTTCATAACTTCGGCCTTTTGCGTTGTTTTGCTATTTATCTTTATTATGAAAAGAACTTGGCCTATGAAGATTTTTATATGTCTTTTCAAACCTTTATGGAACAAACCCCCAAAAGTGTCAGTGGGCATTTTTATAAAATCGTAGATGCCCTTTATGACAAAGCTATGTTGGGTCAGTCGGGCTTACATTATCTGGACCCCGCTTTCGGTAACATTGTTTGGTCCTTTTCAGAAGCTATGTATCTTAATTCTGTTTATAATTTTGATAACTTCTTTGAAGAGGCGGAGACCTTCCTATCAAGCTTTGAAATAGACCGGGAAATCTTTGAAGACTTACTAAATTTTCAAAAAGCTCTTATTAAGAGACCGTCGATAGAACATAAAGAAATTAGATTATCCCATGACCTTTATTCATATTTTGATAAAATCTATTCAAGAGATAAAACCGACTTAAAAAAGTGCCATAATATCACAAGCCTTACCGACGACAGGCCACAAAGCAATTGGGTGGATTATGCCAGGGTCAATGTCTGGTGGGGCAGAAACGAAAACAGAAATATAATGTCTGACATAAAGGTTCGTTATATAAATTAAGAAAAGAGCAGATTTTCATGTATGTAATCCTTGGCGCAAACGGCTTTTTAGGCTCCTATATCATCGAAAAAATTCTGAGTCAAACCGTTGACTCGGTCATAGCCGTCACGCGAAAGGAAGTTAGCTTTAAAACTTCTGACAGAATAATTTCTTTCCCCTGTGATATAAGCCGGCCTAGTCAGATTGATGCCTTGGCTGAAAAAATCAAACCCTACGGCAAGTGCAAGTTTATTGATTTAGCCTTTTGGCATAATATTGACAGTTTGGCCCAAAACGAAAACGAGGCTTGGCAGACCAATATAACAGCGCTTTCCTACTTGTTGAATTCTATTGAAGACTTTGAGTGTTTCTTTTTCGCCTCGACCGACTGTGTTTACGGCGAGGGCGACGAAGGTCGGGCTTTTAGGGAAGACAGCCCCTTAAAACCTATCAGCCGCTACGGCGTCCACAAGGCTCTGGCCGAATGCTTGGTAGAGGCCAAGGGTGGCAAAAGTTTTCGCTTGCCCTATATGTTCGGCCCTTCAAAAGCTGCCGAAAAAAAGCATTTTTATGATGTGATTCTTGAAAATTTAAAGTCCGGCAAGGTAAGCGAACTCTTCCATGACCAGTATAGGAGCAGCTTGGATTTTGACAGGGTTGCCTCTCTTTTGGTTTTTATGGCCGAGAATTTTACTAATTTAAACTTGCCCGGTGTTTTAAATCTTTGCGGGGATGAAAGCCTTTCCAAATATGATTTGGGGCTTTTGCTTGCGGAAAAATATGGTTTGCCCAAGGAGCTTCTTGAGCCCGTGTCCGCCTCTTCCTTTAAGGCCGGGCCGGGGGCTACCAGAGCCTTTCAGGGGGCTATGGACAATACCAAGCTTAAGGAACTTTTGGACCTTGATGAGCTAAAAATAAATCTTTAATTTGGAGGTAGGCTGTGAAAGTAATAATTATGGCCGGCGGCAAGGGTAGCCGCATAGCCTCCGTCAGCGGTGAAAAGCCCAAAAGCCTTCTGAAAATCGGCGGCAAGAGCATTTTGGAACATCAAATAGAAAACCTTAAGGCATCCGGCTTTCGTGACTTTACGCTTGTTATCGGCCATTTGGGTAAACAAATCGAAAAACATTTGGGTGACGGCAGCAGATTAGGCATTAGGGTAAACTATTATCGTGAAGACTCCCCCTTGGGCACGGCCGGTGCCTTGGTGGCTCTGAAGGATGAGCTCAAAGAAGACTTTTTACTCATAAACGGTGATATCCTTTTTGATGTAGACTTCAAGCCATTTGTTGATTTTCATTTTAAAAAAAAGGCCTTGGCCAGCCTCTTCACCCACCCCAATGACCACCCCTTTGACAGTGAGATTGTCGTAAGCGATAAAAATGACCTTGTTACTGACTGGCTTAAAAAAGATCAAAACCGCTATGCCTGTAAAAACCGTGTTAATGCCGGGCTCCACCTTCTTTCACCCCGAGTTTTAGATTCTTTTTCTCAAGTAAAACCTTTAAACTTGGACAGGGACCTTCTGCGCCCTTTACTTGACACGGGGCGTGTTTACGCCTACAATTCAATCGAATATGTAAAAGATATGGGTACACCCCAAAGGTACGAGGAAGTTAAGCAAGATTTTTTTGCGGGCAGGCTTGCTCAAAGGCGTTTAGGCGTGAAAAAACGAGCTATTTTCCTTGATAGGGACGGTACCCTTAACATACACAAGGGCTTTATCAAGCGAGCCGAGGACTTGGAACTTTTACCCGGTGCCGGTGATGCGGTAGCCAAGATTAACCGCGCGGGTTACCTAACTGTTTTAATAACAAACCAAGCCGTTATCGCGCGTGGCGACTGCAGCTTGGAAGAGTTGGAGCGCATTCACGGGCGGCTTGAATGCCTCTTGGGCCAAGACGGTGCTTTTTTGGATGCTCTATACTTTTGCCCCCATCATCCGGATGCTGGCTTTCCCGGTGAAAGGCCGGAATACAAATTTGATTGCCAATGCCGCAAACCCAAGCCCGGCATGCTGCTTGAGGCAGCCGATGATTTAAACATTGACCTTGCCGCCTCCTATATGGTGGGTGACAGTTTTAGGGATGTGGAAGCCGGGCTTGCGGCGGGTTGTAAAACAGCATATCTATCGGCCGACGGTGAGGCCGCCGGGGGTTTAAATACTCCCGTTTATAAAAGTCTACATGATTTCGTCAATAAAAATATAAGGCCTTAAGGGGGCTTCAATGCTAATTTCTCGAACTCCTTTCAGAATATCTTTTTTCGGCGGCGGCACGGATTTTGAAGATTATTTCAAAATCCACGGCGGTGCTGTTTTGTCAACAACCATTGACAAATATTGCTACATAACCTGGCGACGCCTCCCGGCTCTTTTTGATTATAAAAATCAATTTTCTTATTCTAAAATCGAGCGTTTCAACCGGCCCGACGAAGTGGAACACCCGGTCATTCGCGAAGCCTTCAAGCATTATAAGATTGACAGGGTGCAAATTGCTTATGACGCCGACCTACCCGCTCGCTCGGGTCTTGGGGCCAGCTCTTCTTTTTCGGTGGGCCTCATCAACAGCTATTATCACTACATGGGTAAAAACCCCGATAAGATGACCCTGGCTAAAGAAGCCATCCATTTAGAACGAGTGCTCTGCCGTGAAGCGGGCGGCGTGCAAGATCAGTTGGCCGCTGCCTTCGGCGGGCTCAACAAGATGACCTTCGGTCCCGAGGGCTACGAAGTAAAGCAAGTTGACATAAATCCCGATCGTAAAAAAAGCTTAAACCAAAATCTTATGCTTTTCTTTACGGGTTTTACCAGGTTGTCGGACGAAATTGCCCGAGACCAAAACCGGAAGATTCCCCAAAGATTAAGCCAAATCGACCATATGAAATCTCTGGTGGGCAAGGCAGAAGAAATCCTTGTCGGCCAAGGCGACCTTTCCGAGTTTGGGGCTCTGCTCAATAAAACTTGGGAACTCAAGAGAACTCTTTCAGAAAAAATCACTACCGACTACATTGATGTGGCCTATAAAAAAGCCTTAAATGCAGGGGCAGTGGGCGGAAAATTGTTGGGTGCGGGCGGCGGAGGCTTCCTTCTTTTTTATGTTGAACCCGATGCCCGGGAAAAGGTAATATCGGCCCTGCCGGAATTTTATCATATACCTTTCGGTTTCGAAAATGACGGCAGCAAAATCATTTATGAAGGGGATAGTCACTGTGAATAAGGTTTTAGTCACCGGCGGTGCCGGCTATATAGGTGCCTTGCTTGTCCCCAAACTGCTTGCAAAGGGTTATGAGG
>LSQX01109113.1_pt1 | contig 10502 bp, 11 predicted proteins | sample 654561 | NCBI WGS metagenome assembly LSQX01 (sample SAMN04489861, study PRJNA283612) | anaerobic digester metagenome | isolation source: 4 biogas reactors fed with cattle manure at either 37C or 55C with and... | place: Denmark: Kongens Lyngby | collected 2014
GCGGTATGGGATATCGCAAAACCCCTTGCAGACGAGCTCGGACTTGTTCTGTGGGATGTAATTTTTCGCAAAGAAGGTTCGAACTGGTATCTTCGCATTATAATCGACAAGGACGGCGGCATAGATATTAATGACTGCGTAAATATGAGCCACGCTCTTGACGAGCCGCTTGATGATGCGGATCTTATCGAGCAGAGCTATAACCTGCAGGTTTCGTCACCGGGATTGGAAAGAGAAATTGTGCGTGATTTCCACTTCGAGTGGGCGGCGGGCAAGCCGGTAACGCTCAGGCTTATCCGTCCGAGGGACGGGGTGCGCGAGTTCAAGGGCGTTCTTGAGGGCTGTTCGGATAACGCGGTCACTCTTGCGCTCGACGGCGGCGAGAGCTTTACGGCGGATAAGAAGGACATCGCGTTTGTAAAGCTCGACGATTTTGAAGGCTTTTAATTATCTGTTTTCAAGGAAAGGATATGAGTAATAAAAATGGTAAACAAAGAATTTTTTGAAGCGGTATACCTCATGGAAAAAGAAAAGGGCATTCCGGCGGAATATCTTTTTGAGAAGATAGGCAACGCCATCGTGGTTTCCGTAAGGAAGGACTACGGCGGAAAGGATGTTGTTTTCTGCGAGATTAACCCCGAGAAGTTCGAAATGAATGTATTTCTCAGAAAAACCGTTGTTACCGAGGTGCTTGACAGCGATACCGATATAGCGGTTGAGGCGGCACAGCAGTACAGAAACGGCGCGATAGCGGGCGACATAGTCGAAATACCGCTTGAAACCAAGCAGTTCGGAAGAATAGCTGCACAGACGGCGAAGCACGTTATCCGTCAGGGCATCCGCGAGGCGGAGAGGGGGCTTGTAATGCGCGAGTTCCAGAGCCGCCAGCAGGAGCTTGTCACAGGAAAGGTGCAGCGTGTCGATCCGAAAACCGGCAATGTCACGCTTGAAATCGGCAAGGCGGAGGCAATACTTCCCAAGGGAGAGCAGGGCCCCGGCGACGAATTCCGTGACGGCGACCTTATAAAGGTGTTTATTGTTGACGTTAAGGATACCGAAAAGGGTCCCAAGGTCATGATTTCCAGAACACATCCGGGTCTTGTGAAGCGTCTGTTTGAAACAGAGGTTCCCGAGATATATGACGGTTCAGTCGAGATAAAGGCTGTCTCCCGCGAGGCCGGCTCAAGAACGAAAATCGCCGTTTACAGCAAGGATGAAAATGTTGACCCCGTAGGCGCGTGCATAGGTCCGCGCGGCGCGCGTGTCGGCAAAATAGTTGATATTCTCGGAGGCGAGAAGATAGATATAGTCAAGTACAGCGACAACCCCGGTGAGTTTATAGCCGCTGCGCTTGCTCCTGCGGATGTTGTATCGGTCGAGGTCGACGAAGCAACACCCAACGCGTGCCATGTAACGGTTCCCGATACGCAGCTTTCGCTTGCCATCGGCAACAAGGGTCAGAACGCGCGTCTTGCCGCAAGACTTACGGGCTGGAAGATAGATATTAAGCCCGAGAGCGGATTTTTCATTCCTTCCGAGGTTTGAACCGAAAAAAAGCCTAAACACAGCTTAAGGAGGCCAAGGCTCATGCAACAGAAAAAAATACCGCTGCGCAAATGCACGGGCTGCGGCGAAATGAAGCCCAAACGCGAGCTGATAAGAGTGGTAAAATCCCCCGAGGGAGAGATTTCTCTTGACCTTACGGGGCGTGCGGCGGGGCGCGGAGCGTATGTCTGCCCCAAAGCCGACTGCCTTAAAGCGGCGCGCAAAGCCAAAAGATTTGAGAGGGCGTTCGAATGCCGGATACCCGATGAGGTCTTTGATAAAATGGAGGAAACACTTGCCGGAAATGAAGGATAAACAGGTAGGTATGTTGGGACTCTGCCGCAAGGCCGGAAAGCTTTCGGTGGGACATGACGCTGTCATACAGGCGATAGTCGCCTCGCAGGCAAAGCTTTGCCTGCTTGCCGTTGACGCGTCGGAAAGACTAAAAAACGAAATCACGCATTCCGCGTCGTTCGGCGGGAAGAATATTCCCGTAAAGCTGATGCCGCTGGGCATGGAGGATGTGTATTTCGCAGTAGGCACGAAAGCCGCGGTCCTTTCGGTAAACGATGAGGGCTTCGCAAAAAAAATAATGCAACTGTTCGGGGAGGAATAAGATATATGATTATAAAATACAGAGTACATGAGGTTGCCAAGGATTTTGATGTCGGAAGCAAGGAGATTGTTGATCTGCTTGCCAAATATTTCGGCGATGTCAAAAAGGCACAGACGGCTCTTGAAGAAAAAGAGCTGGATATAATATTTGAAAGCTTAACGCAGGGCTCTCAGGTCGAGAACTTTGACGCTTACTTTGCCACGGCTATATCCGATGAGGAGCGCAAGGCGAAAAAGCGTGAGGCTGCGCAGGCATCGGCGGAGAAGGAGCAGGAAAAGAGAGCTGCCGAGAAGAAGGCTGCACCCGCTCAGAACAAGGATGCAAAGCCGTCCGCACAGACGCCGCAGGCGGGAAAACCCGCTCAGTCCGGCGGCAGCGCACCCGAGGCGCCGAAGAGGGAGTTTAAGCCCTCCGTGCCTCCCGCGCCGCGCAAGAAAAAATCCAACGACCCCGATAAGCCCATGCAGGCGAGAACAAAGGGCGAAAAGCTTACCATAGATACCCGCGGCGGAGATGTGCAGCTTGATAAATACAACGAGCGCTATGAAACCATCGCGCCCGCAAACAAGTCCGCCATGGACGACAGCATGGTAAACAAGCAGAAGCTCAAGCAAAAGAGCCAGCAGTACCGTAAGCAGGGCGTGGGAACACGTATGCGCCGCAGGGAGACAGAGGCGGAGAGGCTCAAGAGAATTGCCGAGGAGCGCGCAAAGAAGACGCTTGTTATCACCGTGCCCGAGGAAATCTCGGTAAGCGATTTGGCGGCATTGCTGAAAATGACCGCTGCAGAGGTTGTCAAAAAGCTGTTCGCGCTGGGAGTAATGGCGACAGTTAATGAAATAATAGATTATGATACCGCAGAAATAGTTGCAACCGAGCTTGGCGCGAAGGTCAAGAAGGAGGTTGTCGTAACAATCGAGGACAGGATCATTGACGACACCGTTGATGATGAGTCCAACCTTCTTTCGAGAAGCCCTGTCGTTGTCGTTATGGGACACGTTGACCACGGCAAGACCTCGCTTCTCGACGCTATACGCAACACCTCCGTCACCGAGACAGAGGCGGGCGGTATAACACAGCACATAGGTGCTTACAGAGTAAATCTTATGGGCAATGATATAACCTTCCTTGACACTCCCGGTCACGCCGCGTTTACCTCCATGCGCGCAAGAGGCGCAATGGCAACAGATATCGCCGTGCTTGTGGTTGCTGCCGACGACGGAATCATGCCGCAGACCATAGAGGCGATAAACCACGCCAAGGCGGCGGGCGTCTCAATAATCGTTGCGATAAACAAGATGGATAAGCCGGGCGTTACGACCGACAAAATCATGCAGCAGCTCACCGAATATGAGCTTGTTCCCGAGGAGTGGGGCGGCGACACGATATGTGTGCCTGTCTCCGCAAAAACGAGACAGAATATCGACAAGCTGCTTGAGTCGATACTGCTTGTTGCTGAGGTCAAGGAGCTTAAAGCGAATCCCAACCGCGCAGGTAAGGGTATCGTTATCGAGGCAAGGCTTGATAAGGGCAGAGGTCCCGTTGCCACCCTTCTCGTGCAGAACGGTACGCTTCGCACGGGTGATATAATCGTTGCCGGAACAGCCGTCGGACGTGTCCGCGTTATGACCAATGACCGCGGTCAGAAGGTTGACGAGGCGGGTCCCGCAGTTCCTGTTGAAATAACAGGACTTGCCGATGTTCCCAACGCCGGCGATGCGTTTGACGCGGTATCGGATGAACGTCTTGCGCGCGCACTTGTCGAACAGCGCAAGCAGCAGGAGAAGGAGGAGCAGTTCAGCAACTTCCAGAAGGTAACGCTCGATACACTGTTCTCCTCTATCAATGAGGGCGAGCTGAAGGACCTTAATATCATAGTCAAGGCGGACGTTCAGGGCTCCGTTGAGGCTGTTAAGCAAAACCTTGAAAAGCTCTCAAACGAAGAGGTGCGCGTAAAGGTTATCCACGGAGGCGTGGGCGCGATAAACGAGTCGGACGTTATGCTTGCAAACGCATCAAACGCCATAATCGTCGGCTTTAACGTGCGTCCCGACCCTGTCGCCATAGTCAATGCCGAGCGCGACAGCGTCGAGATGCGTATGTACAGAGTTATCTATGATTGCATAGAGGAGATTCAGGCTGCTATAAAGGGTATGCTTGCTCCCAAATTCAGGGACGTCGAGATGGGCCGCATAGAGGTTCGCAGCGTGTTCAAGCTTTCATCCGCGGGTATGATAGCCGGTTGCTATGTTACCGAGGGTAAGGTTACGCGCAGCTGCAAGATCCGCGTTGTACGCGACGGTATAGTTGTCGCCGAGGACGAGATTGCTTCACTCAAACGTTTTAAGGACGATGTCAAGGAGGTCGCCTCGGGCTACGAATGCGGCATCGGACTTGAGAAGTTCAACGATATCAAGGAAAGCGACGTGTTTGAGGCGTTCATCACAGAGGAATACAGAGAGGACTAAAGCTATGAGTTCCTATAAATCAGACCGCACGGCGGAGGATATAAAGCGCGAAATAATGGCAGTGCTGCGCGAGCTTAAGGATCCCCGGGTGGCGGGCAGACTGCTTACCGTGGCGAGAGTCGAAATATCCTCGGATCTGACGTATGCGAAGGTGTATGTCAGTGCGCTTGAGGGCATAGAGACGGCGCGTGAAGCGGTAAAGGGGCTTGAATGTGCCTCGGGTCATGTCCGCCGTGAAATAGGTACGCGTCTGCACCTGAGAAAGACCCCCGAGCTTAAATTTGTCGCCGACAATTCAATAGAGCACGGTATGGAGATAGTCAGGCGGATAGACGACGTAATAAACGAGGATAAAAATTGATTTCCGGGGCGGCTGAAGCCGCCCTGTGGGTTTCGCTATCGGTGAAAGGAATGTGGTAATATGCGGTTGGATATTCAGAAAACGGCGGCATTGCTCAAGGAAAAGGATAAAATTTTTATACTTACGCACGAACGTCCCGACGGAGACACTCTCGGCAGCGCCTTTGCGCTTTGCCGTGCGCTTCAGCTTATGGGAAAGACGGTAAGAGTTGTATGTCAGGATAAAATCCCCGCGTCCTATTCATTTCTCTACTCGGAAATTGAGATGCAGGATTTTGAACCGGAGTACATAGTTGCCGTTGATGTTGCGGATTTGAAGCTTCTCGGTTCGGAGTTCAAGGAGCTGTATGAGGGGAAAATAAACCTCTGCATAGACCATCACGGCTCAAATACCGATTATGCCGAAAATCTTATGCTTGAAGACGCCGCGGCGGCAGCCGAGGTCGTGCTTCAGCTTATAATTGCAATGGGAGTCGCTCCGGACAGAGTAATAGCCGAGGGTGTATACACAGGGCTTTCAACCGACACGGGCTGCTTTCGTTACTCTAACACCACCTCCCGAACGCTTCGGATGGCGGCGGATATGATAGATGTCGGCATAAGCGTGAACAAAATCAATCAGCGTATGTTTGAAACCAAGACAAAATCCTATGCGGCGCTTGAAAGAATGGCGCTGAAAACCATAAAGCTGTACCATGACGACCGTTGCGCGGTAATGGAAATATCGCGCAAAATGTATGCCAAGAGCGGCGCGGACGAGAGCGAATGCCACACGCTTTCTTCACTCCCCCGCCAGATAGAGGGTGTGCTTGTCGGTGTAACCATTAAGGAAACAAAGTCCGGAACCTACAGCATTTCCGTTCGCACGCACGAGCCGATAGACGCGTCCGTCATATGCTCAAAGATGGGCGGCGGCGGGCATAAGCGCGCGGCGGGCTGTTCGCTTCAGGGCTCGCTTGTAAGCGTTCGTGCAACGATTCTTGAATATGTCAAGCAGTCGCTCGACGAGGTGGTAAACACCATGGAAGAGGAGCCTGATTATCTGCCGTGACAGGTGTAATTTGTATTGATAAGCCCTCGGGCATGACCTCATTTGACGCTGTTGCCGCCGTAAGACGCATTACGCGCGAGAAGAAGTGCGGACATTCCGGCACGCTTGACCCGATGGCAACCGGGGTGCTTCCGGTGTTCATCGGCGGGGCGACGCGGTTCATAGAGCTTTTAAGCGTTCATGACAAGACCTATACGGCGGGCTTTCGCCTCGGAGCTGTTACCGATACGCTTGATATTACTGGTAAGGTTATGAAGGAACGCGAGGTTGCAGTCGGATATAATGAGGTTTGCGCTCTGCTGCCGGAATTTACGGGAAAAATACTTCAGACACCTCCCATGTATTCGGCTATATCCAAAAACGGCGTCAGGCTTTACGAGCTTGCCCGAAAGGGGATAGAAATCGAGCGCGAGGCGCGGGAAATCACGATACATTCTCTTTCAATCACGAGTTTTAACGAGGCGGCGGGGGAGTACACCATAGATGTCTCCTGCTCCGCCGGAACATACATACGCTCGCTTATCTCCGATATAGGCGAAAGGCTCGGCTGCGGTGCGGTTATGACATCGCTTCGAAGGACAAGCTCCAACGGCTTTTCGCTTTCGGACGCGTTGACACCCGGGCAGCTTTCCGAGGCATTTTCGCGCGGCGACCTCTCATTTGTCAGGGGCGTTGATGCGGTGCTTTCGGATTATCCGGAAATAACCGTTACACAGCCGCAGGCGGTTCGTTTTTTCAACGGTGGAGAGCTTGATATTACAAGGCTCCGGCTTCCCTGCGAAGGCGTGTTTTACCGTATGTATTCGCCCGAAGGCGCTTTCCTGGGTATAGGCGAGAAAAGCGGCGGGCAGATGCTTGTTAAGCGAGTGTTCAATAACGTGTAAAAAGGTGACTTTATGCTTTTATCGGAGTTCGTACCCGTTGTCGGTTCGTCGGTTGCTCTCGGTAACTTTGACGGGCTTCACAGGGGACATCTCAAGGTAATAAAAAATGCGGTTTCGGCGGGAGAGGGTCTTGAGCCGATAGTTCTTCTGTTTGACCGCCATCCGCTCGAGCTTGTTTCCGGTGCCGCTCCCGCGAGGCTTCTGAGCAGCGGGACTGAATCGGAAATCTTCTTGAATTTGGGAATAACGCCCGTAGTCGCGGAGTTTGAGCCGCTCATGAACATGAGCGGTGAGGAGTTTTTCAAGGGTATACTCATAGGTAAGCTTCATGCGCGGGTGTTGTCCTGCGGTGAAAACTACCGTTTCGGAAAGGACGCGGCATGGGGGGCGCAGGAGCTCGGAAAGCTGTGCGCCGAAAGCGGAATAAGGCTCGATATATTGCCGCTTGAGAGCTTTGAGGGTCAGCCCGTAAGCTCCACGCGTATAAGAAGGGCACTTTCGGATGGCGATATAAAATCTGCAAACGAAATGCTGAGTGAGCCGTTTTCATATGATTTTACGGTAGTCAGCGGCGACAGACGCGGCAGGCTTCTCGGTGCGCCGACGATAAATCAGCACTTTCCCGACGGGTTTATTGTGCCGAGATTCGGCGTTTATGCTTCAAAGGCACTTGTGGACGGCGAATGGCACGCGTCGGTGACAAATATCGGAGTAAGGCCGACAATAGGCTACGGGGATTACCGCAGCGAAACCTGTATAATGGACTTCAGCGGAGACCTGTACGGTGAGAATATAAAGGTCGCTTTGCTTGAATTTTTGCGTCCGGAGATAAAATTTGAGTCGCTTGACGAATTGGGCGCGCGCATAAAGCGTGATGCCGAAACAGCAAGGAGTGTGTTTGAAAATGAACATTAAAATAGCGCCCTCGCTGCTCTCGTGCGACTATTCGAGAATGGGCGAGGAAATAAAAAAGATGGAGCTGTGCGGCGCGGATATGCTCCACATAGATGTTATGGACGGACATTTTGTGCCGAACATAACAATAGGAGCGCCCGTCATAAAGACGCTGCGCCCCTGTTCGGATATATGCTTCGATGTGCATCTGATGCTTTCCGAGCCTCAGAAATTTATTCCCGACTTTATAAACGCGGGAGCGGATATAATCACGATTCATTCCGAAAGCGATTCCGACACACAAAAAACGCTCGATACAATAAAGGCTGCCGGCATAAAGGCGGGAATTTCCGTCAAGCCCTCAACCCCGGTGGAAACGGTGTTTGATTTTCTCGGAACTGTCGATATGGTTCTTGTGATGACTGTTGAACCCGGCTTCGGCGGGCAGAGCTTTATTGACGATGCGCTCGAAAAAATCGAACAGCTTCGCTGTGAATGTATCGCACGCGGACTGAGCACCGACATTGAGGTTGACGGCGGAATAAACCCCGCTACTGCCGCACAATGCGCTCAGCGCGGAGCAAATGTTTTTGTTTCGGGTACAACGATTTTCAGAAATCCCGACCCCGAGCAGGCAATCCTGCTTCTGCGCAATACTGCTCATGAAAACTACATGATGTAATAACCTCACGGCGACGGCGTGGAAGCCGTCGGTGAAGCGGAGCTTCACTCAAAAATCAAAGATTTTTGCCGTGTGAACATTGAATTGTTGATTCGTTTTCGCTGCGGCGAAAATATCCGCTTCGCGGCTTGCGTGCTTCGCACGCCGAAATCATGATATAATAATTACGCGAGCTTTTTCCAATATTCACGAGTGCGCGCCGCCTCAACGGTGTTGTCGCAGACAGTGTCGCCGAACTCGCAGAGATATGCCTTGATTACAGGCGTTTCCGAAATTTTCGGATATATGAGAAGCCGGTAGCTTGTGCCGTCGGTGTACAGCTCATGCCTTGTGCAGCGTTCTCTGACGGTCTCAAGAATTTTTTCGAGGCTGATTACACAGTCTGCGTTAAAAAAAGTGCATATCACGGGCTGCGACTCTTTTTTCATTATCAGCTTGCGCTGTGTACCGGCTTCATCAAAGGGCATAACCGTGAAATACAGCACACATCCGCCAGAGGAGTTGGGCATTGCCTCAATAAGCATTTTCTCAGCGGGATTTATGTCCTTGCCGAGCACGCGTCTCGCCTCGTCGAGAAGCGTCCATATGACGCGTCGGGTTTCGATGTTTGAGTAGTCCATGTCCTCATATGTAATGTCCAGCATCACCATGTCCTCATCGGACAGCTCCACCATGATTCTGTAATCGTTCTGGGCTTTAATTTTCAAAATCAACGCCTCCTGTTACTCAAAGCATCGCAGAGGTATGGCGAGCCGGGCTGCCCCTGCGACGATAAAAAGTATACTACTATCATATTACGCAAAGAGGCTGTACGCAATGAATAAATATTTCCAGTTTTTCATGAGGGAAAAGTTATGGCTGCTGAGCTTAAAAACACAATAAAGTCATATAACACCGATTTGCTGCTGATGCTTACTGCACCGGCGGCAGTCGCCTGCTATTATTATGGTGCAAGAGCCGTCAAGCTCATGCTTGCGGCGGTGCTGACCTCCCTCGTTTTAGAGGTTTGCGGAGGATTTGTGCTTAAACGCAGGGCGGATTTGCGCTCGATGGGCTTTGCTTTTAACGGGCTTTGCGTTGCGCTGCTGCTGCCCGCGGGTGTTCAGTACTGGATGGTTGTTGCGGGAGTTGCGTTCGCCGTAATATTTGCCAAGCTTCCCTTCGGGAACAGTGAGAAGTCCCCGTTTGTGCCCGCGGCAGCGGGTGTTGCGTTTCTTACAATCTGCTGGCCCGATTATGTTTTTCGCTTTTCCGCTGTCGGCAGCGAATACATCGGCGGAAGCTTTTCCGCCGGCACGTCACTTTCGGGAATGCTCGCGCACGGCAACTCGATAAACAACAGCACAGTGTCGCTCATGGAGTTGTTTGTCGGCGAGATTCCGGGAGCCATGGGCACGGTATGCATAATTGCATTGCTGGGCAGTGCGGTGTATCTGCTCATTCGCAGACCGAAAAAGTTTTTGAGTGCGATCTCTTTCATAGCTGTCTGCGCGGTTTACGCGGCGGTGTTCCCGAGAATATCTGCGGGTGCGCTTCTGTCCGTGACGATGGAGCTTTGCTCCGGCTCGCTGATATTCTGTGCGCTGTTTTTCATGACGGATTTTTATACCTCCCCCGAAAAGCCGGTTGCCGGCATTGTATACGGCGCGGCAGGAGGGCTTATAACGATGCTTTTGCGTACCTTCGGTGTTTATGAGGAGAGTGCAGTATTTGCCGTGCTGCTGGTAAACGCCGTGTCTCCGCTGCTCTCGCGCTCTGCCGCGAGCAAGGCGCCCGAGACGGTGCAGGCAGAGGAAAACGTGATATACAATCCTCTTGCGGGAGGTGAGCAGGTTGAGTAATTTTGAAAAATCTTTCGGTGCGAGAAGCACGTTCGTCGAGGCGGCAATCACCGGCAACCCCGTGCTTATAGAGGCGGTGGGAGTGTTTCCGATTGTTGCAATGGCAGTGTCGCTTAAATCCGCGATAGCGCTTTGTGCGATAACCTCGGCTGTGCTTATGG
>LSQX01241796.1_pt1 | contig 10502 bp, 11 predicted proteins | sample 654561 | NCBI WGS metagenome assembly LSQX01 (sample SAMN04489861, study PRJNA283612) | anaerobic digester metagenome | isolation source: 4 biogas reactors fed with cattle manure at either 37C or 55C with and... | place: Denmark: Kongens Lyngby | collected 2014
GTGCAAGGGCGATGGTGTTGTTCATTATCATGTTGGATATGGGAATTTTATTGATATTGAGTGTGAAGATTGCGGGGGCAGCGGATATATTCCTGAAGCAATGGAGATAACACTTGACGGAAAAAATATACGTGAAATTCTGGAGATGAGTGTTGATGAAACCAGGGATTTCTTTGTCGATAAGGACAAATATGTTTACAATATTTTAAGTACTCTTCAGCGTGTGGTAATTGGATATATTAGACTCGGAAAGGCAACTCCAACTATTTCTGGAGGAGAAAGACAACGGATTAAGCTGGCTAAAAAATTATCAAAGAGGAAAAACAAAAAGGGTTCACAATATCCTTGATGTACCAACAACCGGGCTTTCTTATAATGATAGTGAAAAACTCCTGGTAATTCTGAACGAATGGGCAAATAAAAGGCTTATCGCTAAAAGAATATGAGGTGTTTTTATGAAACTTTTAAAAGAATTAAATCAACAGGGCAAAAAAATTACCAGGGAAGCTGTACGGGCTGTTATTATAAATAATAGAAAACTATTAATGTTATTTTCCAGTGAAACGGGTGCCTATAAGTTTCCAGGTGGAAGAAAGGAATCCGGAGAAATTAAAGAAGATACTATTATATTAGCATAATATTCTTAAAATTATCTAATAAATAGAATGACAAAGGGCAAGAAATGTTAAGACCTTTAACACAAAAATTGGTATACTATAACCAGTTAGACTCAACATAAAAATGGGAGGAGGAGAATGGATAAGTTTCAAAGAATAACTGAGGTTTTATATTACATTGAAGAGCATCTGGAAGATATTGAAGACTATGAACAGGTGGCTGAAAAATTTTGTTATTCTCCATATTATTTCCACAGGTTATTTTCTGCTGTAGTTGGAAAGCCTATCGCCACCTATATACGCGAACGTCGCCTGGCAAAAGCTTCGCAATTACTCACAGATCCAGAAAAAACCATTACTTCAATATGTTTTGAATGTGGGTTTAATTCATCCCAGTTCTTTAGTCGTGCCTTCAGGAATAGTTATGGTATTTCGCAGGCGATTATCGAAGGATGGGTTATACCCCGGTAATCATGTCTGTTGAAGAGATTGTAGAAAAATTTATGAAAAAATTAAAGGGAGGTATCCTTGTGCATCCGAAATTCATAAAAGAAGGAAAGCTGTTAATAGCAGGTATTACAGGTGATGGAAGTAAAACCGGTGAGTTGTGGCAGCAATTTATTGGGCTCTACAAAAAGATTGGCTTTAAGAATAAAATTTCAGACAATTCATATGAGATCCGTATTTACGATGATAATCAGTGTATATGTCATGTGGGTGTCTGTGTATCAGACAGAAATGTTGATAGTGCTTTTACTGTATTAGAGTTGCCAGCGTCTACCTATGCATCCTTCGAAGTGTATGTCGCCCAGGGTTATGATAGTCAAAATAACGCTATGGATGAATGGCTGGAAGCAAACAAAGAGAGATATGGAGAGCGGCTGCTTGATGGGAAACCATATGTAGTTGAATTTTACGATGAGAGATTTGATGGTGATAATGAAGATTCTATAGTGGAAATATGGGTTCCGATTCAAGAAATTGAGTAATTGGATTCTCCTCCTCCAGACACATATTTATCTAAGGGACCTATAGAGAAAGAGATTAGTTAACAGGGAACAAACTAATTTAGAAAACTGGAAGGAGCTTTCATGTGAAGGATAAAGAGTATTGCTGTTCTATAGGTCGTAAATGTGACCTGCTTTTTGAAACAAAGGCATCTGGTAATTTATTTTCAATGATGGTTTTATTTATCTTGCTGATAGAAATGTACCCCGTGTTGCCGTGTTTACCATAATGTGTATTTATTGAAATTTTCGCATTATGATAAATTATAGTGTTTTATAGCCCAACATAAGCTAATGAAATACTTTTGGAAGAAAGAAACATATGCTATTATTATATATAAGAACAAATGTTCCAGGACAAGATCTCAAAATTATGGAGGAGTATATATGAAGATTTTAAATGATTTATCTGGTCATTTATCCAGTATCTAAAATCAATGGGGTGGGAGATAGACGCACCTGTCGGTAATCAAAGAATGGTACTAGTGGAATATGCTTTTGATCATCAGGACTTATATTTTGAAAATATCCGGTGTTATAAAAATTGTATTTGTGGTTTACCATAGTCGCAGATGGCCATGCTATAGGAACTATCTGGCTTGAAAAGGATAATCTTGAAGCAGAAGAAGCTGATTATGATTGGGCGCAAAGAGAAACATGGTAAGGGGATTGGCCAGGCTGCAATAAAGAGAGTAGTAGAACTTGCAAGTAAAGAATGGTTTTTAAAGGCTGTCAGGCTGAAATTGATGTGGAGGGTTCATCAAAATATATCCCTTCCGCTATAGTATTTTATAAAAAAACATAATATTATGCAGATACGGTACATGGCTGCAGTTTTTAAAAATGAGGTGTATTTAAAATGTTAAAGCTTAATTTTACCGGTGTTCATCAATTCTTAAAAATTATGAATCTTTTAAGAAAGGACATTAATCCTTCTGAAGAAATATGGGATGAGTTATTTGCCAATCCAGGATATACAAAATTGATTCAAATTGAATTAAGCAGAGAATTTTTTCAACAATACTTTAAAATTGCCTACATGCCATCAAAAAATCAAGAAAGACAAGAGATAGCCCATGGAGATAATGAAATAATAAAAAATATCCTTCTACATTATATCAATGTGTTGAAAAATGAGGATAAAATAAATAATTTTTTAACCGGATATAAAAGCCGGATAAATGAAAAAAGAATTTTAAAATATACCATGGAGTATTTGCCGGCAAATGGATTTAGTAAAGAAGCGGAAATTTTCTTTTTAGTATTTGCCAATGATGCCAGAGGCTATGACATTATAATATTTGACGTCTTGTTTGCATTAAATATGGAAGACCAGGATCTTTTAGAACTGATATTGGCCCATGAATTACACCACCTATATAGGAATAAAATTTTATGTTTTGATATTACAAAAATTGAGGCAGAGGATAGGGGAATAATCATGGTAATTAATCAAATACACTCTGAGGGAGTCGCAGATCAAATAGATACGGAAAAATGGATTTATGATGGTTACCATAAAATAAAGGACCCATTCCTTAAGAATTACGCAATGCAATACAGGGAGTTGTGTAAAAAAGCACCTGAATTAATAATGAAACTGGATAAAAAAATGATTGATATTTTTATAGATTGTATAGAAGATGTCAATAACATAAACCTGTACTTACCTTTGAGCGGCCATGTTATAGGTTATTACATGGTGAATAAGGTTATGGAAATATGTGGTCAGGATATTATTATTGAAACGGTAAACAATCCATTTCAGTTTTTTGAAATTTATAATACTGTGGCAAAAGAGCATAATTTAGTTGCGTTTTCAGAAAGTATTATGGGCTTAATAAAAGAAATGGAAAAAAAATATGTGCTGGGTTTATAAAAGGTAAAAGGGGATGGAATGCAGAATATGTAAGCGGGTAGGTATTTGCGGCCTGATAAGATATGAGCTGAAAAAAGGAGAGAGATAAAGATGGAGTTTATATATTGTACTGCTTGTGGCGAAAAACTAATCACTAAAGAAATAGGTGATGAAGGTTTATTACCTTTTTGTCCTTTATGCAACAAGCCATTTTTTGATCTTTTTAATACATGTGTAATAGTAATGGTTGTTAAAGATGATAGAGTATTATTGTTAAAGCAAAACTATGTTTCAGAATACTGGGTATTAGTAGCTGGCTTTATAAAGAAGGGAGAAACCGCGGAAGAGGCAGTGGCAAGAGAAGCAGAAGAGGAAACAGGTTTAAAAACAAAAGAGCATAAATACATTTCAAGTTATTTTCATGAACACAGCGAAGCACTGATGTTAGGTTATCTTGTATTTGTAGAAGATGATAAATTTACTATTACCAGAGAAGTTGACGATCTCCGATGGTTCAATATAAATGAAGTTGATAAATATATTAGAGAAGGTAGTATTGCAAAAAGGCATATTGATAATGTAAAAAGATTTTTAAATTATAAATAAAGTTACGGCTTGATTAATTAGCATAGTAATAATAATTGCAGGAAATAAAAAATTCAGAAAAAGATTCTTTTTGGGACAGGCAATATATTGAATTTGAAAGGGGGTAAAGGTATGAAAAAGATTGATTTCGAAGTTCTTCAGAAGGAAATTATTGATTTTTTAAATGGAATGGACCATATGGTTCTGTCAACATGTTCAGATAACCGCGTAACAGCCAGGATTGTAAGTGTAATTAATGTTGGATTAAAGATACTTTTCCAGACTGACAAAGATTTTCTCAAGTACCGGCAGATTAAAGAAAACCCCAATGTTGCACTCTGTTCTGGAAATGTTCAGATAGAAGGAAGAGCAAAAATTGCAGGTCATCCTTTAGAGCATCATTTCTTTAAAGAAAATTATCCAAAACGTCATGCAGGTTCATTCCGGAAATACTCACATATGCGGGATGAAGTTGTTATTGAGGTTGAGCCGTCACTCATAACATTATGGAAGTATGATAATGAGAATAAACCGCTTAGAGAATACTTGATGCCTGATGAAAGGAAAGCTTACCGGGATTATTATGAAAAGGTACAATGAGTATCAGGAATCCTATGGGTTCAGAGGGAAATCAGAGCCACCACTATAGAATGATATTTATTTAAAAATTGTCAGTAATACTGAACTCAAAAATTAATATTGACAGAATTGGAGGAGGGGAGAAAATGAGTCATGCTTATGGTGATATTTTTGCGAAAGTCTATAATAAAATGTGGAGTGGATTTGCATTAAGTGTAGCAAATAAAATAATTGAATACTATAAAGAAACTGAAGTTTATAAAAACAATAAAGTAATTCTGGACCTGTGCTGTGGCACAGGACAGATGGCACATGAATTTTTGAAAGAAGACTTTGAAGTCATTGGTATTGATATTTCATCAAGTATGCTTAATTATGCAAAAGAAAATGCAAAAGAATTCATAAAAAATAAGAGGGCAGTATTTATTCAGGCAGATGCCAGTAGTTTTAGTCTTGATACTGAAGTTGGCCTGGTTATTTCAACATTTGATTCCCTTAATCATCTGGAAAGCAAAAAAGCCCTGAAGGGATGTTTTGAATCTGTGTTCAATAGTCTTGCTAGAGATGGATATTTTATTTTTGATTTGAACACTCGATATGGTTTGAAAAGATGGAATAGTATCAATATTAATGATTCGGATGATATTTTTCTAATAAACAGAGGAATATTTGATGAAGAAAAAAACAGAGCGGTTATGAGGATTACCGGCTTTGTAAAAGAAATAAACGGTTTATTTATAAGATTTGATGAGGTAATCTACAATTATGTTTATGATTTAAATGAAGTTAAAGACATGTTAAATGAAATAGGATGGGGAGAAGTATATTTTGCCAATATAAATGATTTAAGTAATAAAATTGACGAACCGGAAAGGGAAGGCCGTATATTCATAATAGCCAGAAAGTAGCTTGTCTCGAAAGCAGAAGATATATATTTGCAGTGGTTATATCACCTGGATGAAGAATGCTGAACAGTTCCTTATTATCAGGACTCTATTGTTGACTTGCTGCATGGTACACTTGCCTTTTTTACCGGGAATTGTATCGAGAAGGGTATTGGTGTGAAATGATGCAAAAAAGTATCAAAAGCAAATATGGCACAATAACTAAAAGATATTTTATGCTGTGATAAAATATCTGATGAAAAGATTGCACATAAACCCGGTGCAGGATTAGTCCGGGGATTTCATGAATCGCTTTGAAAAGGAAATGGGTTTATTCTATACAGTATGTAAAGATTGCATACGGAGAGTTGCAGAGTATTTAGAAAGAGAAATATAGCAGTGACAACGCCAATCAGTTGGTGATACAGAAGAGATTTAGATGAATGAGAAGGGGTGGTAATGTTAATGGAATTCTTAATACGTACTTTAGATAGTAATGATTATGAAGAAATATATGAACTGGTCAGAAATGTTCTTGTATGACAGCTTAAAAAAAGAAGAAGCATTCAAACGTTTTGATGCTATCTGCAAACGTAAAGACTATCAAACCTTCGTTGCCGTTCATAATAATAAAGTAATAGGATTTATTGGCTTATGCAAAGGTATTGCCTTTAATATTGAGGGAGAATACATTCAAATAATTGCTTTTGCGGTAAATAAGTATTATCAAAATAAAGGTATTGGAACAAAACTACTTGAAAAAGCAGAGCAATATGCTCAAAAGGGAAATATTGGTACACTTTGTTTACATAGTGGATTTCAGCGTCAAAAAGCACATGCCTTTTATGAACGAAAGGGCTATATAAAAAGGGATATAGTTTTCAAAAATCTCTTTGAATGGTTATAGTCCTTTTTTCAACAGCATCCATTTTTCCAGCTCGGCTGCAGTATCAATGAGTATCCGTATTGATTCAAGGGGATATTTTCCCGCGGCAGTTTCATCAGTCAACATCAACCCGCTGCAGCCATCCAGGACAGCATTGGCAATATCACTTATTTCTGCCCTGGTAGGGACTGGTGAATTAATCATGGAATGGAGCATATCCGTAACGACAATAGAGATCTTGTCTTTTTGATTACATAGTTTTATAATCTCTTTCTGCACAATGGGGACTTTTGTGATACCAATTTCAACCCCGAGATCACCTCTGGCAATTACGATACCTTCAATTTTATCAAGAAAACTCTCCAGGTTATCAATTCCTTCCTGATTTTCTATTTTCGCCAGGATACCTATGTTTTCTCCTCCCTTTGAGTCCAGGTAATTCCGGAGACTCTGGACATCAGACATGGTGCGGGTAAAGGGTAGCATGATATAATTTATTCCTTCCCTGATTCCCATTGCAATATCCTCTTTGTCTCTGCAGCCTAAAGAGGGGAGATGGTTTTTCATTCCCGGCAGGTTTACTCCTTTTTTGTTACCAAGTCTGCCTCCCTGAAGTACGGTGCATTCCACTTTTATTTCATTACCATATTTATGTGTTTTATTTACAGAAAGTCTTATGAGGCCGTCATCCAGGAGTATAGTCTGTCCTTTTTTTATCAGTTTTACTATATGAGCCGGATTAAACAGGATATTATTATCAGTATCCGGGTGGGGGGGATTTGCAGAATAAATAAAGACTGAGTCATTTTCGTTCAGATTGAGATAAGCTTTACTAATTAATTCAGCCCTGATTTCAGGGCCCTTTATGTCAGCTATAATATCGATGGATTTTCCGCATTCCATACAGGCTTCCTTTATATTTGAAAACCATTTCTGAAATCCGGTAAAGCTGCCATGAGAGAGGTTTATCCTCAAACCGGATAGACCAATATTGATCATGTTTTTTATCATTTCTTTTTGATATGAAGAGGGCCCGATAGTTCCATATATTTTTGTTTTTATCATGTCCGGCATCTCCTTTCAAAATATCACAAATATTATATCATAATAAAAAAAGGAGAGATAGGATTTTGCATAAAAAACCTTCATATTTGCCGGAAAATATGATATTATCAAGATAGCTGTTGTGATAAACATATTTTAACAACAATATGAAAAAAAAGAAAATTTATGGCAACACGAATACGAAAAGGAGGGTAATTAATGAAACTGGAGTTTTTGAAGTCTTTCAGAGATTCTTTTGATGAATACACTGAGTTACGTTTACAGGAGAATAATCAGGTTTCTCTGGTGCTTGTAAATGGCAGCCTGGTGAGGAATATAAGAACTACAAAGGGCGGTATATCAGCAAGGGTTTACAGGAATGGTGTTTTTGGTTTTGCTTCAACACCCCTTCTTGATGAGAAATCTGTGAAAGGGGTAATCAGCAAGGCTAAAGAGAATGCTTATACCTTGAATGATATTGAAAAAAAGGCCAAAGGGTCTTTGTTTGAAGAGGGTTTTGAAATCATTAAAGATTTTTCTACAAAAAAACCCAGAGTCACCAGAAAAGAAATGATTGAGTATTTACAGGCCTTACATAGCTATACCCAGGAGCGGTATCCTGATCTGGTATCAAAAACCTTTTCCCTGAACAGTCTGGATATGGAAAAGAATCTGGTAACATCATTTGGTACTTCTGCCTATACAATGATTCCCCGGTGTAACCTGAGCATAATTCTTTCCTATGAAAAAGATGGTGAGATTTATGAAATTTATGAACCAGTCGGCGGATTGGGACAGTTTGAGGATTTATTCGATGAGCCGGAAAAAATATATAAAAAAATCGATGAAGTTTATAAAAAGGTAAGGGAGAAAGCTGAGGGGGTTTATCCTGTTGCCGGTTATCATGATGTAATTCTTGATTCCAGATTGGCAGGTATTCTTGCCCATGAAGCTATAGGCCATACTACTGAGGCAGATATGGTAAAGAGCGGCTCAATTGCAAAAGATTATTTGAATGAGCAGGTAGCCAGTGAGATTGTAACTCTTGTAGATTTTGCCTATGAATTTGAGGGAAGCATCTGCCCTGTACCAATATTTGTAGATGATGAGGGGACAAGAGCTGAAAATGTTGTAATTATAAAAGACGGAATCTTAAAAAGATATATGAACAACAAGGAATTTGCCAATGATTTCGGTGACAGGCCTACAGGTAATGCCCGGGCTTTTCAATTTTCTGATGAGCCGCTGGTGAGGATGAGAAATACCGCCATTTTACCTGGAAAAGATAAACTGGAGGATATGATATCTTCTATTGAAAATGGTTATTATTTGATAGATACAAACAATGGCCAGGCTGATTCAACCAGTGAGTTTATGTTTGGTATAATCAGCGGTTATGAAATAAAGGATGGAAAACTGGGCCGGGCAATTAAGGACACCACTATTTCAGGTGTGGCTTTTGATATGTTAAAGACAGTTACCATGATCTCAGATGACATGCACTGGTCCAATTCCGGTATGTGCGGGAAGAAGCAGATGATTCCTGTTGGAATGGGTGGTCCGGCAGTAAAATGTAAAATAAATATAGGAGGTAAGTAAGATGGAAGTATTGGATAAAACTCTTGAACTTATGAAGAAGAATGTACATAAAGGGGAAGTCTTGCTTAACCGGACAATCATACAGGAAATGAATATCAGCTGCGGGGAGATAAGTCTTTTAAGAACCAGGGAAGAATATACCCTTAATATGACCGGAATTATAGATCAAAAGAAGGATTCCATGCAGATCAATAAAATAGATGAAAAGTCTATTTTAGAAGCTGTAGAGGAACTGAAGAAAAATGCAGAGAATTCTCAGGTTGATGAGGCAAACGATATTTCTGGCCAGGTGATTGAAAGGGAATTTGTACATAGTAAAGCAGAACTGGATCTTTCTTTAATGCACAGACGTTTAAAAGATTTTTTGAGAAAATTAGAGAGTGATTATCCGGATTTAATTATCGATACAGCTTTTCTTGAACATATAGATGATCATGAATATTATCAAAATACTAATGGTGTAAAACTATCTGCCCATACCAGTAATTATCTTTTCAGTCTGATGTTTTTTGCTAAAAGGGGCAGGGAGATATCTTCTTTCAATTATACTGATGTGATTACTGATAATCTGGAGAAGGACCTGTTTGAACTTGGTTCCTTGAAATACCTTTTAAAGGAAACTGTTGAACAGCTCAAAACCCGCCCTATCCCAGTGAAGAAGTTTACAGGCGATCTGCTTATTACACCTGATTGTCTATCAGACTTTCTTGCTTATTTACTGGAACATCTGAGGAATTATATGCTCATTTCCGGTACCTCCAGATTCCAGAATAAAATAAATGAAAAGCTGCTCAGTGAACTATTCACCCTCAGGATAGAACCGGATTCTGAACACCTGGCTGTAAAAAATTACTTTGGACGGGACGGGATTGTAAACCGTAATGATTATATTTTTGAAAAGGGGATATTACGGAATTACCTGCTTGACCTGTATGGGGCGAAAAAGACCGGTTTTGAGCGGGGTCCGTCAACCTGTCAAAACCTTGTTATGGAAAATGGTAAGAAATCACTGGACGATATGATTAAAACTATTGATAAAGGAATAATTATCTCCAGGTTTTCCGGGGGTAGTCCTGCTGCTAATGGAGATTTTTCAGGTGTGGCGAAAAATAGTTTTTATGTTGAAAATGGAGAAATACAATTCCCTATCAGTGAAACAATGATATCCGGCAACGTGTTTGAACTGTTTAATAACATCGCGGAAATCTCTAAAGAGAGGATCAATAATGGCAGGTTTCTCTTGCCATATATTCTGTGTAAAGGCATTATTGCTTCCACCAGCTAGATTAACTTGAAAGAAGAAACATTTGACTTAATTCATTACATCTGTTAAGATAGTATTGTGAAAATAAAAAATAGACACCTCATATAATGGTGGGGATATGGCCCACCAGTTTCTACCAGAACGCCGTAAACATTCTGACTATGAGGGAAGTGTACTTA
>LSQX01393311.1_pt1 | contig 10501 bp, 9 predicted proteins | sample 654561 | NCBI WGS metagenome assembly LSQX01 (sample SAMN04489861, study PRJNA283612) | anaerobic digester metagenome | isolation source: 4 biogas reactors fed with cattle manure at either 37C or 55C with and... | place: Denmark: Kongens Lyngby | collected 2014
CTCAAACTGGACCTTTCATTTTAAATTATAGATTATACCAGCAAAAAACGCAACGATTTCTCTGTTTGGGGCAGAAAAATCGTTGCATTTACTTCTTCTCGTTTGCATTTACTTTTGCAATTAACCAGTTTTTTGTTACAATAGATAGGTATCTTTTATTATGGAAGGATTGCATATGGACAAGGACAGATTTCATAAGCAGCTGGATTTTTTAGTGGAAATTGACAAATTAAAAACAGTGCTGCGTCAGAGCTTAATAATTGACAAGTCAAAAAGGGAAAATTCTGCAGAACATTCATGGCACATAGCTTTAATGGGTACAATATTATATGAATACTGTGATAAAGACAAAGTCAATCTGGCAAGGGCAGTCAAAATGGCTTTGGTTCACGATATTATTGAAGTGTACGCAGGAGACACCTTTGCCTTTGACCTGGAAGGCTACAAGGACAAGCAGGAGCGCGAACAGGAAGCAGCAGACAAAATCTTTGGGATGCTGCCTGAAGATCAAGGAATTGAACTAAGGAAATTGTGGGAAGAGTTTGAAGCCATGGAGACATATGATGCAAGGTTTGCCGCTGCCATGGACAGACTTCAACCCTTTATACTTAACTACCACACCGAAGGTCATACATGGAAGCTTGGCAATGTGAACAGTAAAATGGTATACAAACGTATAGGAGTATTGAAGGAAGCATGTCCAGACCTTTGGGACAGCATAAATGAAATGATAAAAGACTCTATTGAAAAAGGATATTTAAAGGAATGATCATTAATGAAAAACCCTGTTATTTTGTTTGCAGATGGATACGAACTGATGGACAGCCTGAACAAACATCTATCAAATTCTGGCATTAAAACCTTTTGTGCAAAAGAAAACATAAGTATTGAAACCATAAAGGATCTAAACAGCCAGGGCAATACTGTTATTGGTTATTTATACAACAATATTTATCTTAAGCAGGAACTGGGCAGCATACCTCTCGTTACGGTAGGCACCTCCCAAATACCCGGTTTTTACGACATTGAACCGACCAGCCTGCAGAACCTTATCGACTATGTTGAACCCTACTATTTCGATTATGAGGACATGTTGAAAAATTTTGCCACCTGTGCAATTGAAGCCTCCAAGGCCATACTCGAAATATACAAGAAGGATTTCTCCGTATCATACAAAGAAGACTCATCCCCGGTTACCGAGGCAGACAGAGCATCAAACAGTATAATATCAAATTATTTAATGGAAAAATACCCTGAGTATGCAATACTTGCCGAGGAAACGTATGATAAAAAGACCATTGAGGAAAGGGTTTTAAATCCATACTGCTTAATAATTGACCCTCTTGACGGCACAAAAGAATTCATCAAAAAGAATGATGAGTTTTCAATTAATATTGCCCTTGCATACAAGAAAAGAGCAGTTTGCGGTATGATATATATTCCTGTGTTTAACAAAGTGTACTATGCAGCAAGAGGTCATGGTGCGTATAAATCAACCAGCAAGGAGTTTTTTGATAACATATTTGATGATAAAAGACGAATATCAGTAAGCGGAAGAACGGAAAGACTCATATGCATGCACAGTAAAAGCAGCTTTGAGAATGAAACCAAAAAGCTGCTTGCAGACAACATGCATAAGATTGAAAAACTCGTATCAAAAGGAAGCGCTATAAAAATGTGCACAATTGCAGAGGGAAAGGCAGACGTATACTACAGATACGGCCACACCATGGAATGGGATACCGCAGCAGGTCAAATCATCATAGAGGAAGCAGGAGGCATAATGCGTCAGCTGAACTTAAACCAAAGCGAGCTTTTTTATAACCGCTACGACTCCTGCAACAGAAATGGGTTTTATGTAATAAATAATATAAACAGCAGACTTGTTTAGGTAATCGTATTTAACTCAATACTTCTTTGAGATGGAGGTATGTTTTTGAGATTTGATGCCTGCTTTCTGTATTCGGTGGGTGTCATGCCGCAAAGCTTTTTGAAGGACCTGGTGAAATATTCAACAGATTCATACCCCACCTCATAGCAAATATCAATGACATTTAGATTTGTATTCAAAAGCATGTTGCACGCTTTTTTAAACTTTATATCCCTCAGGATTTTTATGAACGTGGTGCCTGTATTCTTTTTTATCAGTTTCCCCATATAATCAGGGGAATACTTGAACTTGTCTGAAAGGTCGTTCAGGTTCACAGTTTTATAATTATCCTGAATATACCTTAGAATGTGAAGAATTTCCGGATCTTCGGTAATGAGGGAGCTTGAAACAACCATGCATTCCTGTCTTCTAAGCATTAAGCAAAAGACCGTCCTTAAAAGATTCTCCATGGCAGGCTTGTAGTACTTTTCTTTTTTGCTGCCTTCCCAAATCAGGAACTTGATAATACTATGCAGTGATTCATAATCTTCCGAGACAAACAGTATGTGACTGTTTGTTGTATTTGAGTACAGTATCCTGTTAAAAAACAGCGACAAAGCCGTATCATCGATAAAAATGCCTTCAAATATTTCCCTGAACGTGCTCCTTCGAATGATAATATTAAAAACAATGCTGTCGTCATCAAATACGCCCATCGTATGGTTTACATCGGGTGCAATTATACAAATATCCCCCTTGTTCATGACAATCTTGTTGCCATCAATAGTATTTTCACATTGTCCCGAATATACATAAACCATCTCAAAGAAGGCATGTTTGTGCAAGAAAAGAGGCGTGTATCTGTTATGTATGCTTATCTCCACATTCTTTCTAATGTCCTCTACAAAATACTCGGTAAAGTAACTTGCAGAAGTCTGCCTGATTTCAGGAAGCCACAGCCCCTTTTCCTGCATCATTTCCCTATCCAGCATTTCGAGATATTCACCAAGTTTTTCCGGACTCTCTTTCTTTATTCTATAATACTCCTTGTAGAACAGTTCTTCCTCATTCAATTCTTTTACACTTTCGAAAAACTCATCCATTCCATACATGTCGTCACCTCTTGAAATTTACTCAAGACCGGAATCCTGAATTGGCCCATGCAAATGCTCAGGCGTTTTTGTATAATACACAACCAACCTGGGTGTCCCAGTATCCCAAATCTCATTGTTGTAATACGTTCTCACATAGTCTACAGTACCAGGCTTATACCATATACCGACATTATTAGTATTGTCGTTATATATCTCATACAAATACTCGCCATCCGGCATTTCTTCATCCAGTTCCAGAAGAACTTCCACACCATCCGCCCAATCTGCCACTTCCTTAGTGGCAATAGGATCTTTCATTAACGTTGCATCAAAGGAACCTTGCCAAGCGTAAAGAGAAATTGTTGCCGCATGACCCTGCTTTTGAGTCCAAGTAGGCATGCAAACCCCAACTTTGTCAAAGGTTGTGGTGGCAAAAAACTGAATGCAAAGACTTCCATTCACCCTGTGTGCCTGTTGGCCGTCCCAGCCTCCTTCGTAAAAATCCGCTTTTATGCCATTGGTTTCGTCCACTTCTCCTGCATATTTACCTGTTCCAGGTTCAACTGTAGGCATCGGAGTTGGCTTTGGGGTTGGCTCCTGTGTTGGTGTGGGTGTACTGGTGGGATCTGGAGTATGTGTCGCCTCAGGCGTCGGCGTTGATTCTTGACCTGCATTCTTGTCGGCGCATCCTGAAAACACATACAATGAAATTAAAAGCACAAGAATAATTGCTTTCTTCATATTATCCCTCCCAAATTACTTCTTTCTTTTCTTTACAACCAAAATACCTGACAGTACCGCAAGACCTACAAAAAGAACAGCACCAACAATGGTAATTACTTTTCCTAAAGAAAAAGTAGATTCCTTGTATAGCTCGTAACTAGCATACTGGTACTTGAACCTGCCGCCTGGAGCCACATCACCGTTTACATAAAAGTCCATAATATCACCTTCGTTCTGCATATTGTCGGACCATTTGAAATTAATTACAAACTTTTCACCCACAATACCCAGCAGGGATTTTGGTACTTTTATCTGAAGTCTGTTGTCTTTAACAGCGTAATCCACATCACCGACTTTCTCCCAATTCCATCCACCAGTAGATTTCTCCAGTACTGCTTTTTCTCCTGGATTTACCCTGTTTACTACGTACTCGAAAGTTTCCCAGTCAGGTCCATTCTGCCCTTCTACATCTATAAACAGTCTCATCCAGGCAGGATCCGTATGTGGAGTAAGATTCTCCTTGGTCTCAACCATGAAATACACATTATCCTTGTCGAATGTTACTTTTGCCCCTGTAATATCGTTTCTTCCAGTTGTGTTTTTATAGTTGTATCCAACGTAACCAGGGCTGTTTCTGTGGAATGTATTACCGCCATATGCTGCAAAATATGGTTTTACATCCTCCCACATGTCCTGGTCGGAATATATGTCAATAGTTTTGCCTGCTGATGCACTCTCAGGTTTTTCCACACCCTTGTATTTTCTAATAAACGATACAAGCTGATAATAGTAGTGGTCTTTAAGATCCCCTTTGGAAGGCTCAATATCTCTTGAATAGGCGTCATTGAACTGATCGGGAAATGCATTTTGAACACCGCACCATTCCCTGTATCTTCCCGCTCTCCATTCATTCCAGCCTGTAATGAATATGAATTCCGGATCCACTTCAAGAGCGTAATTAAACTGCTCTTCAAAGTTCGCTCCATAAAGAATGGCATTTTCTCTGGTATCATAATCCTTCTTTGCATTTATCCAGTGTCTTCCGAATACCCTTTCACCGTTCATGGCAGTCAGCCCGCGCTTGTCATTGTGGTTTTGTGCCACGCTGACTGTTATCTGCTCCGGATTGCCGTTTTCATCCTTGTATACCTGCTGAGGATAAACAGAACACCATCCCCATTGGTTTGGGCGGATCTGCCCAATTGTGTAGGAAGGCTGTGCCGGCCTGTATGTAAAGAACTCCAGAATCTCCGCTTCCAGCGCATCATTTGGATTCAGTTTGTCAGGGTATGCCATCATCAGAGGTTTTCCTTTCCAGTAAAACCACAGCTCCTTGTACTTTCCTGGTTTGTATATCTCTTTATACAATTCCTTCAACTGGATTACGGTGCTCGACCAGTCTGCTTCAAAAAAATTCATTAGAAAAGATATCTGGGGAGTGTTCACACCATCAGCTCTTGCCTGTGCAAATGTTTCCAGCAGCACTTTAACACCATCGATGAAAGTAGCTACATTGTTGCTGTTGTCAAATATTATTACATCTACTCCTGCGTCGGCAAGAAGCTCTGCCTGTTTTCTATACACCCAAGGATCCTTTCCATTGTAGTATCCATATATAGGCTCGTTCCAGAAGTATGAATCGTTTGGTCCACCCCACTGCTTTGCATTGTAGTCATGTATGATGTCGGGATGTTCCTTTAATATCTCCGTTACATTTCTTGGCACTGTGCCCGAAAAAGAAGCATGCCATGTCCAGAAAAACATGCCTACATATTTTCCTTCTCTTACATCTCCCACTTCACCATAACCAGACACTGTCCTGCCCAGCCCGTCAGTAGCTACAAATGTGTCCGGCCTCACTATATTTACATTTTCAGATTCCTCAGCCTTTGACAGTTTTGCAAACGGTACTGTTGGTGTATGTATGTAATTTATCCTAGACCTTAAGGCTCCTGCCATATCAAAACCGTTAAAATAAAGGGCTATATTCTCTTTATCTAACGAGACTTTGCCCAGCTGCACATTGCCGTCAAAACCACTCAATACTGCCAGGTATTCCCCTTTCTTAACAACATTGTCAAATGAGAAACTTGCCCATTCATTTCGTGCAAAGCGTGTTGCCTCTAATGTCACAAGAGAATGGCCTGACACCGTCAGCTTATATGTTCCTTTCCATTCATAGAGGTCGAATTGCATTACACTCCTTTGGATAAAAGCATTTGTAACATAAAATTCCAAGCCGTCAAACTCGGTTGTAGCATGGAATCTTACCCCCAGTGCGTCTCCCTTGTCCATGGCCATACCAAATGAATTATCTGTCTCATTGTACATGGCAACTGCGGAGCGCTGTCCTTCAATCAGTCCACCGTGCATGTCTTCTCCTTCCTTTCCCAAGGTGACCGTAAGTAAAACAATTAACAAAAGACTTGTGCAAAGCATCAAATATTTTCTCATTTTCGATCCCTTCCCCAGAATCATTGATAATATTATAATAATATTAACAGTATTTTTCCATATATTCTTGTAAATTTCCGTTTAATATTATTGACTTTTTCCGTTGTTGTTCACAGTAAAAAAGGCACCAGGATTAGAATATTTGCTATAGCAGTAATATTGCGTATAATTATTAATAAAATGTACCGAGTAAAGGTTGACTTTACGTACCAATGGAATATAATTAACTTAACAAAAAAATATTCGGAGGTGTACATAATGAGAAGGATTTTTGCCTTTGTGTTAGCATTCATGTTAATGTTGTGCTTGTTTTCTTTTGGTGTATCGGCAAACGAAGATCTGGTAATCGATATATCAAAAGTTGAAGGCAAGGCAGGGTTTAACCAAAATTCACCCTTGGGGCTGTGGCCGGCTGCAGGCTACGATGACAAGCATGTTATTGCCATGTGTAACTTCGGTTCGTATGCAAGTCTAGGAGAGATAGATCTGAGCAAATACGAAGCCATTGTGGTTACATATGCAAGAAGCCAAGATGTGGATTATGCCAGCTATAATACAACGTTTGGCTTTACAAACAAAGGAGCCATGCAAACGGCAGGAGGCGAGAAAGTAAGCGACGAGGATGCAGGTGTAATTACCAAGTATGTATTTGAAGGCAGTGTGCCCGGAGGTTGGCAGGGAAGAGTTGATGTTACTCTGGAGCTTAATTCAGATTACAATGGAGAGGTATTTGTAGCAAACTATCTGGATCCAGCATTTCCACACGGTTTTGTTATCACCGATATCAGATTTGTTGCAAAGCAAAATCCAGAAACATCCGACATGGGTATGATTCCTCTGGTTGTACTTACATTGACTGGTTTTGTACCCTTAAAGAGAAGAAGAGTAAAATAACAATTTGTCCTCAAAGAGACTGCACATTGTGAATAGACAATGTGCAGCTTTTTTATTATGAGAAAGTTTATCTCGTCTTGTTCGCATAAAAATTGTGTGATATAATTTTTTTGAAATCACTTTAAAGGGGAACAACATGAGCCAGAAAAGAATATACAGGAAAAGAAACGACAGAAAGCTTGCGGGAGTATGTTCAGGTATAGCTGACTACTTGAATTTGGATCCTACAATCGTAAGACTTCTTTGGGCAGTTCTAACACTGGCGTATGGAACCGGAATTCTAATCTATATTATTTGTGCCCTGGTTATTCCTGAGGAGGAATAAATACAATAATCAGGAGGTTATGGCATTGGATAAGTTTAAGAAAGTTGCCCTTGTTTCGTAGTTCGCACCATGAATAATTAGGACAAAAATAGATAATAATCATCAACAAACGCCCAAATATAGGGTTTTTTATGCGTAAAAACTTGACACAAATATTTTTTTATGAGATAATAATGGTGCTACATGGTGCAAGTTTGGAGGGAATGTTGTGGCATATTTTTTGAAAAAGTCAAAGCAGAAAAATCGAACATACATTGCAATTTATGAAAGTTTTTACGATCCTGCAAAAAAGGGCACTGCTCATCGTTGTCATAAATCATTAGGGTCTATAGAAACACTTAAAGAAAAAGGCATAGAAGATCCTATTGCCCATTATCAAAAGGTAGTTGATGAATTAAATAAAAATAGAAAAGAAGAAAGCGTAAAAAAAATCTCAACTAAATCTCCACTTATTCACCTAGGTTATTTTCCTTTGAAAAGTATTATGGAGAAATTAAACATTAAGCACTTTATCGACTATTTTAAGTTAATTACTAGGTTTGAATTCGATCTTTATGATTTACTATCATCTCTTATTTACGCAAGAAGCGTTAATCCCTGCAGTAAATATAGGACATTCCATGAAGTGCTACCTAATCTTTATCAAACCTATAATTTTTCATACGATCAGCTACTAGATGGCTTAGCTTTTCTAGGCAACAATTACGAAAAGATTGTTGAAATATTTACTACACAGGTTGATAAAATATATAAATTAGATACTACTAAAACCTATTTCGATTGTACAAATTTTTATTTTGAAATTGATAGAGAAGATGATTTTAAAAAAAATGGTGTAAGTAAAGAAAATCAAAGGAAACCTCTAGTAGGCCTTGGTTTATTACTAGATCGCAATCAAATACCAGTAGGAATGAAGATATATCCTGGTAACGAATCTGAAAAACCTATAATAAGAGATGTAATAAGCAATCTTAAAAAGCAAAATAACATAACAGGAAGAACCATTCATGTAGCAGATAAAGGACTTAACTGTGCCAACAACATAGCGTATGCAAAAAAGAATGGTGATGGTTACATATTTTCAAAAGCAGTAAAAAAGCTTCCGGATAAAGAGAAGAAATGGGTGCTTCTTGATAGAGATTTTAAAGATGTTAAAGATAAAAACGGCAATATTTTATTTCGTTATAAAACATGTATTGATAAGTTTCCGTATGATGTAACATATGAAGGAAAAGTCTATACTATAGAATTTACAGAAAAGAGACTCTTAACATACAATCCATCTTTAGCATATAAAAAAAGATGTGAAATAAACAAAATGGTTGAAAAAGCAAAGTTTCTTACACATTCTCAAGCAAAGAAGGCAGAATACGGAGAGTCTGCTAAATATGTTAAGTTCGTAGATGAAAAAGGAAATAAAGCCGCGGCTGTAATAAACAATGATGCAATAAACGAAGATCTGGAACTTGCAGGATACAACCTTCTTGTTACATCTGAAATAAAGATGAATGATCTAGATATCTACGAAACATATCAGGTTGTGTCTTGTCAAGTGGTGTAAAATTAATTTTACTAAGTAACGTAAAATTTCTAAACCTATCGCATTTATTCCACGGTCCTATTGACAACAAGCATCTCCCATATGCTTTCATGCAGCTGGGGCACCTCCATGCCCAGGCATTAAGCTGCCTGGCTGAATAGCCTAGCATATGGGACCCTCTTATTGTCAATAGGCTTTCGCGGCATAAACGCTTAAACACTGCCATTTTTCAATATACTATCTTTATCAGGTAATTTCTTGAATGCATCTTTTAGCATCAGTTCGTCCATAGATTCCCTGGATAAGTACCTTCGTTCTGCTACGCTCCATTCATCGTTTTGCTCTATCAGTATAGCCCCACCTAAACGTACTACTGAGTCTCTATCCGGGAAAACACTTACTACATTAAACCGTCTTCTGATCTCTTTATTTAATCGCTCTATTAAGTTTGACGAGTAAATGTGTTTCCAATGCTTTTCCGGAAATTTCATATAAGCCAGGACGTCTTCTTCTGCATCCAAAACTGTCTGTGCAGCTTTGGGGAATCTTACTTTTAACTGTTCCAGGACAGCTTTCAGGGTATCCTTTGCACTATCTATATCTTCCTGCATAAATATTGTTCTTACTATAGCAGCCACCAGACTTTTCTGTTTCTTCGGAACATCACATAATACATTTCTCATGAAGTGAACCTGACAGCGTTGCCATGAAGATCCTGTTAACACCTTGCTTATTGCCGCTTTAAGACCTTGATGCGAATCGCTGATCACCAGCTTTACTCCTCTTAAACCTCTGTTAACCAATGATTGTAGGAAGCTTGTCCAGTATTCACCCGTCTCACTCATCCCAATATCATAACCAAGTACTTCCCGAGTGCCATTGGTATTGATCCCAACTGCTATTACCATTGCCATTGACCTGATATGACCATTTTCTCTTACTTTAGGGAATGTTGCATCCAGATAGAGGTATGGATACTCTTTATCTGATAAGTCTCTGTTTCTGAACTCCTGAACGATAACATCAAGCTCTTTAGATAACCTTGAGACCTTGCTCTTATCAATATTTAACCCTAGGCTTTCTACTAAGTTATCAACCTTTCTGGTACTTACTCCATTGATATATGCATCTTGTATTATCGCCACTAAAGCTTTGTCTGTCATTCTCCGCGGCTCAATAAATGAGGGCATATAGTTGCCTTTCCTTAACTTGGGAATATTGAGTTCTATTTTCCCGGCAGTTGTCTCTAATGGCCTTTTCCGACTTCCGTTTCTGCTTGTAATTCGACTTTCTGTCCTCTCATATCGGGATGCATTAATCTGTTCTTCTACTTCTAACTCCATTAGGATGTGATAAAGTTTCTCAACTGCGTCCCGTAAAAAATCTTGATTTCCCTCTTTTAACAGCTTGCCAATCTGCTCAATTAATTGTACACTATGCTCAGGTGTCATTTTGTTTCTCCTTTCTTGTAATTGCAGTTACTTAGTAGGTTTAACATATGACACCTGTTTTTGTCAATGTGCTATTGGTGTCATTCCTTCGTTTTGGAATTTACACCACTATATAAGACTATAACCCATGAAAGGAGTTTTTAATAATGT
>LSQX01148443.1_pt1 | contig 10500 bp, 12 predicted proteins | sample 654561 | NCBI WGS metagenome assembly LSQX01 (sample SAMN04489861, study PRJNA283612) | anaerobic digester metagenome | isolation source: 4 biogas reactors fed with cattle manure at either 37C or 55C with and... | place: Denmark: Kongens Lyngby | collected 2014
CCCCCCAGGGGTATATGTCAACACCCTAAACTACAAGCCTTTCGCGACACGTTGGTTCGTTGGTGCACGTTAGGATATGCTCGCCACCCACGATATCCATCCGCATCACTCCTCCGCACACTGGGCATCCGTGGGTTACAGCCTCTGGATACGTTACGCCACTGCGTCCCAAGGCGTGATCCTGGAGATGCCGGTATACCTCCACCAGCAGCAACACATCATCTCGCGCTCGGTGAGAATTACTGTACAGGCCATCAAGGCCAAAATGATACATCAGATTGCTCAGTTTGTGGCTGCCGCCACCGCCAGGATAAACGCACAACTTCGGAAAGAGGGAGCGGCTGAGCGCGAGAGTGTCAATCCCGCCGCCGGGCAGCGGCGGTTGTTTTGTCCGCCGAAACATCGCGTTGAGGAAACCTTTGTCAAAGGTGAGATTGTGAGCCACCAGCGTGCCGCCGCCGATGAACTCCCGGATAGCCTGGGCTACCTCCGCTTCCTTAGGACTGTCGGCCAAATCCGCGTCAGTGAGGCCGGTGATGGCCGTGATCTCAGCAGAGAGCGGTCGTCCGGGATTGATCAGACTCCCATATTCCTCAACCTCACCTGAGCCCAGGAGCTTCAACATGAAGATCTCGATTATTCGCTCGGCAAAGGGATTCAGCCCGGTGGTCTCCACGTCCACGAATACAAGGGATTCAATGTTAGGAATAACCATCAGTCCTTCCTAGGATTCGTTGTGCACTAATTTCGACTCTGACCCCATATTCCCTTCCTAGGAAGCATCTGACTAACACTCCACTATCCGGGGAAGAGTAAAGCCAGGAGGAAGGCTATGGGCACGCTGAAACGGTTCTTTCTCATTGCGGACTATCTGACGCTGATTCGCCAAGTTCGCAGGGAGCTGCACATGTGGTCGGCCCTGGCCGAGCAATTGCCCAGCCCTCTGCGGGAACAAGCCCGTGCGAGTCTGCGGGACAAGGAGTTTCACTGCCTGGGCGGAGCTGTATATGCTCTCTATCCTGGAGCTGCCCGTCACAAGGTCTTGCGAGCTATAGTGGCTCTGCAGACTATCAGCGATTATCTAGACAACCTCTGCGACCGTCTGCAGGTATTTGACGAGAGCGCATTCCGCACCCTCCATTTGAGTTTCCAGGATGCTCTCCGGACTGATGGCCCCTCCCATAGGTATTACGCAGAGTATCCCTACACCGAGCAGGTCTACCTGCCAAGATTGGTGCGAGTTTGTCAAGAGAGCTTAAGATGTCTCCCTCATTATGGGGCGTACCAAGAAGCGGCCTTGTACCTAGGCGAGCAGTACTGCCAGCTGCAGGTGCTCAAACACCTCGGACCGCAGCGAGAGCAGCTCCTTAAGGAGTGGATTGATCGGTCCTTCCCTGCAGGTCTGAGGTGGCAGGAATGGGCCGCGGCCTGCGGTTCCACCTTAGCGATATTCTTCTGCTTTGCCCTGGCGAGCAGCGAACCCAGGGTCACACCTGAGGCAGTGCTCGATGCGTATTTTCCCTGGATTCAGGGTCTCCACATCCTCTTAGATTACGTTATTGACCAAGACGAAGATGCGCGTCACGGGGATCTCAACTTCACCTTCTACTATCCGTCTCGAAGGCAGCTCAGTACCGCGCTGCAGGTGTTTGCAGCGGAAAGCCGATCTCGAGCCGCAAACCTTCCCAACCCAGAGTTTCACCTTACCGTAGTTGACGGCTTGCTGGCACTGTACGGTTCAGATCCGAAAGCAAAGCTGCAGAACCACACAGCGCTGTTTAGAAGGCTGAGTCGCGGCTCTTACGCGGCGTACTATCTCCCGGCCTGCGCTATCCTGCGCCGCCTCGGCGTGCTTTCCTAGGCTTGCCGCACCGCCAGCTCGTCCAGAAGAGCCCGCAGGTGCCGCAAGGCTTCGCTGTCAGGAAGCTGAGCCAGCACTGTCCCGGCGCGGTGCAGGCATTCTCTGGCCAGCTGCCAAACCTCGTCCAAGATACCACTCTCATCCAAAACGGCCTGCACATGGGAAAAATCCAGGCTGCTCCATCGATCGTCGAGAACGGCCCGACTTGTGGCTAGAATAATGGGCAGCGTCCATGCTTGAGCCGCAAAGTCTTCGCCCACTGTCTTACCGAGCCGCGTCGAGCTGCCGCGGTAATCCAGCACATCATCGGTAAGCTGGAAAGCCAGGCCAAGCGCTTCACCGAAGTCTCGGAGAACCGGCCCCCATACTGGTCCCTGCCCTGCCAGCATCGCCCCTGCCTGGCAGCAGGCGCCAAGAAGCGCCGCTGTTTTGCGGTGAATGTACCGCCAATATTGCTGGAAATCCCGCCCAGGACGCAGAAGTTGGCCTATCTCTCCAATGCTCATCTCTCTGATGGCCGCGCTGATGATCGCGGTGATCTCCTCGTCCGCGTGAGTGAAGAGCCCAAAAGCCGCTGCGAACAGGTAATCCCCAAGCAGAACGGCTTCCTTAACGCCGAAGGCGCGGTGCACTGCGAGCAGGCCCCGCCGCCTTTCGCTCTCATCGATGATATCGTCATGTATCAAGGACGCCAGGTGTACAAGCTCCACACCGGCAGCAACATCTAGTACAGCCGCTGATGGCGCGGCCTCCCACAGACTGCTCGTGAGAAAGACGAGATAAGCGCGGAGCATCTTCCCTTTACTGGCCAGAACATAATCCAGCAGTGTGAGAGCCGGATCCTCGGGAACGACAACCTCCCGCATCCGCCTTCCCACCAGCTCTACCACGTCAGCCCGCCGTGGACAACCCACCGTCGTTGAAGACAAAAAAACCCTCCTCCCTTGACCGCATACCCTTGGGCTTAGTATCGGTCAAGCTTGGAGAGTCTATCCAGAGGCTCAGCTGTGCTTACTTCTCCTCATCATAGATGCGCTTTTCCCCGGTTAGGCTTCTCACCCAGGCTGCATCCTGCGTTACTTCCAACACGCCGCGATAGTTTCCATCCCGATCTCGCACTGCGAAGTACTGAATCAAGATAAACTTACCACCTGACTGGATCCAGAAGTCTGCTCTGTCCCGTTTGCCACTCCTGAAATCGCTGACGATCTGCTCCACGACGTGAACGCTTGTGGGTGGGTGGCAGTTCTGCACCTTGCGCCCGATCACCGCAGGCGTGCGCTCGAAGATCCGCTCCTTGCCCAGGGAGAAATAGCGCACTTCATCGTTCTCATCCACGTATGTAACATCCACAGGCAGATGAGTGAGGACCAGATTGATCTGGTCAGGCGTCAGCGCGCCGACTTCCAGGTTGAGCACACGGCCTTTGTCGCCTACTGGTGCTTCCGCCTGCTCCGGTGCTCGGTAAGTGGCCATCTCTGGATCCTCGAGCTGCTTACCAATCTCAGCCCACTCATCGGCAGAGAAAGTCTCCATACACATGGGGAACAAGATGTTCTCCTCTTTATAGACCATTTCGGAGATTTGATTCAGCGCGGGAACAACCTGATCTGCAATAGCCCTATTCAGGCGGGGATTGGCCGTTTTTTCGGACTGGAGAATCAGCTGGCTGATCGCCTTCAAGTCAGCTCTGATCTCGTCGTGAATCCCCCACATCACGGAAGGCGGACCCGTAATGCCGTTCTTCTCCAGGTAAGGAAACAGCACGTTTTCTTTGCGCGCATAGTGGGCGTCCACAATCCCCAGTTCGGTGTGCTTTTTCCGCCACTCTACTAGTTGAGAAGAAATATCGGTGCCCACCGGCATTTCACTGATCTGCGTGACAATCTCCTTGATACCCTCAACGAGACCCGTAATCATCTGATTCTCGGTCTTAAACCAGGCAACAGGATGGGATTTTTCAGGCGCGGCCACCGCCCCGGCCTCCATCTGCTTGTCGAGGGATTCCCGGAACACTCGCACGTGCACATCACACAAGGCCTGCACTTCTTCGATGGGCAAACCTTCGTCGATCAACGCCTGCTCAATGGCGGAGATCTCAGTCGCCCCCACTTGACTGAGGAGCTCAGCAAAACGCTGCTTAATATTATCAGGGTCTGCCCCGGCATGGATATCCCGGATAATTCCCTTTAGTACTTCTTGACGGTGTTTGCGGTTGTCGATTAACTCACTCAATGTACATACCTCCTCATCCCTTCTGCTTCGCTTGACGTTATAGCTTGCGCCCAAACGGGCAGAACAATCATAAGCGGTTCACTTAGTATTTATTTCTCCAATATCCTCCAGAATCCTCTCTTCCGAGTGTAAGTTTTTTGTTTCGGGGTAAGATATTGATGCAATAAACTCCAGAGGAGGTCGCGTATGTATCACAACCCACAAAATCAACCAGGCACACAGCAGCGCGCGCCTGCGCAGCCGCCAGAAGTCCTCTCCACTAAGGACAGCCTATACGTCAGCGATGCCTTGAGCTGGGAACTGCTAGCCGCGAAAAAGGCCCACAACATGGCCGGCGAGTGCCAGGACCCCCAGATCAGACAGAAGCTAGAGCAACTCAGCGGCATGCACCACCAGCATTACCAGGTGCTCCTCAACCACCTGCAGCCTCAACAGCAGTACCAAACGGTTCAAGCATATTCCCCAAGTTACCAATAAAGCGAGGAGGTCTACTATGCACTTTCAACAACAGGGAATGGCGGGCGGCTACCAGAACTACCCAGGAGCACAGGCTCCCACGATCAAAAACCCTCAGCCCAGTGCGGGCCAACAGCCGAAGACGCCCGCGCTCAATGACCGAGACCGCCTCAATGATATGCTCCTCACAGAGAAGTACTTGACCGACGGGCTGAATGTGTTTGCCCGTGAGGCCAGCCATCAGTCGCTGCACCGCGACGTGATGCAGATTCTCAATCAGACCCACCATGCAGCCCGTGAGCTTTTCAACCTCATGTTTGAGAAAGGCTGGTATACGCTCCAGGCCGAGCAGCCCAGCCACATTGCGCAGCAGCAGCAGAAGTTCACCGGTTACGAAAGCCAGTTTGCTGCACCGCCCCACTTCCGGCTTTAGGCTTCGCTGCCGTGCCGCATGGCAGCTGCTCGCCTGTGGAGGCGTCCTGAACAAAAGGCAAGAGCGCGGCAGTACCCCAAAAGCAGGGTCGGCCGCGCCAAAAACATCTTCCTGTTGCGCTAGTTGGACTTCACAAACGCCAAGGCGTGCTGAGCAACTGCATCGGCGGTGAGGCCAAGTTTTGCCGCCACTTCATCGCCGGGTCCGCTCACCCCAAAACGGTCAATGCCATATACCGTGATCTGCGCGCCTGGTTTTAAGCTGTACCAACCCCGAGTCACCCCGGCTTCTACAACCATGATGGGCAATCCGTCGGGCAGGACACTCCGGCGGTAGCCTTCATCCTGAGCGTAGAATACCTCGGCGCAGGGGATAGACACCACCCGCACCGCTACCCCCTTCTCTTCTAAGAGGTGAGCTGCCTTCAGAGCAAGGGATACCTCACTCCCTGAAGCCGCCAGAATAAGCTGGAGCGGTTCCCCAGACTGGTACAGGGTGTAGCCGCCGCGAGTGAAATCCCAGCCATCGGCCTTCTCCATCACCGGCAAGCTCTGTCTGGTTAAGACAAGGCACGATGGCCCGTCGCTCCGTTTCAGCGCTTCTACCCATGACCACGCTGTTTCTTCCGCATCAGCGGGGCGGTATACTCTCAGGTTGGGGATCAGGCGCAGAGACTCGGTGTGTTCGATGGGCTGGTGTGTAGGCCCATCTTCTCCCACATACACCGAATCGTGAGTGAGGACGAAGACCACCGGCAGTTTCATGAGCGCAGCAAGCCGTATAGCCGGCCTCATATAGTCACTGAATACCAGGAAGGTTGCACCGAACACCCTAAATCCGCCGTAGAGCTGGATACCATTGACGATAGCTCCCATCGCGTGCTCGCGCACACCGAAGTTGAAGTTCCGTCCGGAAAAATCATCTGGCCTGACATCACCCATACCTTCTAGGTAGGTGTTATTGGAAGGTGCCAGATCGGCGGAACCGCCAATGAGGTTCCGGATCTTTGCGGCCAGCGCGTTGAGCACCTTGCCACTTGCAGCTCGGGTCGCCACCTTTTCGCCGGGCGAGAACATACCGAGCACTTCGTCAACATCTTCAGGGACTGCCCCTGCCATCCACCGGTTCCACTGGTCTGCCAGCTCTGGATACTCCTTGGACCAGCAGGCGAACAGCTCGTTCCACTCTTCCTCTCGGGACTTGCCTTTTTCCCGCATGTATTCTGCCAGACTCCTAAGCTCCTCTGGAACATAGAACTCCTCGTCCTCTGGCAGGCCAATGGCCCGTTTGAGACCCTTGACTTCTTCTCCCCCGAGCGGCGAACCGTGCGCTGAGGCACTGCCTTCCTTTGTGGGCGCCCACTTCGCAATACTAGTCCTCGCCACGATAAGGCTCGGCCTGTCTTTCACTTTCTGCGCTTCCGCCACAGCTTTTTGAATGTCTGCAATACTGTGACCGTCGATCTCCTGTACATGCCATCCATATGCGGCGTACCGGTGCTTCGCAGACTCTGTGAAGGTAATGTTAGTGGAGCCCTCAATGGTGATCTTGTTCGAATCGTAGATGACGATCAATTTGCCTAACTTGAGATGACCGGCCAAGGACGAGGCTTCAGCACTGACGCCTTCCATGAGATCACCATCGCCCGCCAGCACATAGGTGAAATTGTCCACGATCTCAAAACCGGGGCGGTTGAACCGAGCAGCCGCCATGCGCTCAGCAATTGCCATGCCTACTGCATTAGCAATACCCTGACCTAGAGGTCCGGTTGTAGTCTCAACTCCATCGGTGTCCCCATACTCGGGGTGACCGGGAGTGTTGGAACCGACCTGGCGGAAGGCCCGCAGATCGTCTAGTGACACGTTGTATCCGCTCAAGTGTAAGAGCGAATACAGCAGCATGGAGCCGTGCCCGCCCGAAAGCACAAACCTATCCCGCTGCGGCCATTTTGAGTTGGCTGGGCTGTGCTTCATGATGTCGAAAAACAGCACACTGCCGATCTCGGCGCAGCCCAAGGGCAGTCCCGGATGACCGGATTTGGCACGTTCCACCCCATCGGCGGCCAAACCGCGCACAACATGGGCAATTCTCTGCAGATCATATTTGCTCATTAACATAGGCTGCCGTAATCAAGATACAGTTGGCGGCAGCCTCTCCACCTCCCTCTCAGTCTACTCAGTCCCGGTAAACCTTAACCAGATCACCGTTGGACAATCCCGCAGCGTTCGCTTCGTCGGTATCAATATGCATATCGAGGACAAAGTCACTGCGCACGCGGATCAGTACGTTCCTGAAAACGACTGCACGCTCTCCCTCTACCACAACCGACACAGTATCTTTATCTTTCACGCCGAACCGCTCGGCGGTAGCTTCATCCATATGAATATGCCGCTGGGCGAGAATGACTCCCTTGTCCAGATCAATGCTTCCCTTTGGCCCAATGATCTTGACGCCACTGGAACCTTCTAAGGAGCCTGAATCCCGCACGGGTGGATTGACCCCCAAGCGGAAAGCATCAGTGCGGGACACTTCCACTTGAGTCTGACTGCGCAGGGGTCCCAAAATCCGAACATTGCTGATCGAACCCTTCGGTCCCTCGATGGTGACAGTTTCTTCCGCGGCAAACTGCCCTGTTTGCGACAGCGGCTTTTTCACCGTTAACTCATAGCCTTCACCGAATAATGTGGCTAGATCTTCCTTCGTAAGATGAACATGACGATTGGAAACCCCTACCGGGACTTCACCAAGAAACTCTTTAAGCAACTGATCCACTCCTTTGTAAGTACAATCAATCTTACTACTTTGACAAATACCACTAAACTCCTTCTGAGCGCACCTGCAAGCCCACTGGTCCTGCTTATAGGTTGTCCAAATGGAGAATTTCACTGCAGAACAGTTGACCAGCCTGTGAGGTTGTGGTAAGATATGAATTGTCGCAGGGGAGTAGCTCAATTGGTAGAGCGCCGGTCTCCAAAACCGGATGTTGAGGGTTCGAGTCCTTCTTGGCCTGTTGGCTTCTCGATCATTTCCACAAGGAGCCTTTCATGAAGAAGCTTTTAAAGTATTTCAAGGAGTCCCACCAGGAACTGAAGAAAGTTGTCTGGCCCTCCCGTGAAGCTGTCATTTCTTCGACTAAGGTCGTACTTGTTTCTACAGTCATCGTCGCAATATTCCTTGGGTTGGTGGACTTCCTCCTGCTCAAGGGTGTGCTGTTTATTCTGTAAGGCGGCGACATGGCAAAGGGCTGGTACGTAGTACATACTTATTCGGGATACGAACAAAAGATTGAGCGAATCATCAACAAGATGCGCGAGACCGATACGGACTTCGCGCTCGTTTGCACTGATGTGAAGGTCCCTTTCGAGACCGTCGTTGAGGTGAAGGACGGGGTGAGACGCGATGTAAAGCGCAAGATTCTTCCTGGATATATCCTCGTTGAGCTCGACTTGCCCGATCATAGCTGGAAAACCTGGTGTTCCCAGATCAAGCGCATTCAAGGCGTAACCGGTTTTGTCACACCCAATGATAGTGTGAAGCCGCAACCACTGAATGCCGCTGAAGTGAAGAGTCTCTTCCAGAAAACCGGCGATCTTCCTGCTGAAAAGGTCTTCAAACCCAAGCAGTCGTTCTCCATCGGAGAGCAGGTTCGTATTATCGAGGGTCCCTTCGACTCCTTTACCGGAGTCATTGAAGAGGTCAATCTTGAAAAGGCCCGAATGCGGGTCAGCGTCGGAATTTTCGGACGCTCCACTCCGGTTGAGGTGGATTTCCTGCAAGTAGAAAAGATTCTGTAGTCGTCTTCAGGACTGGATGGCTGCACGAGAGTTTTCTGATTTTTTACAACCGAGTCCTTTTGTGTGTGATTACTCCCTCATGTTGCATGAGGTGGGAGCCTGATCGTATGACAGGCGTTAAGACCAGCGCGAAATCGAAAAACCACCCGATGGGTGGGATTGTCGCGTAAGGAGAGAAACATGGCAAAGAAAAAGGTAACTGCAGTCATCAAATTGCAGTGCCCTGCCCAGAAGGCTACGCCGGCACCCCCGATCGGGCCCGCGCTTGGACCTCATGGTGTCAGTGCCCCAAAGTTTGTCCAGGAGTTCAACGATAAGACGAAGAACTACGAAGCTGGACTCATTCTTCCCGTCATCATTACTGTGTATGCCGACAAGAGCTTCACGTTCATCCTGAAGACTCCGCCGGCCGCCGTGCTTATCAAGAAGGCTCTTGGTATCACCAGCGGAAGCGGCAGTCCCAACAAGGTGAAGGTTGGCAGGCTCTCACAGGCACAGCTGACCGAGATTGCACAGACCAAGCTTGAAGATCTCAATGCAAATGACATTGAGGCTGCCAAGAAGATCGTTGCAGGAACTGCCCGCAGCATGGGCGTAGAGGTGGAGCAGTAAGATGAAACACGGAAAGAATTATCGCGAGACTATCAAGAAAATTGACCGTACCAAGCTCTATACCTTCGAAGAAGCTGCAGCCCTGGTAAAGGACGTTGCATTTGCCAAGTTCGACGAGACCGTTGAGATTTCCGTCAAGCTTACCCTCAAGAAGAGCCAGAGTGTTCGTGATACGGTGGTCCTTCCCAACCAGTTCTCAGCCCAGAAGCGCGTACTTGTTTTCGCCAAGGGAGAGAAGGCTGAAGAAGCCCGCCAGGCCGGTGCCGCATTTGTCGGTGATGACGACCTGATCGAGAAGATTCGCGGCGGTTGGATGGATTTCGATGTGGCTGTCGCCACTCCTGATATGATGAAGGACGTAGGTCGTCTCGGTCCCATCCTTGGTCGCAGAGGCTTGATGCCGAACCCCAAGACCCAGACCGTTACCTTCGACCTGAAGGGAGCTCTTGCAGAGCTTACCAAGGGCCGTGTCGAGTTCCGCTCCGACAAGACCAACGTTATTCACCTTGCAGTTGGAAAGGTTTCCATGGATCCCGACAAAGTAAGTGAAAACGCCAGGTCCGTGGTCAAGGAAATCATCCGCAAGAAGCCTTCCGATGCCAAGGCTGACTTTGTAGTCAGCATCGCCCTTTCCTCCACAATGGGTCCTGGTGTCAGGGTCAATGTGAAGGACCTGACGGCTTCGGTATAAGAGGAGATGCATACTATGGATTACAAGACTCGTATTACCCCCGCCAAGGAAGAGGCCGTCAAGGCATTGAAGGATGAGTTCAGCCAGTATACCGGTTACATCTTCACCGATTACCGCGGAATGACTGTTGAACAGATCACCAAACTGAGAAGAACCCTCATGAAGAAGGACGCTGCATACCGTGTTGTCAAGAACCGGTTTGCAAAGATTGCCTTGACCGAGTTGGACAATCAGGCTGACGATCAGCTGGTTGGCCCGACCGCCATTGCACTTGTTCGCGGTGATGAGGCCAATGTGGTTGCCAAGGAGCTGTTTGCATCTGTCAAGGATGGTTCTCCCATCCAGGTCAAGGGCGCAATGCTCGATGGTAAGTTTTTCACTCCTGAAGAGGTCGAGGCTTTCAGCAAGCTCCCGACCA
>LSQX01354697.1_pt1 | contig 10500 bp, 10 predicted proteins | sample 654561 | NCBI WGS metagenome assembly LSQX01 (sample SAMN04489861, study PRJNA283612) | anaerobic digester metagenome | isolation source: 4 biogas reactors fed with cattle manure at either 37C or 55C with and... | place: Denmark: Kongens Lyngby | collected 2014
AAATGACAAATCAATTATTCTTTATGAACAGCCACTATTTCTCATTTCCCCCTTCAGCGCGTCAGGAAGTTTTGTTTTTTTGCATAATAGAACTATATCTTTTTTAAAAAAATAAAAACTATGGGACGGAAAATATTGCTTTTAGCCTTTGGTCTGTTGGTGATGGTATTTGGCTACAGCCAATCCTACACCATCAGCGGGCGGGTGCTCGACAGCCAGAGTGGTCAGACGCTGGCGTTTGTAAATATTGTGGCCAACAACAGCCGCGCAGGCACCTCCACCGACATCGACGGGCGTTTCACGATTACTGCTAACGAAGAGATCGAATTTTTGCGCCTTTCGTATGTGGGCTATGCGCAGGCAACTTTTTATCCGCAAGGCAAAGCGCAGGTGGAAATCCTAATGGAACCGCTGCCTGTAACTNNGCGAAAACCCCGCAAACCGCATCATCCGCAATGTGATCAAAAACCGCGACGCCAACGATCCCGAAAAGCTTGCGTCGTTTTCTTATACTTCCTACGACAAAATGATTTTTACGGTCGACACGCTCGACATGCCCACCGCCGACAGCGTAGCAAAAGATTCGTCGGAATTCCACCTGCGGCAGTTCCTGAAAGACAAAGATTTTTTTATGATGGAAACGGTGTCGGAACGTAAGTTTATGGCGCCCGACAAAAGCTACGAAAAGGTGGTCGCCTCGCGCATCTCCGGTTTCCGCGACCCGGTGCTGCTCTTCCTTAGCTCGCAGTTGCAGTCGTCAACCTTTTATCAGGATTTGATCCGCATCGGCGACAAAAACTACATCAATCCCATTTCCGGCGGCAGCTTACGCAAATATTATTTCCAGCTCATGGACACCACCTACACCGCCGCCGGCGACACGGTGTTTGTGATTTATTACCGCCCCTGGAAAGATACCAACTTCGACGGGCTGCGCGGCGTGCTCTCCATCAACACGCACGGCTGGGCCATACAAAGCGTGCAGGCCGAACCGGCGCGCGACGAAAGCGGCATGAGCATCCGCATACAGCATCTTTACACACTTATCGACGGCGAGCACTGGTTTCCATACCAACTAAATACCGATATTATTTTTAAAAATGTAATTGTAAACAATGTGGCGCCCATTGGTCGTGGCAAAAGCTACATCCGCGATGTGGTGCTGGAACCGGAGCTGGTGCGACGACAGTTCAACCACATCGCCATCGACTTCGACCCGCGCGCCGGAAGCCGCAGCGAAGCGTTCTGGCAGCAATTCCGCACCGACAGCCTCTCGCAACGCGAACAACGTACCTACTTTTTTATGGACAGCGTGGGCAAAGAGATCGATTTGGATGCCAAAGCAAAAACCTTCAAGGCGATGCTCAACAGCCGCCTGCCGCTGGGATATGTGGATTTGGATCTGAGCAAAATTATCAAATACAACCAATACCAGGGATTGTACCTCGGGCTGGGCCTTATCACCAACGCCAAGCTTTCGCAGACTTTCGATGCCGAAGCTTTTTGGGGCTATGGCTTTGGCAACCAGCGCGCACAATACGGCGGACGACTTGGCGTGGTGATCGACAAGTACCGCGACTTGCGTTTCGATGTGATGTATTACGACTTTGTAACCGAAACCGGCGCCACCGAAACTGACGACGGCGGCCGCCAGAATCTTCTCAACCCGGCCAACTTCCGCTATTTTTTGATCCGGCGTATGAACCCCACACAACGCATCAGGGCAGCCATTCAATTCAGGGCGCTGCGCTATGCAAATGTTAATCTTGCGATGAGCCGCGACGTAAAACAAACTACCGGCGAGTACAGCTTTTTGCCGAAAGGCGATGCCGGCGAAGCACAACGTGAGTTTACCTTTACGGAATTGCAGGCTTCGGTGCGATATGCTTACAAAGAAAAGTTTATGCAGATGCCCGACGGCAAAATGTCGCTGGGGACGCGCTATCCCATTATTCATCTGGCCTACACCCGCGGCCTGGACGATGTGCTGGAAGGCGATTATTTTTATAATAAAGTTGATCTGAAAATAACAAAACAGTTTTACATCCGCTACCTGGGCGAGTCGTCGCTTACGCTGATGGCCGGAGCCATCGACCAGCCACTGCCCGAAAGCAACCTTTACAACGGGCGTGGCTCGTTTCGCACCTTTACCCTTTATGCACCCGAATCGTTTGCCACTCAGCGCATGAACGAGTTTCTGAACGATCGCTATCTGTTCCTTTTTTACACCCACAACTTTGGCAAACTGCTCTGGCGCACCAACAAGTTCAGCCCTGAGTTTGCCATAGCCACCAATGCGGGCGCCGGTAGCCTGCAGCATCCCGAATATCACCAGGGAATAACGGTACAGCCGATGGATCATCTATTCTTGGAGTCGGGGCTGCTGATAAACAACATGCTCAACACGTTGGGGATTTACTCGTTTGGTATCGGAGCTTTTTATCGCTATGGTTATTACGAGCTGCCCGATACCTTCGACAACTTTGCTTTTAAACTGTCGATAGCGTTTTCCTTTTGATATTTATTTTTAATTATATTCGCTGCGTAAGGATTTTCACACCATTTTTGTAACGACTTTTTTTCAAAAAAAACCCATGAACAAAGTTTTACGCATTCTCGGTGGTATTTTGATTGGCTTGTTGGTGATTTATCTGGTTTGGCGCTTTTCCGACATCATCACTTACCTGATCATCGCTATTGTGTTGTCGTTGATAGGCAGGCCATTGGTAAAACGTTTCAATACCATGCGCATCGGGCGGTTTCATATCCCAAACGCTCTGAGCGCATTCATGGCACTGCTGGTTATTATCCTGATCGTGCTTTCGTTTGTAGGAATTTTTGTGCCATTGATTGCATCTCAGGCACGTCTGGTGAGCAACATCGACTTTGATTTGTTGGGAAGCTCCATGCAAAAACCAATTGCCGACATGGAGATTTTTTTTCGACAATACAACATTCTCTCACGCGACGAGACCATCCGCCAGCTTTTGGCACAGCAGATCGAGTCGATCCTTAACTTTGCTTCTTTTTCCCAAACACTCACCTCCATTGTTGGTGTCACTGGTTCACTATTTATCGCTGTTTTTGCAATTCTTTTTCTCACCTTTTTCTTTCTGAAAGATCCCTACCTGCTCGATGAGGTGGTGGAGATTCTTACGCCCGTCAATTATCAAAACGAAGTGCAGAGCGTGCTCACGCAGTCGAAGCGATTGTTGAGCCGATATTTTATAGGTTTGATGATAGAGCTTACTACCATGGTTACTTTATTAAGTCTCGGGCTTACTTTGTTTGGTGTAGAGAATGCGCTGCTGATAGGTTTTTTTGGCGGGCTGATGAATGTGATTCCTTATCTGGGACCTATCATCGGAGCTGTGGTAGGCGTGATACTCACCATATTTACGGCTTTAAGCACCGGGATGATTAGCGACCTGTTTTCGTTGATATTGATCGTGGTTGGGGTGTTTTTCGTGAGTAATCTCATCGACAATGTGGTGCTTCAGCCGCTCATTTACTCCAACAGCGTGAAGGCTCATCCAGTCGAAATTTTCCTGGTCATCCTCATTGCGGGAAGCATAGCAGGCATCACAGGCATGATACTGGCGGTGCCTACCTACACCATTTTGCGCGTGATTGCCAAAGAGTTTCTGAGCCAGATAAAGGTGGTGCAACAGCTCACCAAAAATATTTAACACCTTTTATGGTAGCCTATGTAGCCGTATTATTATATATTTGTAAGCGAAACACTTAAAAACTTAAGAAAATGAAAAATTCAACAGGTAGTTTTATTTTTGGATTACTAAGCGGTGCAGCCCTGGGCGCAGCGCTCGGCATCTTGTATGCCCCCGACAAAGGCGACGTCACCAGAGACAAGTTCATCAAAAAAGCCAACGACTTGAAAGAAAACTTCGACGACAAATTCGACGATTTGAAGGATTACGTCAACGAAGCTTTGGGCGATATGAAAACGAGACTTGCCGACGTGAAGGAAAAAGTTTCGGATGTGAAAGAGAAAGTTCAGAAAAAAGAAGCCTAATCTTTTTTTGTCCCTCCGACGTCCTGAAAAATGTACGGAATTGTCCGGTAAATCCATCAGCGGATTTGCGGGCAATTCCTTTTTTATGTTAACCTATCGGCTATGAACAAGCAAAAATTCGATTCACACATCAGGAAAATCACCCTGAGCATCAAACAATACCTTCAGCTCAAAACCGAACTTTACAGCCTGATCGTAGTGGAGGCGTTTGCCCGAATCTATTCCCATTTCATTGCGGCACTCATATTTACATTTTTTATCTTTTTTTTCACCTTGTTTCTATCACTGGGTTTCGTCAATTGGTTTGAGGCAACCACAGGCCGAACATTTTTAGGATATCTCATCGTAGCTGCATTTTATTTGTTAATGGCGTTTATTGTGCACATGTTCCGACGCCGCATCTTTTTCGATCCTATGGTGAAAATGCTTAGCAAAACCCTCTTTGAAAAGCAGGATGAGCTTGGCAAAGAACAAAATATGGAGGATCCGTATGCAGAAGATTAAGAATGAGTCAGATCTGCGTTACCGCAAGCTTTGGCTGCGCAGCGAGATAAGAATTAAAGAACACCAGATTGCCAACCAAATAAGTACCCTGCGCAACGACATCAGTACTGTCAATTTGGGGCAGGAAGTAGTTGATAATATTGTCAACAATCCCGCAACGCTTATCAATACGGCCAAAATCACTTTCGGGTTCATCACCGCTTTGCGCAATCGCAGCCGGCGCAGGAAAGAGAAGAAATTGAAAGCCAAAAGGAATTAAGCCAATTTCACATAAACAATCATGACTCCCATTACCAAAGACATCTACATCGAAGAGCTGGTGCGCGATTATCCGTTTTCGGTTCGTTTCCTCTCCGAACGTGGCGTAAAATGTATAGCCTGTGGCGAGCCTGTTTGGGGCACCCTCGAAGAAGCAGCCCGCGAAAAAAATTTCGACGATGCAGCCATCGAACAGCTGGTTGAGGAATTGCGTGCAATGGCTTAGGCAGGGCGTGGGGCGAAGGGCGCAGGGCGGAAGAGGCGGGGCGCAGGGCGCAGAGAGCTGGGCGCGGGGTGCAGGACAAAATTGTCTGGTTTCTGGGTTTGGACGAGGTTGTACCTCGTCTGTTTTATTTCTGCAGGCCTGGCCTGTTGTAGAAATGACGTCACAAGATCAAAAAAAAACGGCAAGCTAAGCTTTACGAATCACGGGAACTGAAGCCTGTGGGCTGAGAGCTGTGGCCTGAAACTTCCTACCACCTCACATATCCCGTAAAGGTTCCCTCCAAATGTCGCATCTGCCCGTATTCACGATAGACTTTACAATTAAAATCAGCAGTAAATTTTAAAAGATTTTCGTGGCTGCTGCCTGTATTAATCTCCAGTATTTCAGAAATGTTCAGACTGCTTCCCTCCTGGCCGCGCGCTGTGTCGGAGGTAGTCCACGGTAAATAATAGTAGCCCGGGTCGTGGATAATGATTTCGAAACCATCGGCGGCAAAGGGTGAAAATTGCTTTGTGCCAACGACAAATATTTCAGGAATTTGTGCCGGCAGCTCCAGGTGGCCGGCGCGCAGCTCGATGATGGGGCTGGTGCGGGTAGCAAACTCGCCCGCTGCTATCCAGCCCGAATCGGTGGCAATCGTTTTGGTTTGTGGGTAGTAAAAGTCGTAATCCTGTATAAAATGCCAGGTCTTGTCCTCCAGTTTAAAAAGCAACTGTGAAAGACCGATCACATCATTGCGGGAAGAATCGCTTACGCAGATAAAAGTTATGGTTTCTGCCACTTGTGCTCCGTAAACTATTTGCATCGAACCCTCAAGCATAGTGGTGTCGGCAAAGGTTCCCGCCACTGTGCTTTGGTCGGGCAGGCTAAACGAAAAGTGTCGGTCGATGATTTCGCTCAGGCCGTCAGCGTTGTGCAGATCGCGCAGCCTCCAATCATCACCGATCATGTAGCTCAGGCGGCAGCGTGTAACATAAGCATGCTCCTCGATATTCTGCACTTCAAACTCCGCCAGTTTCATCTGCGAAGTGTTGCCAATCCACAGGCCCTCAAATTGTAAATCACCAGGATTGCCCGGCAGACGCGGTGTTTCTTCAGGCTTGCAGCCAGCCAACCACACAACCGAAAATGCAGCCATTGCGCAAAGCAAAAAAAAGAGGGATCTACGGAATTGCATTTCTGACGGAGCTTTCATAATCAAACCACAATCACCCCGCTGCCCAAACAGATGGCAGCATCGGGGGTGTAAACCACACCAAACTGTCCGGGGGCAACACCCTGCAGGCGCTGCTGCGATTCGATAACGTAGCTGTCTCCCTGACGTTGTAGCGTGCCTTCGTTAAACTCGGGCTGGTGACGGATTTTAAATTTTACCTCCTGTGCTGTGTCGTAGTTGCGGTCGGTGTGGCCGTTGATGAATTGGAAATGCGCCAGGTTTACCACCTTTTTATATTGCCCGTCGGGGTCGTAGCCATTGGAAACCAGCACGCGGTTGCGCCGGATGTCTTTATCGACGACAAACCAGGGGCCGCCGCTAAGCCCCAGCCCGCGGCGCTGGCCTATTGTGTGAAACCACAACCCTTCGTGCTGCCCCAGCACCTTGCCGGTTTCGGCATCCACGATGCTGCCGGGGTTGGTGCCCACATATCTTTTTATAAAATCGTTGTAGTTGATTTTTCCCAAAAAGCAAATTCCCTGGCTGTCTTTGCGCTGCGCCGAGGGCAGGCGCGCTTCGTCGGCTATCCGGCGCACGTCGCCTTTCACCAGATCACCCAGCGGGAAAACCAATTTGGCAAGTTGCTGCCGGTTGATCTGCCCCAGGAAATAAGTCTGATCTTTGAAATGATCGCGGGCGGTGGCCAGATATTTCTCCCCGTCGATGTGCAGTGTGGAGGCATAATGCCCGGTGGAAATAAGATCGAAGTCGTGGCCGTATTTCTCATCAAAAGCGCCAAACTTGATCATCTTGTTGCACATCATGTCGGGATTTGGCGTAAGCCCCTTCTTCACCGTTTCGATGGTATAGCTGATCACGCGCTCCCAATATTCTTCCTGAAGGGAAATCACCTCCAGCCGGCAGCCATATTTTTTGGCAAGCCAGGTTACAATTTCGATGTCTTCCTCGGCGGGACAATCCACCCAGGCGGGGTCGTCCTGCAATCCTATTTTTATATAAAAAATATGCGGGTCGTATCCCTGCTCTTTAAGCAAATGAATGGTAACAGAGCTATCGACGCCGCCGGAAACCAATGAAGCTATTTTCATCTTTTAAAATAATTAACAATTACAACGAAAAAGGCTTTCGGGAATTACATGAGTTTTTGGTAGGCCTTCCACCAGCGGTCGGGGATTTCGTTGGCGGCAGCCAGTTGATAGTCGGCGTAGGTGCAGGGCACCATCAGGTGGCGGCAGTGATCTTTTTTCTTTTCCCGGCTCACGGGCAATTGCATCCACCAGCGGGAAGTTTGTTTGCTTTTGTAAAAAATCATGTCGCTGCCGGCGCTGCTGGAATCCACAATGTATTTTACGAAATTATCACACTTGTCGTCAGGATATTCGTCGATGCGCACCGCCAGCCCATCCAGAAAATACCAAATCATTTGCGCTGTAAGCAAGGCTGTTTGCCCATGTGGGTCGAGCGTTGGGTTGGTTTCGTAAAAACCAATGCACGAAAGTTTGGAGGAGATGCCGGCATATCGAACCAACTGGCAGGCTTCGTCGCCCATAAATCCATTGGGCGAAGCGTTTCCATTGCCGGGAGCGTCGCTAAAGCGCACGGCGGAAATATCGAAGCTCAGATAATCGGCGTTGCGGATCACCGGCTCGGCTTCTTCTATGTTTTGCCGCACCACGCCCAGCCGCCAGGCATCAAAAAACAGCTTGTTCATCACCTCCAAGGTGGCAGTTCCGGTGAAATAGCTTTGATAGCCCAGGTTGGCAAAATTGAAAAGAGAGTTGGGTTTTTTAAAAATAATCGACGAGAGAAAGTTGGCAGCATCGGGCGATTGCACCTCGGCACCGCCGTAGTTGAGGCGGGCATCCACGTTCACCAGATTGATGATGCGGCCGGCTTGTTGGTAACCCGAATAAACGCCGTACGACAAATCTTCGCTGCCGCCGATCACGATGGGCACCACGCCCGAGCGCAGCAGCCGGAAGATGGTATCGCGCAAAGCGAAATAGGTATCGCTGATATTTTCGCCGGGGCGGATGTTGCCCAGGTCGCCGATTCTGAGTTTCCAGAAGCCCATGCTCAGGCTGTAGAGCGCCTGGCGGATGGCGTCGGGAGCCTGGCCGCAGCCTGCATTGTTTACGGCGCCGCGTTCTTCGTTCACACCTACGATGATGGCATCGAATTGCGCAAGGTCGTCTTCGTCAAAAGTATCGTCCAGCGCCACTATCTGGCCACCAAGCCAAGCGCCGCTGCCCGGTGCCGCAGCTTGCCGGCTGTCGTTATTTACCGGATCGAAATAAAGGGATATCTCCATCAGAAGGCGGTTGTGACGCTGTTATTTTTTAGTTTTGGATGCAGGTTTTTTTGCTGCTGATTTTGCTTTCGGTTTAGCAGCACTCTTGCGTGGAGCTTTTTGGGATGCTGCGCTCTTGCTGCTTGCCGCAATAATTTTTTTGGCATCATCAAATGTCAGCGATGCCGGATCGGTACTCTTGGGAATGCGGTAGTTGTTTTTCCCTTCGGCGATGTAGGGTCCCCACCGGCCGTTGAGCACTTTGATATTTTCGTCCTGGTCGAAGACCTTGATGGTTTTTTCGCGCTCTTTTTTAATTTTTTCTTCTATCAGCTCAATGGCCCGCTCGATGTTGACGCTTGCAGGATCGTCTTGCTTTGGCAGGGAAACAAAAAGCGACTTATGTTTTATGTAGGGGCCAAAGCGTCCGATGCTCACCGTTACTTCTTCATCCTGCCAGGTGCCGATGGTGCGGGGAAATTTGAACATCTCCAGTGCCTCTTCCAGTGTGATGCTGTCGAGGGATTGCCCTTTTTTGATGGAGGCAAAGCGTGGCTTTTCTTCGCTTTCGGTGTCGCCAATCTGAATCATAGGGCCAAAGCGGCCTATTTTGGCAAATACATTTTTGCCTGTGGCAGGCTCCTGTCCCAGCAGCTTTTCGCCGCTAAACTTCTCGCTGTGCTCTATGGTGTCTTCAATGCGTTTGTGGAAAGGTCCGTAGAAATCAGCAATCATTTTATTCCACACCTTTTGTCCCATGGCAATCTCATCAAATTCCTTTTCCACATTAGCGGTGAAATTATAATCCATGATGTTCATAAAATGCTGCATCAGGAACTTGTTCACCACATTGCCAATATCGGTGGGCACCAGTTTGCCTTTGGTCTGGCCGGTTTTTTCCGATTTTTTTTCTGTCTTAATAAGATCGTTTTTCAACGAAATAATCTCGAAAGAGCGAGCGGTGCCGTTGCTGTCGCCTTTTGCCACATATTCGCGTTTTTGTATGGTAGAGATAATGGGCGCATAGGTAGAAGGGCGGCCAATGCCAAGCTCTTCGAGTTTCTTTACCAGGCTGGCTTCGCTATAGCGCGAGGGTGGTTGCGTGAAACGCTGCGTAGCATCAATTTGAAGCACCGGCAGTTTCTCACCTTTTTTTATGGGGGGCAGCATGCCGGCAGCTTCGTCGGTAGCATCGTCGTCGCTCGATTCGATATATACTTTCAGAAATCCCTCGAAGAGGATCACTTCGCCGCGTGCGACAAATTTCTCTTTAGTGGTAGAAATGTCTATGGTAACGGTGGTGCGTTCCAGTTTGGCATCACTCATTTGCGAGGCGATGGTTCTTTTCCAGATCAGGCTGTAAAGATGTTTCTGGTCGTTGGTGCCGTCAATATTTTCCTGATTGAGATAGGTAGGCCTGATGGCTTCATGCGCCTCCTGCGCGCCTTTGCTTTTGGTAGCATAGCGGCGAAATTTATAAAAGTCGTCGCCAAAGGAGCTAACGATTTGCTCCTTAGCCAGCCCCAGCGCCAGGTCAGAAAGATTCACAGAGTCGGTACGCATGTAGGTGATCTTTCCCGATTCGTAAAGTTGCTGCGCCACCTGCATGGTTTTCGACACGCTAAAGCTAAGCTTTCGGCTGGCTTCCTGCTGGAGTGTAGAAGTGGTAAAAGGGGGTGCGGGCGAACGCTTGGCTGGTTTTTTCTCGACAGAAGCTACCGTGAATTCGGCGCCGACGCATCTCTCAAGAAAGGCAAGCGCTTGCTCCCGTGTAGCAAAACGTGCGGGCACCTCAGCGCGCAGCAGCGTTTCGCTGTCATTTTTTTTAAAAAGTGCAGTTACGCGATAGTACGAAACGATTTCAAAATTTTTGATTTCATCTTCGCGCTCTACTACCAGCCGCACCGCCACCGACTGCACGCGTCCTGCCGAGAGCGAAGGCTTCACTTTGCGCCATAGCACTGGCGAAAGCTCAAAACCTACCAGGCGATCCAGCACACGCCGCGCCTGCT
>LSQX01327628.1_pt1 | contig 10499 bp, 10 predicted proteins | sample 654561 | NCBI WGS metagenome assembly LSQX01 (sample SAMN04489861, study PRJNA283612) | anaerobic digester metagenome | isolation source: 4 biogas reactors fed with cattle manure at either 37C or 55C with and... | place: Denmark: Kongens Lyngby | collected 2014
CGGCGGGTTTTTTATTGCCCGGAGATTCTATGGTGGCGTTTTGGTATGCTCAAGCCTTTCTATTTGAGGAGGGCAGGGAATGCGCATAGCGATAATCGGGGCAATGATGGTGCTGTTGGCGGGGTGTGCAATACAGATGCAGCCCCAATCCAAGGCAGGTACGCTTTTCCGAACACCAGTAGCTGGCGCGACTGCACAGCTGGTTGTTTCCTCGGACTTCCAGCAGCTGACGCTCCGGCAGAAGCCGTCTTTCGGCAAAAGCTGGGGGCCGCGAACATTCGAGATAGCAGCTGGACAGGCCTTAACTCAGTCCCTGGTTTCGCAAATGAAATCCATTGTCCCTTCAGTGCGGATAGGCGACCGCGACGACGGAGCGCCTTCCGCTGTAACGCTAGTCCCGCAAGATGTCGCCCTGGAGTTTGGGGTTGATGACGGCAAGGCAGTTAACGCGATTGCCTTGGGCGGTGTTTTCGGGGCGGGCTCTAAAGCCGAGGTCAGGGCAGAAGCAACGTTAGCGTCCAGCATTATCGACAGTCGAGGCGGATCAAGGATGGTGGTTGTCACCGGCAAGTCCGCAAGGCACCAAGCGCTCATAAGTGTGACTCAGGGTGTCATGGCGGAGGTGATAGGGGATGCGCTGGATGACGCCGCAGCGCAGCTAGTTGCTGCTGCAGAAACAGAGCTGAGAAATTCCGCGCCGCAATAGGCCGGCCTAGCAGCAATACAGACCCGCCTTGTGCGGGTTTTTTTATGCCCGGAGAAAAGTGAAATGTCTGAATACGCACGGCTAGTCATCGCTGTCGATAGCGCCCAGGTGCGTCAGGCGGACCAAGATCTAGCCAGGCTTGAGCGCCAATCATCCAGCACTGAAAGCGCTGTTGTAGGAATGGCCGGCAAGATTGCCGCTGCCTTTGCTGGAATTAAGCTCGCAGACCATATTTCTAATGTGGTCCAGTTGGCGTCCAGGTATGACCAGATGGGCTTGGTCATGGAGACCGTCGGTCGTAACACCGGGCGCTCTACTGTGGAGCTGGCCGCGCTAGATCAAGCGCTGCAAGAAACAGGCATCTCGGCACTCCAGTCGCGCAACAACATCATCAGAATGATGAGCGCGAACATCGACCTCGCGCAGGCCACCAATCTGGCGAGGCTGGCCCAGGATGCCGCGGTCATTGCCAACACCAACTCGTCGGAAGCGTTCGAGCGCCTGATTCGCGGGATTCAGTCCGCTGAAAAAGAGACCCTGGAAACCATGGGGCTCAACGTCAACTTTGCCCAGAGCTACGAGAAGCTGGCGGCGCAGCTTGGCAAAAAAGCTGACCAGCTCACAGTGGTGGAGAAGGTTCAGGCTGGCGTTAATGCCGCACTCGAAGCCGGGACTAACATTGCGGGCGCCTATGACGCCTCGATGGAGAATGCGGGCAAGCAGCTCGGCTCAACTGCACGACACCTTGAAAACCTCCAGATAGCGCTCGGGAAAACGTGGCAGCCTCAGTTCACGGCTGGCGTTGAAGCCTACTCTGGCGCGCTCAAATTTCTGAACAACAACGTGGAGGCTGTCGCGCAGGTCATAGAGACCGGCCTGTATGTCGCCATCGGCCTTGCCACCACTGCTGTCGGCCGAAAGACCGCCGCTACAATATCTGACACTCTGGCGTCACGCGCACAGGCCGCACAAGAGCTGCAGCTAGCGCAGGCACAGGCGGCGTCTACAGGGTCGACGCTTGCCAAGCTTCAGGCCACCTTTAAGCTGACGGGCGCAACCACAGGGCTCACTGCCGCTACCGCCGCACACGAGGCTGCGCTTAAACGGCAAGCCGTCGCACAGGCCGCCTCGGTCGGTGCCGGTCGGGCGCTGCTGGGGATTATGGGCGGACCTGCCGGCCTGGCAGTGACAGCCAGTGCTGTTGCTCTGTCGTTTGTGGATTGGGGTTACAGCGCAGAAGAAGCGGCTCTCAAGTCAATTGCGCTGCGCGAGGAGACCAACCTGCTCACGCGGGCCGTCCAGGAGCTGGACGCGGCCCAGGCGCAACAGGTTCTCCAGAAGATGGAGGAGCCCTATAAGGCCGCAAAGGATGAGGCGAGAAAGTACGCGGCGCAGATCGAATACCTCACGATGCAGCTTGACCAGCACCCCGGGAGCGCGAAGGTCGATGAGTGGAATCGGTCGCTGGTCGATGCTCGGGGCAACCTGTCCACCGTCAACCAGTCGATAGCCGAGCAAGAGGAAAAGATGCGGCAGCTGAATGCGCGCATCAACGAGAACACGCAGGCTAGAGAAGAAAACAACAACGCCCTAGGCGAGACAGATGATGCCGGCAAAAAGTGGCTGGCCAGTCTTCAGCAGCGGGCAGACTTTTCTGGAAAGCTGACAGAGGTTCAGCGTGTCTCGATTGCCATCGAGAAGGGCTATGCCGGGACGCTATCGGACACCGACAAAGCCATGGCTCTGGCCAATGCTGCGATCATCGACCGAAACAATGCCATCAAGTCCAGCGTCAAGCCGATCAAGGATATCGACAGCGCGTACCGGTCGCTCTACGACTCCCTGTTCCCAGCCGAAGCAGCTCAGCGCAAATACAACGAACAGGTTGCCCTGCTCAAAAAGCACCTTCAGGGCGATGCGCTGGCCAAGGCCATCGACCGTCTCAACGACTCCATGGCGGACGGCGACCACACCGGCCCAGCAGATGCCATCAAGGCGTATCGCGAGGAACTGGATCGGCTAGAGGATAAGATCAACCCGGCAGGCCGTGCTGCGCGTGAGTTTCGCGAGGAGCAGGCCAAGCTGCGTGCCGAGATTGAGCGCTCTGGCGATCCGACCGGCAAGTGGACGCGTCTGCTGGAAGAAAACGAGCGGCAGATGCGGGAGAACACCCGCGTCACGAACCAGTGGACCGAGTGGACAGAATCCGCCCTCGAACGCGTGGACAGCGCTTTTGCAGACGCCTGGCGCAACATTGGCGACGGCTTTGGCAGCTTCCGGGACAACCTGGTCAATGCGTTCAAGCAGATGCTGGCAGAGCTGGCTCACCTGGCCATTACCCGGCCTATCGTTCTGCAGATCGGGGCGGCGATGGGCATCGGCGGCATGTCCGGTACCGCGATGGCCGGTATCGGCGGTGGTGGCGGTGGCGGCATGGACATCGTCAGTCTGGCCCGGATGGGCTACCAAGCCTACCAGGGTGTAACCGGGCAAGGCCTCATCGGCTCTATCGTGTCCGGCTTCCAGACCGGCGGCTTGTCCGGCGCATGGGGCGGCGCTACCGGCTGGGCTGGCGGCGCTGCGTCTGGACTCAATGCGGCGGCCGGGCAGATATATGGCGTGGCTACCCAGGGCGGGGCGGGACTTACAACCTACGCGCCGCTGACCTACCAGATGGGCGGCGTGAGCAATACCGTGGCGGGGATAGCCCCGTGGGCATCCGGCCTCGGCGGCGCCTACATGGGTTACCAGCAGGCCGGGGTGAAGGGCGCCATCGCTGGCGGTCTCGGCGGCTGGGGCGGCGCGAAAGCAGGCGCAGCGCTGGGTAGCCTGGCAGGGCCGATCGGTACGGCTGTCGGCGCAGTAGTGGGCGGCATTCTCGGATCCATTGGTGGCGCCAAGCTGTTCGGCTCCGGCGAGCGCTTCAAGCGTACCGTCGGCTCCGCTACCGGCTACTACGGCGGGGAAGGCTATGTCAGCACCGGCCCGAGCGCGACATGGCACCCCGGGTCGCGCAAGTTCGGCGCTGAGCACGATGCCGTGCTTGACGACCTCAACAATGCGTTCGTCACTACCATCGGCAGCCTGTTCGATGCGTTTGACGTTGACTCCACTATTGCTACTACAGCCCGCACTCGGCTGCGACGCACCTCAGGGCGCATGGTCGGGGACTTTATCACGGAGATAGACGGCCAGATTACCAAGTTCTATCGCCAGTACTCCAAGGACGGGAAGCTTGGCGAGGCGATGGAGCAGTACGCCGATGACATCATGGGCGAATATCTGGCCAAAACCATCGTCGGATCGGATCTGCCTGAGTACTTCAGGCAGCAGTTCGAGCAGCTGGCAGCAGACAGCAAGGTAACGGCGGAGCAAGTTGCCGAGACCCTGACCGGCATCTTCGCGCGCTTCGACGGCGTGAACCACGTACTGGAGCTGACCCGTCTGGCCGCATTCGAGCTGACCGATGCCGGCATGCGGGCCAGCGACGCGCTCATCGCGCTGTCCGGCGGGCTGGAGGCCCTGCAGGCAGGCGCGGCGACCTATTACGACCAGTTCTTCACCGCTGCAGAGAAGCAGGCCGACACCATCAGCGCGGTGGAGAAGGCGTTCGAGGCTGCCAACATCACGCTGGCCGAAAGCCGCGAGGGCTACCGGGCCATGGTCGAGGAAATTGACGTCACGACCGAGGCCGGCCAGCAGATGTTCGCCACGATGATGAGCCTGTCTGGGATGGCGGCGGAGTATTACAGCATCCTGGAGCGGCAGGCGGCAGAGGAGCTGGCCCAGGCTGAAGCACATGCAGCGGCACTGCTGACCAACCTGCAAACCTACTATGACCGGTTTACCACTGAGTCGCAGAAGGTGGAGGACACGCTTGCGGGGGTGGCCGCCCAGTTCGCGGCGCTTGAGCTTGCACTCCCTGGCACCCGTGATGGGTTTATCGCCGCCGTCGATGCGCTGGATACCAGCACTGAGGCCGGCCAGCGTATGTTCGAGACGCTGATTGGTCTCGCTGGCGCTGCCGACACCTATTACAGCATTCTGGAGGATCGCGCGGCAACAGCAGCAGCGGAGGCGGCAAGACTCGCTCAACAGCAGGCGGAAGAGGCCGAGCGGATAGCGCGGGAGAGCGTATCCAGTTCGCTCGCACTTCTAGAGCGCTCCATCCAGGCCGAAAAGGACGCGCTTACCGCCGCCTACGCCGAGCAGAAGACAGCCCGCGAGAGCGCGCTGAAGCAACAGCAGGAATATGAGCAGGGCCGCGCTGCCTCCTACCGGGACATGGCCGAGACTGCTGCGGCTACCGCATCGGCTCTCAACAGGCTGGGCGGGTCGATCTCGTCGACCCTATCGGGTCTGCTCGATGAAGTGCCGGGGGCGCTGGAGCAGCGCAGATCATTGGCTGTGGCGCAGATTCGACGCGCGCTGGAGACCGGCAACCTGTCCGACACCGACGCCCTGGCCGAGGCGGCACAGCGGGCCGCAGCGGTGGATTCTGGCGTATTCACCACGCTGGAGGACTACCGCCGCGAGCAGGGGCGCACAGCCAATCTGCTGGGCGAGCTGGGCGAGCTGACAACCGCTCGCCAAAGCGCCGCCGAACGCCAGGCCGAGTCTCTCCAGGCTCTGGCAGAGCAGTCGGCAGCGACCGCCCAGGCTCTGGGTCAGTCGATCAGCGGAGTGAAATCCTCCATTGATATCGCCTACGAAGCTGAAATGGCTGCGCTCGATGAGCAGCTGGAGCTGGCCAAATCTCAGGTCGACGCACTGAACGGGATCGACAAGTCCGTGGTGAGCGTTGCCGATGCGGTAGCGGGGCTGGGCGCAGCTATACGGGATGCGATGAGCATCATTCCCGGCCTGTCAGGCATCGAGATTCCGGCATTTGCTTCGGGAGGCGTCCACACAGGCGGATTGCGCCTGGTAGGCGAGCGCGGCCCTGAGCTGGAGGTGACCGGGCCTTCGCGCATCTATACCGCTGACCAGACAGCCAGGATGCTCGGCGGCGGAGCGGAAACCGCAGCAGCTATCAGCCGGCTCGAACAGACGGTCGCCCGGCAGGGTGATGCGCTGCGAGCTATCGCGAAACACACCATGAAGTCGGCGCGCAACACCGAGGTGCTTGAGCGCTGGGATTATGACGGGCTGCCGGAAGAGAGGGCAATTGCATGAGGATCATCAGGCCCATCAGCGTGACGCCTGCCGTATTGGTGAATAGCAACGTGCCAGAGGATGAGTGCCCGCCATGGACGGCTGGCTCTCACGCTCAGGGGGAGCGGCGCATATATGAGCACAGGATCTACGAGGTGCTCGCCACCAGCACCACCGACAACCCGGCAGCGGGGGCTGTGGCCAGTCCGCCTACCTGGCTGGATCTGGGCGCGACCAACCGATGGAGGATGTTTGACGACAAGGTCGGCACCCAGACTCAGCGCGCTGGCAGCGTCGAGGTCGAGATTCAGACCGGCGAGGTAATCAACGCCGTCGCCATGCTCAACCTGCGCGGCAGTTCAGCGCAGATCACACTCACTGATCCGGTCGACGGCATTGTTTACCAGCAGAGCGTACCGCTGATCGATGCTGGGGTGACCAGCTGGTACGACTATTTTTTTGCACCGATTCCGCGGCAGACAGATTTCGTACTGCTGGATCTGCCGGCCTACGGCACCGCCATCCTGACCGCTACTGTGGACGCGGGCGGCGATACCGCTGCGGTGGGCCACATGGTGGTAGGACAGCAGGCCGACCTGGGGATTGCGCTCTACGGCACCGGGGTCGGCATTATCGACTACAGCCGCAAGGCGACGGACGAGTTTGGCAACACGGTCGTCGTGCAGCGCGATTTCTCGAAGCGTGCCGAGTTCGACGTGGTCGTGGACACCTCGCGTGTAGGTCATGTCCAGAGAGTGCTGGCCGGCATCCGAGCCCAGCCCGTTATCTGGATTGGCGAAGAGTCATACGAGGCCACGATCCTGTTCGGCTATTACCGCGATTTCTCCATCTCCATCAGTGGGCCGAGCGTTTCGGACGCCACCATCACAGTCGAGGGTTTGACATGACAGCACCCGTTATCAGGCCACTGCCGCCTGCGCCGGTTCGGGCGGATGCGCCCGCCGATTTTTCAGCAAAGGCTGATGCTTTTGTCGCTGCACTGCCGGGGTTCGGATCTGACATGAACGCGCTTGGCGCCTATGTCGACAGCCAGATCGTTGCTGCGGAAACCAGCGCGCAGGCGGCAGCCGATGGGGCGGTTCTGGCCCAGACCGCTGTCGGTGCGGCACAAGCGCAAGCGCTGATCGCGACTCAGAAGGCCGAGGAGGCCGGATCGCATACAGAAGAAGTGGAGGCGCTAAAGGACTCTGCCGAGGCCGCAGCCGCCGCAGCGCAGGCGGCAGCAGGACTGCCAGCGATTGCTGGCCAAGCTCGCCGCGTTCTGCGCGTGACCGAGGATGCCGCAGGAGTGCAGTGGGGCGGACCGGTCCAGATTAACGGCCTGGACGATGATACCGTCACCGTTGCAGCAGCAACCGGCACGATCACGCTCGATGTCAGTCAGGCCGGGGTCTTCGACTTGACGCTTAGCGGGAACGTGACCCTCGCTGTAACCGGAACGCTCACAGGCGGGACGACCGCTATTGTTGTTCGCATCCGACAAGGCTCACCAGCCCGCACAGTAACATGGTGGGGTGGCGTTACATGGCTGACCGGCACCGGCGTGGCTCCGACCGCTCCAGGTGTATAAGAGACAGGCGAGTACGTCATGAGCTTTGACGGGACCGCGTGGATTGGCAGGGAAGGAGCTGGGAACTAATGAGCAGACTGGCCAGGCTTCTTGTCCCGATCGAGCGCAAGGATCCACCGGGGCAGCAGATATACAACACTCCGGGCACCTACACTTTCACAGTCCCAGCCGGGTACTACCAAATCCGCGTCGTCGCATCAGCTGGCGGTGGCGGAGGTGGCGGAGCTGGCGCTCTGAGTTCGGCCAATGCGCACAATGGGCAGGATGGTGGAGACACATCGCTCTTTTGAGATGGTCAGTACCTTCTTTTTCTCGGAGGTGGCAAAGGTGGTAAAGCTGGCCTGAATACGGTTGGCGGTGATGGAGGTGCAAACGGGACTGGCGGTGACTTTGGCATCTGGCGCTCTGGAGGAGGCGGAGGTGCGTGGTCAACCAGTAACACAGGAAGCAATCCGCAAACCAGAGGGGTTAATGCTTCAGCAGCTGATTGCGGCGGCGGCGGCGGCGGTGCCGATCAGGGAAATGGCGGCACAGGGATGGGTGGTGGAGCTGATGGGGCTGGCGCTGTCATCGAGGGCGGTAAGGGCGGCAACGGCGTTTTTGGTGGCTACGGTGGCGGTGGCGGTGGTGGAGCCGGCGCTCGCGTGATTGGCAACTCTATTAGCGTGTACCCCGGACAGGTAATCACGGTTGTGGTTGGCGCTAGAGGGGAGGGCGGTGCTGGAGGCACCAATGGAAATCAGGGGCGCGGTCATCCCGGCCAGCCCGGCCAGCTGACAATCAATTGGGGGTAAATATGTATGTCAATATAGAAACACTGGTACCGGCGAGCTACAGGGATATAGCGCTGCTTCACCCGGAAACCAGCTTTCCGCCTGAGATAGACCACGAAACTTTGGCGTCATTGGGATTCGCAGTTCTTGAGTGCGACCCCGAGCCTGCTGATGCAGTGCCGGGCGACATTCGAGTGGAAGGTGGGCGCTATATCCAGTCTTGGATAGTCGCCCCTGCACCCCAGCCTGAGCCGACCGACTGGGCGCCCGTCATCGCCCACCGGCGTTATGCCGCCGAGATCTCCGGCACAACCCTGGCCGGCATGCCGCTCGACACCGGACGCGACAGCCAGGCGCTGATCACAGGAGCTGCGCTGGCGGCGATGCTTGATCCCGGCTATACGGTACGCTGGAAGACTGCTGCCGGCTTCGTAGAGCTGGAAGCAGCACAGATCATCGCTGTAGCGCAAGCCGTCCGAGCTCATGTGCAAGCCTGCTTCGACCGCGAGGCAGAGCTGCTGGCGGCGCTGGAGGCCGATACCTTCACCCCGGACATGCTTGAGGAGGGCTGGCCGCATGGACCGGTTTCCGAGACCGCTGAAGGTTGAGCTGCTCCCCGATCGCAAGCGATGGCGCCTTCTGGCGCCTTTTTCGTATCTGGATCCTGAGCACGGGTTGATCGATGTGCCTGCCGGATCCGTCACTGATTTTGCCTCTGTCCCGCGCTGGCCGCTGACGTTCATGCTGCTGGGGCAGTATGGGCATGCGGCAGCTGTGCTACATGATCATCTGTATGCCACCGGTAAGCTGCCCCGTAAAGCGGCGGATCAGGTATTCCTCAATGCACTGCGCTCGTCAGGCATCGCCAGATGGCGCGCCTGGCTGATGTACGCTGGAGTGCGGGTTGGGGGTGCGAGTCGGTACGTGCGGTAAGTGCCGACAATGCGGGAGCTGACGAGCAGAAGAGCATAATGGGCAGGTAGAGAGCCCACTTTGCCATGGCTCGCGTTCCGATGCTGTGGTCCAGGCTCCTATCCTGACCACAGCGCGGGAACGAAGTGGTTGGATCAGTGAGCTGGCTTTTCAACTACGACATAGCCTGACGGCCCATAGTAATCTTCGGCGTATTCACTTCGCACAACAGCTATTTGCCGGTTCTCATTGAGCGAGTCATCCATCCATATATCACTGTTTTTTATGCTGACGTTGAACGCTTCTGGCTTAAGTCTGTATCGGCTGGTCATCTCGTTTCCTCATGGTCAATAAAGCCAGCAAAATCCTAGGCGCAATGTCAAGCCTTAAGCAAACCCCACAGGGGGGAGTAAAAGCTTTCGCGCTTCAGCGGGGCTCTGCTTGCCTGAAAAGCCGGTACTGCTGGAGCCGCCGTCCATCACCGTTGGAGATCGGTAGGCAGAATCTCGCATACCTGCCGTGCCACAAGTAATTCTCGAATCTTTGAACCAGGGCCGCTGCGGCGGACCTATTTACGCCTGGAGAAAATCCATGACCCTCGCTGAAATCCGCGCCTCGGCAATCGCCCCGGCGCTCGAACTGCTGCCCGCCCAGATGGCCAGCCCCGAGGCAGTGGTAATGCTGCTGGCGCTCGGGCTGCAGGAAAGCCGGTTCCAGCACCGCAGGCAACTGGTGGGGAGTCCACCGCGGCCGGTCGGGCCGGCAAAGTCGTTCTGGCAAGCAGAGCAGGGCGGCGGCATGGTCCGTGGCCTGCTGCGCTACCACGACCCGCGAGTGCGTGACCTGGCTACAGGCCTATGTGTGATCCGGGGCGTAGCGCTGGACGCCCGCAGCGTGTGGGACGCTATCGAGCATGATGATGTGCTGGCCGCAGGGCTGGCCCGACTCCTGCTCTGGACTGACCCGTACCGGCTGCCGGCGCTTGGCGATGCCCAGGCTGCATGGGATCTGTATATCCGAACATGGAGGCCAGGCAAGCCGCACCGCCAGACGTGGGATGCGCTGTATGCTCAGGCGCTCAGGGAGGTGCTGCATGGGTAAGCAGTGGATATATGGCGTGGCCCTCTTGGCAGCCTTTATCGCTGGCTGGCTGGCCCAGGGCTGGCGGATGGGCCAGCAAATGGCAGAGCAGCGCGCCGAGCACGTCGATCTGCTGCGCCGGACGGCTGAGGCCAACGCCCGGGTCATCCTGCAGCAGCAGGCCGATCAGCAGGCACAGGCCCAGCGCCTGGCCGATCTCGACACCATACACACCCAGGAGCTATCCCATGCACTGCAGGAGTGTTCCCCGCACCTGCGGGGA
>LSQX01165508.1_pt1 | contig 10498 bp, 11 predicted proteins | sample 654561 | NCBI WGS metagenome assembly LSQX01 (sample SAMN04489861, study PRJNA283612) | anaerobic digester metagenome | isolation source: 4 biogas reactors fed with cattle manure at either 37C or 55C with and... | place: Denmark: Kongens Lyngby | collected 2014
GAGAATGGAGTTCTCTGACCCCTGCCCTTACTGTAGACGTTAAACCGCAGCCTCCTCATGACGGAAAACCACTCTATGTTGTTGTTTCCGGAGCTGGGTATGTGACGGTAGTAAATAAAATAAACTGAGTTGCTTAGGATGTGTTCTTTTGGAAGATAAAAAAACTTGGCATCACGAAATAGATTTCAGATGTTCATTCGGGATGTGGCCTTTTAGAAAAACTTTTGAAATTGCTCCTGGTGGTTTCAGCTGGTGTGGAGAGCTTTACCCACTGCGATTCATAACAAGACTTAGATGGGGAGTAGACCTTAGGAGAGGTGGTGTCTTTCCAAAGAGGGTATATAGGACTATGTTTGGAACATCTGATAAAGAATTTATCATCAAGACTAAACAGAAAGATTTTTATGAACACCTTACTGATAGACTTTGGAAAGCTGTAGGTAAGCGCCTTCTCTCAGAAATGTTGGAGGGACTTGCCAAGGGCGAGAAGTTTGCATTTGGTGATTTTACAGTGGAAGACGAAGGTATTACCGTAACAACAAAAAATGCATTCTCCTCTGCAGTGCAGAGTTATTACACATGGGACAAACTGCGGTGGGGTATAGTCAACGGAAGTCTCTGTTTTGCTGAATCAGGTGACTCAGGTAAAAATCTAGCGAGTTCCTCCTTTTTATGGGTAGACAACGCCCATGTATTAAATGTTGCAATGGGACTTCTTCAGAGCAGTAAAAATAAAAAGAAGCTTAGTTCCGCTAAGTTTTAAATATTCTTAAAAATAAAACATGAGAAGGCCGGGAACTTTAAAGTTCTCGGCCTTCTCATTAAAGTGTTTCGCTGTTATTTCTTGTTGTGTTATTTAGAGCTTGAATTTACTGAATTCTTCTCTCATGCCTTTTACCGCTGCTGCAAGAGCATCGGGTTCAAGGACCATTTCCATCATAGAAATCTGTTCTTCCCACTGTGCTTCATTGCATTCTGAACGTATATCTTCATCAAAAACGTGGTATACCGCGAGTCCCAACGAGACTCCCGCAAGTGGTCCTGCAAAAGTAGGGTCACCGTTTGCTACGGTTTCGGCGTAAATCTCTGCGCCTTCCGCATCAGAAGAACCTAGTATCACTACACAGTTCTCGGCTCCGTACTTTTCAGCGGCATCTATGATGCGCTGTTGGTTCTGCAGGTCCATTGCTCCTGCCGCGGTTCAGACAAAGCACTCGGTAGCAGAAAATACAATCTCGGCTCCGCTTTCTTTCAGACATGCCTCCATCGCCGGTCCAGGGACTCCGTCCCTCTCGCCCAGGAGGAGAAGTTTCTTACCTGTTAGTTTGCCCATGGCTGAACACCTCCTTAGGTTATATATTTGCGCGTCCGATATGGACGTTGCCGCTTATGCAATAAGTTTATCTATCTCAGACCTGATGGCTTCCGGTGTACATTCTTCCTTAGAAAGACGTTTTACCTCAGCTCCATCTTTCCAGAAAAGGAATGTTGGAAGACCCATTACACGAAATCCCATGGCGACCCTTTTATTAACAGAGCAGTCGACCTTTGTGAACTTTACTTTTCCATCATATTCCTTTGCTATCTCCATGTAGTGAGGCATAAGTCCCATGCATGGAACGCACTGGGGCCCCCAAAAATCGACAACTACAGGAAGTGTTTTTTCTTCACGTACTTCAGCGTCACAATTTTCCTTTGTCAACTCTATCATTCAGTTTCACCTCCTGAATTACTTTATATATGAAAATTTGTCCTGACTATGTTAGCACTTGTAATGATTAAATATAAGCCCTCAAGGCTTTAAACTACGAAGGAATAGTGTCAAGCAATGAAATATCTCTCAGAGTTCTCTGAAGCATCTGACGATCGATAAGAGCAAAATCCTTCTGGGGTTTTGCACAGCTTATTTCCCTTTCTATCAAATATCTGTCTCTTGCTTTTTCGATAGCGATGATGCCCTCTTTATCATACTGAGTATCAGATTCCTCGATCACAAGCGATCTGTACGGGCCGCGCATTATCGGTACATTGGGAGGTAACGGTGTGGAAAGAAGGCGCCACCCATGTTGAATAAGTTCTTCAGCCTTATCCAGAACATCAAGAGGTGTTCCTTCTGCAAATACTACACCGTAGGGCATCTCAGGGCTCCAGTATATATCGGGGTTGTTTGTGACTATCTGAAGTATCTTTTCCGCCATTTACTATCTCTCCTAACAAATTGAAAGAGCGGGCTGTGTGGTTTAATGCGTATCTCACAGCCCGATAAAAATTATTTTTCAAAAATAGTCTGTTCTGTTATGGGGGTAGTCATAGCCTTAAAGGAACGGAGAACAAGTTCTCTTCTTACTTCTCTGTCACCTTCAGGGCCGAGGGCCGGATTGCCGGTAGGATGAGGTATGGCTATCCCGGGGACTATTCTGTTTGTTCCCACAGTCAACATAATCGGGACTATCGTTGCAATTTGAACGACAGGAATACCTGCTACCCTTTCTATCTCACGTGTCATCGATGCGCCGCATCGAGTGCATGTTCCTCAGGTGGATGTGAGTATGACGGCATCTACCCCTGCTTTTTTAAGTTCCTCGCCGATCTCTTGTCCGAATTTCTCCGAGTTTGCAACTGCAGTTCCTGTTCCTGTGGTTGTGTAGAATATCGGGTGGATTTTTTTGAAAACGCCTTCTGATTCAAGTTCGCGCATTACATCGAGAGGCAGGACTACATCGGGGTCTATGTTCGCCCACTCTCTGTCGTATCCTCCGTGGATTGATTCGTAATTATCAGGAGTCATGTTTTTTAGCTCAGAAATGTCGTATGAACCAAAATTCTCCGCTGACGATACCCTTATATGGTCGGGATTTCCCTTGGGTACGATACCGCCTGAAGATACAAGGGCAATAGTTGCTGTCTTAAGATCCTTAACGGGAGGTGCAGGAGGGATTTTTTTGAATACAGGCATTTCATATTCGGTTCTGAAATCTTCTCCTTTGAGTTTAGCCAGAAGCATTTCTACTGCTCTCTCTCCACCATTTTTCTCATGGAAGAAGGATTTGCGTATGCCGCGGTGGATGTAGCCCTCAAGTCTTGCAGGTCCCATCTTTTCGCCTTTAAGAAGCTTCATTCCTATGGTAACCATTGCTGGGATTGCCTTTCCCATGCCTCTTGCACTGTCAGAGGTAATAGTTATGTATGTCTTCTTTGAATAAAGCTCTACGCCTGGGTTTTCGGGGTACATAGCTGTAACAGTTGGAATATTTAGCTCTTCTCCGACTACAGCTGAGATATCACCGCATGCGAAGCCATATCTTCCTGCATTGAAGGCAGGGCCGGCAAATAGGATATCAGGTTTAAGCCCCTTGATCATTTCAAGACAGGTTTTTCTTGCTTCCTCGGTATTTTCTCCATAATATCCGTCACCGCATATTACTGTTCCTATGACCGTTCCTTCTCCGTTGAAGAGTTTTTCTATCTGCATTCCCGGACCTACAAAACCCTCTCTGGATTCAGGTTTATGGTCGGCTTTTTCTTCTCCGCCTATTCCGGCGTAGAATTGGTTTATGTAATGAACTATCCTGTAAGTCATTTTAAACGCCTCCCCTTATACCCATTCGCAGCCGAGTTTGTTAAAGCCTATTTCAGCAGTCGATGCTATGACCGACTGAAGTTCAACGTGCATGGATCCGTCAGGACGCAGACTTTCTTCTGCCCCGCCTGAAAGAAGCGCAATAGCTTCCTTGCAGCCGATGACTTTCTCCATTGCCGGAACTTCAATCATCTCATTCACATTGCCTGTCGAAATGAAGGCATCAAGTTCAGGTGTCGCATCCGCAAGACTTTGGCTGGCTCCGTCTGTTCCGGCTGATTCATCGGAGACGAGAACAGTCTTGATTCCCGCGTTCTCGAAGTATTTAGCATTAAGACAGAGGTCAGTGTCAGGGTTGCCGTAGCCTTCCTCTGAAATTATCGCCCCCTGGGCACCCAGCTGCTGAGCTATAGACAGATTCATGTTTGCTGCCCTGAGTTTTCCGTCCATTACAGTGCTTTCCTGAGTGGGGATCATCCCGAGGAAGTTGATCTCTTTGCCGTGTCTTGCGTAAAGAGCCTGTACTATGGGGTTGTGGAGATGGTGCCACGTTGTGTTCTTATCACATGCAGAAACGCAGTTTCCTGATACCATTGCTCCGTCCAGAACTTCATTTGGGTGGAGAAGTGTTGGTAGTCCGGGTCTGAGGTCGCTTGCATAAAGGTATGTGTCATGGAGGAGACCCTGCGTTATACTCATGCAGACGTATACTATCCTTGGTAGATCGGGGTATTTCGAAGTTTCTTCAAAAGCGTCTCCCTTTTCAAAAACCTTTACCTCATCAGCCTTCCAACTGTTTTCTGAGCAGCAGTGTGCCAGGTATATGGCAAGCTTCAGACCTGCTTCACGCAGAGCAGCTTCATACTGGTGTTTTTCAAGATTCTCTGTCGGTTCAACATAAAGAACTATGTTGTAAGTCTGTGAAAAAGGAGTATAAAGTGCGCCTGTGCCGCTCATGTCGATAAAACCCTCTTGGAATCCAACAATGGGGCCACAGGTAACTACTGCCGCTCCATCAAGTACTAGAGTCTCTCCGGTACCCGCTTTCTCCATTGGTGCAAAAAATCCTGGGAAATAGGTGTCTTTGCCAATTTTTACCCTTGGTTCGACAATGTCTTTCACGGGGATAATCCTAGTGCTATCTCCAGGGCAGGCAATGTCGATTTCGACTTTTGAGAAACGCCTGTCTTCCGCTATCACAGCCTCCGCATCTGCCTTGTTGATGAACAGAGTTCCGCCGGACGTGTATGTTTTTTCGGCGAAAGCAAGGCCGGTGATGTGTATCTTGTGCAGTTCCAGCCGCATTTAAATTCCTCCTTTATTATTCTTATGTTACATAATGAGTAATCTAATTCTAATTGCTTTTATGAGTGAAAAGCATTATTCTGTTGAATATATATAGCTCCATATATAAACATAAAATTATGCTAATGAACAAAGAAATGGGGTGTTAGCACTGTTTGTAAAAATGGCACAGAATATTGCGAAAAGCACGAGTGAAGTTATAGGATGCGGAGTTCTTGTTACTGATGAAAATGGGATCATTGTAGGTTGTAACGAGGAAAAAAGAATAGGAGAATCTCACCCCCCGTCCATCAAAGTAATGCAGGAAAACCGTCCTATGGCGACATCCTCCATTGATGCTGAGAATTACGGTAATGTGTTTCCAGGATATACCCTCCCCATCCAGCTTTTTGACAGGGTACTTGGATCAGTTTCTATTGCTGGATTGCCTGAAGATGTAGCCCGTTATGGCCTGTTGGTTCAGAAACAAGCGGAAATAATGTTGCGAGAGCATGCTTTTCTTGAGTCAAACCTTCTTAGAGAGAGAGCGCTTCGCGATCTTATAGAAAACATTGCATCATACGACCACAGAACCGGAAATGCAGAGCTTGTCATGATACAGGCGAGGGAACTCGGTTTTAACCTTTCAAGGTGCAGGATTGCGATAGTGGTAGAGATGAATACATGGTCAAAAGAAGGGGCCGAATCTGCTTTTCAAAGTATGCTTCGAGAAATAAGGGCTAGTTTCTCAAATCCCAGAAACGTGATTTGTCCTCAAGAAAATTACCGTGCCACCATACTCCTATCGCCCAGTTCAGATGGAGACACCCTCAAAATATATGAAGCAGCGGAAACTCTTTCACAAGATTTTCTGGACATTATCAAAGATAAGGGTGTCCTGGCGGATGTGGCTGTAGGTTTCTCTGCCTTTGACCTGGGCGAGCTTTCTAGTTCTTTGATATCAGCAAGGAAATCACTTAGGCTAGCAAAACAACTTGGCATAGGAGGCATCATTAAGTCTGATAAGTTTACCGGGGAGGCCCTCCTAGATTCACTTCCTGCTGCTGTAAAAGATAATTACGTAGCAAGGACGCTTGGCGGATTATATTCCAGAAATGATTATGAGGAAATAAAAGACACATTTCTTGCATGGTGTGAATCTCCCTTTGCAAGCGGAAATGTGGCTGAAAAGCTTTCTATGCATAGGAACAGCCTCCAGTACAGACTAAAAAAAATACGCACAATTACCGGAAAAGATCCGTGGAATTTCAAAGATGCTTTTGAATTATGGGCAGCATTTATAATATCTGATATTTCAAAAACATGAGAATCTTGCGAGAGATTATATAGGGAGCCGTGGATTCAAAGACCTGCTAAAGATTGCCCTGCAATTGTCGGGAGTATATAATACCTTAGTGTATAATTTATCACGATTTCATTTAGCAACGGAGGAGATATATATGCCGTATGATTTTGGTGTCATCGAACCAAAATGGCAAAAAGAGTGGGCCGAATCGAAAATTTTCGAAGTAGAGGCTGATAGAAGCAAAGAAAAATTTTATTGTCTCGAGATGTTCCCCTATCCAAGCGGGGCACTTCACATGGGGCATTTGCGTAACTACTCCATTGGAGACGTTCTGTCGAGATTTCTAAGAATGCAAGGTTATAACGTTCTCTATGTGATGGGTTTCGACGCATTTGGAATGCCTGCAGAAAATGCGGCAATAAAAATGAAACTGCCGCCGGCTGAATGGACATGGAGCAATATTGAACATATGACCCAACAGCTTAAAAGGTCCGGCTACAGTTATGACTGGAGACGCAGAATAGAGACTTGCAATGTAAATTACTATAAATGGAACCAGTGGCTTTTCCTTCAATTCTATAAAAAGGGTCTTGTATACCGTAAACATTCCCCCGTTAACTGGTGCGAAGACTGTAAAACTGTTCTTGCGAATGAGCAGGTGGTTGGAGATGGTGTTTGCTGGCGCTGCAGTACCCCTGTGGTCAAGCGCGGACTGGAACAGTGGTTTATCAAGATCACCGATTATGCCCAGGAGCTGGTAGATTGCCTTGATGAACTTGACGGATGGCCGGAGCGCGTCGTAACAATGCAGAGGAATTGGATAGGCAGATCCGAAGGAGTCCATTTCAAGATGGACATAGCAGAAACAGACCTCAGTATAGAAGCTTTTACCACAAGGATAGATACTATTTTCGGCGTTACCTTTGTCGCAATGGCAGCTGAACATCCATTCGTCGAAGCTTTTGCAGAAAAAGTCGGAGGAACCAAGGCTGAAGAGCTTAGGGCATTTGCAAAGAAAATGTCCATGCGCAGCGCGATTGATCGTACTGCAACGGGTACGGATAAACTGGGGGTTGAGACGGGATTCTACGCAATAAACCCAGTCAACGGCGAGAAAGTCCCGATATGGATTGCCGACTATATCCTTACAGACTATGGTACCGGCGCAATTATGGGTGTTCCGGCCCATGACCAGAGGGATTTCGATTTTGCAAGAAAATACGAGATACCGGTAATCCCTGTCGTGAGGCAGGAGGACGGTCCTATCCAGGACGGAGCAACGATGTCTGCATCCGTTGAAGCGGATGGGATAGCCTGTAACTCTGGCGAGTTTGACGGTCTGCCTACGCCGGAAGCGATAGAAAAGATAGGTGAGTGGTTCGATAAAAAGGGACTTGGTGAGAAACAAGTCCAATTCAGGCTTAAAGACTGGCTCATCTCCAGACAGCGCTACTGGGGAACGCCTATTCCGATGATTTACTGTGAACACTGTGGGGTCGTTCCTGTGCCGGAGGACCAACTGCCAGTAGAGCTGCCTCTTGATATTGAAATGCCTGAAAACGGAGGTAACCCGCTAGCCCTCCGTGAAGACTGGATAAATACGAAATGTCCGGTATGCGGCAGACCCGCAAGGCGTGAGACCGATACGATGGACACTTTTTTCTGTTCTTCTTGGTATTTCAATAGATATACTTCGCCTTGGGAAACAGAATTGCCTTTTAACAAGGAAGATGCATCTTACTGGATGAACGTCGACCAATATATAGGAGGAATAGAGCACGCATGCCTCCACCTTATCTACGCTAGGTTCTTCACAAAGGTGTGCGCAGACCTGGGGCTTCTTCCAAAGGACATGAGGGAGCCATTCAAAAGGCTTCTTACTCAGGGAATGGTAATAAAAGATGGAGCAAAAATGTCGAAATCTATTGGTAATGTTGTAGATCCTGACATAATAATAAATCAATTTGGTGCTGACACAGCGCGCCTCTTCATTCTTTTTGCCTCCCCACCGGAAAAAGACCTAGACTGGTCTGAAAGAGGAGTCGAGGGAGCATATCGTTTCCTTGGACGCGTCTGGCGTCTTGTTGAAAAAAACCTTGAAGAAATCAAATCTGCTTCCAAAGAGCGGGTTTCAATGAAGGAAATCAAAGAATCCGAAATAAGAGATATAAAACGCATCATCCATAGCACCCTTGATAGGGTCACGAAAGACATAGGTGAAGAACGCCAGTTCAACACTGCCGTCGCTAGACTTATGGAGCTTACAAACGCTCTAATCAGCTTCAAACCGAAGTCCCAAGAGGCATGGTCTGTAATGAGGGAAGGGACAGAGACCTTGCTTTCATGTCTCTCCCCTTTTGCACCGCACATAACAGAAGAGCTCTGGCACATGATAGGAAATGAGACGTTTATATCAGTTGAGAAATGGTTTGAAGTGGATCAAGATTCTCTTATTGAGGATCAGATTACTGCAGTGCTCCAGATAAACGGCAAAGTACGCGAACAGTTCACCGTGAAGGCAGGTCTGTCGAAAGAAGATTTTCAGGCGGAAATATTATCAAGGCCAAAGACCCAGGAGAGAATAGAGGGCAAAGAGATAATAAAAATAATATCTATCCCCGGTAAACTGATAAATATAGTGGTGAAGGACTGATGCCTTCCCTCCTCCTGATTGCTGCTTCTGGTACCGCGCAGAGACGACTCCTGGAGGAGACAGTTGCTGATTTTGAAAAAAAAGGATATGCAGTCTCAGGAAGACAGGAGGGGGGAGAATGGAGTTCCCTCCTCTCAGATAATCTATCCGGAGGGCTGTTTGACGAAAACCGTATAGTTATCGTTGATTCAGCCCCTCTTTTAGGTTCCTTCCCAGAAAGCCTAGACCCTATGGTAGAAGCTGATTCTCCTGTTGTTATCATACTAGTCTATGATACTGAGCCGGTAAAAATTTTCCCTGAAAAAACTTTTAAAAGGTGCAGGGTATTAAAAGCAGTTCCCTTCCCTCGTTGGCCCAATGAACGAATAAAATGGACGCTCAACCTGGCAAAAGAGATGAGAATCAAGCTTGACCACGAAGCTGTCGCCCTGATAGTAGAACTAACTGAGGATCCTGAAGAGATAAGACGAGAGCTTTCAAGCCTATCTCTGCTTAAGAGAAATGGAACGATAAATGCTGCTGATGTAGAGAACATGTGTTTGGACGACGGTGCAAGAGACCTTCTCAAGCTTCTCGACGGATTGTGCGAAGGAGATCACATGAAGGCACTTAAAAGCCTTCATTCAATTTCAAAAAACGGTGATCTGATCCCACTTGTTTCGGCTTTACACAACAGGATGAGGCTTGCTTGGTACGCTTCAACACATCCAAAGGAAAAAGCACTTTTTGCACAGTCACTCGGAGCAAAAAATTATGCATGGAGAATGGCTGGAAATGCTGTGGGCAGGTATAGCAGTGAGTCAATTAGCAAGTTTGTACTTGGACTTATTAAGATAAACATAAATGAAAAGAGTGGCACCGGCTCTGGTTGGACTGGACTTGAGACATTGGTAATAGAATTGATGAGCTGTTAAAAGACAAACAAAATGGAGGGGTCATCTAAAACCCCTCCATAGATTTGTAAATTTAATCAAGTCGCTTAAGCAGAAAGAGACTTGAATCTTGCAGACATCAAAGCTTTGCGGCGAGCCGCTGTATTTCGGTGGACGACGCCCTTTACTACCGCCTTATCCAATATACTTTGAGCCTCGTTCAGCTTCTTTGCAGCAAGCTCGGAGTCTTTCTGTTCAACTGCATCCAGCAACTTCTTAACTGCATTCTTGCAGCGACTTTTCCAGAAGCGGTTATAAATGCGGTTTCTTTCACTTACCAGAACTCGTTTTTTCGCTGATTTCTTATTTGGCAATGCCGTCACCTCCTTCACAAAACACAGCGGATATAGTAGCACACATTTGGCATTTACTGCAACAACTGTTTCTATTTTACCTTAATTTTCGATCTACCGCATCAAAATCTTGCGATTATAAGATATAATTTTCCTTGCTCCATATAGAAGTGTATGTTATATTTACTAGGTTGCATATACGACAATCATGTTTAGGTTAAAATGAACCACAGGAGGTGTAGTCTGTGAAAAGAACATATCAGCCCCACAACACCAGACGAAAGCGCTCAATGGGCTTTCTAGTACGATCTGCCTCCCCAAGCGGACGCCGTATTTTAAGAAATCGCCGCCGCAGGGGTAGAGCGCGTCTTGCTGTCTAATCAGCCGTGAATTTCGGCTTTTCGTCAGCTGTCAGGCTAAGGCATGGGTGGCAGTTCGACCTTGTATTCC
>LSQX01312076.1_pt1 | contig 10498 bp, 9 predicted proteins | sample 654561 | NCBI WGS metagenome assembly LSQX01 (sample SAMN04489861, study PRJNA283612) | anaerobic digester metagenome | isolation source: 4 biogas reactors fed with cattle manure at either 37C or 55C with and... | place: Denmark: Kongens Lyngby | collected 2014
CCTTTATTGGAACACAGATATATTTAATAGAGAAAGAGGGAAAACTTCCTTCAAAAATTCCAATATTTAATTACTTTCTTAATCCTAGCAAAAGATTAATACCTAATGATTATATATATCTACTACCTCTTTCTTGTTCTATTTTACTAATAGTTACTATTATATTAACAAACAGGTATTACCATAGAGAAAGAGAGTTATCTAGAGCACTTTCTATAGTGACATTACTAGCAAATATCTCAATTTGTTTACTATTTATAAAATTATTTTTAATTTTCTAACCTATGGATTTTTCAATAGCGAATACTGTTTTAGAAAAGATATTAAGAATTGGTAATATAGATTTATTCTCTAGTTATGATAAGTATCTAAACTATTGGCCAATACTACTCTTTGGGTTTATTATTTCCTTTCTATTAACCCCACTTATTGGGAAATTCGCTGTTAAAGTTGGTGCTACATACAAGCCAAAAAGCAGAAGGAAAAATAAAGAGTTTGATAATCCACAAAAAGCAATCCATCTGCAAGAGACACCCGCTTTAGGTGGTTTAGCTATTACAATACCACTTCTGTTAGGTTTAATAATACTCTTTAGATTGGATTCATTCATATTACCAATATTAATAGGATTACTTGTATTAGTAATTGGTTCAGTACTTGATGATATTTTCAATCTTTCTTCAACAGTTCAACTACTCTACCAAGTAGCAGCAGCTGCAATAATAGCGTTTTCTGTATTTGACTTATCAAGCATTAGTATATTTTCTACTGATTTAATAGATTTGCAAAGCTCCTCATGGAATACAACTATCTTTTCATTGCCTATATCTTTTGTTTTCCCAGGAGATTTACTATTAATGATATGGATTCTACTTTGTATTAATTCTGTTAAATGGGTAGGTGGTCTTCCAGGGCTAGTAGAGTCATATACATTAGTAATAATACTTTTAATCTTTGTTATCGGTGTTAGAACCTTTTCTCTGTTTTCTAGTACTATATCTATATTAATTGCAGGTTCTTTAATATCTCTAATTTTCTATGCTTTCCCTCCACCTAAAATAATGTCTGGTTCAAGTGGGAAATCCATTTACGGATTTTTAATTAGTATCTTAGCAATAATTAGTGGGGCTAAATTCTCAACAACTGTAATGTTGCTTGCACTTCCAATAGTTGATGCTATCTATGTAATTATATATAGATATATTACGTATAAACCAAAAAACCCAATTGAACTAATGAAGATTAATGATACCTCTCACCTCCATCATCAACTATTTAAACTAGGATTTAACAATGTCTCAGTACTCCTTATAGAAGCATCTATATCCTTACTTTTAGGATCTTTTGCAATACTCTCTACAGGGGCACTTAGATATTTTGCATTAATATTTGGCTTAGCTTCAATAATAATCTTTGTTGTATATATCAACTACAGAGCTAAAACAAAGAGTGATAAGAGCGAAGACTCTCCAGAATCAAAGTACTCATATTAAATAATAGACAAATCTCAATAGCTTCAATATAATTAAGAAGCATGAAAAAGTCTAAAACTGCCATAATAATTGTTCTCCTAATACTATTTTTTTCTATCTTCTTTTTCTTTTTTCCTCTAAACGAAGTTGCAAAAAACCTTCCCATCGTAAAAGTTTTCTATCGCAATACCGTATTAGAAGTAACATCTCCTAATAGTAAAGCCTTAGTAAAAATTGATGGGAAAGAGTATGGAAGTACACCTGTAAATATTACAAATCTTGTAGCTGGAGAGTATCAAATAGAAATGATTAAAGAATCTTCGTCTGAGGGTTTTTACAAACCACATATCTTTAATATTTGGTTGACTAAAAACTCTACCTCAAGAATTAATATGGAAATAGGACCTGATGATAATTTACATGGATTCGAACTTTATTACACAGAAGATAATACTGGAGATATAAACATGGGGAAATTAACACTTACTTCAAACGCTTCAGATACAAAAGCATATATAGACAATGAATATATTAATAGAACACCAATAACCAACCATATCCTTAATAAAGGGGAGTATACTATTAAAATGGAATCAGAAGGGTATGAGGATTTAGAATTTCCTGTTGTAGTAAGCGAAGGACACATCTTACATATTAAGGGACATCAATTCCCTATTCCAGTAAGTTTTGATATTAACTAAAAGTCATGGGGAAAGAAGATTTAAGTAGAATTAAAGGTCAAGTTCCAGTATCTGTAATAGTACACGGTGGAAACTATATCTCATACCTTTTAGCTAAAACCTTGTTAGAACAGGGTAGTTATGTTGTAATAATTGATAAATATAGTAATAATTCTAAACAGTATTTTTCTCAATTAAAAAAGTCTGGAAAGGTAAGTTTTATTGATTTTAAAGGTATTAAAGGTTTTTATGAAAAAATAGCTAGAGTAGACTATCTCTACTATATGTTAGGAGAAAGAATAGAAGAAAGCCCAACAATTGATAGTAAAGATTTCCTTTCCGAAACAGACTATTTAAATCAGAGTTTGAGTTGTGCTAATAAATATAAAGCGAAAATTTCCCTAATAACTTCTTTAAGACTAAATAGAGAGCTCTCTAATATAATTAATAATGATGCTTCAACTAAAACCAAAGCTTACTCTCCTTTAGAATTACAAAGGTATGGAGAGAATTACTGTGCTGAGTATGTAGATAAAACGAAAGCTAATTTAAGAATAATTAGACTGGGGACCCTAGTTGGAAGAGGAGTAAGTCAAATTAGTGACACCACTTTAGATAAATTGTTCTTTGATGCTACACAAAAACATCAAATTGAAATTACTGGAGAGGGGTTAGAAATCCATAATTTAATACACGAAAGTGATGCTATTTATGGAATATTGAAACTGACCTTCTCTGATGATACTAAAGGAGAGGTAATATCTCTGTGCAACAAGAATGACTATTCTACTCTTTCTATCGCATATAAGCTCTTAGAGCTCGACGTAGAGGCAAAAGCAATCAAGTTCATTGAAAGAGAAGATACTAATACAATACTACAAGATCTATATGTCCCTGCACCAAATGCAACTGCCTACGATTGGAAACAAAATGTAACTCTGGAACAAGCAACAATAGAACAGATAGATTCATATTATGAAAAATCAGATAAAAAATGGGAGATTGATAAAACAGATAGAACTAAAGAGAAAGTTGTTGAAACTACAGTATCCAAAACCAAATTGGGAGAATTTCTTTCCTTACTTGCATCCCCTTTTAAAAAGATTTCTACTCCTAAAAAGTTGTTTGAGAAAATCAATTATACAAGAATATTTATCACTTCAATACTATTTATCCTTCTTCTGTTAATAACCTACTATCTAATATCCCCATTTATTGGAATCTCTTTGGGTTCATACTTAATATACAGTCAAGGAAAACAGCTTTCTAATTCAATATCAGAGTTAGATTTCGATAAGATACAGAAAGAAACAGAATCACTCTCAAAGAATTCTATACGTGTTGAAAACAACTTTAATAAGATATTTTGGCTATTTAAGATTACAAATTCTCAAGATGAATTTAGTAACCTTTACCAAATAGTTCAAGGTACAAAATTAATCTCCGAAAGTGGAGAGGACTTAGTAGTAGGATTAAGACCATTTGGTGAATACATTAGAGATTATGAGCCCTCAATTAACGAAGATGGTGCAGAAAAAGAGTCTATAGAGGAGTATAAAGAGTATCTTAGCGCAATAAAGGATAACCGCTATCTATTACAAGAGGGTGTGTATAAAATGTCTTTAGCACAAAATTTAATTACTAAGGTAGATACAAGAAAATATCCCAATTTTATTAAAGATTTTGTATATCAATATAAAGAGTTAGTTAACCAAATAGACAGTACCGTCAAACCGCTTGAAAAAGTCTCCGAGTTCTTGCCTGACTTACTTGGAGTTAATCAGAGGAAGAGATATTTAATATTACTTCAGGATAATGGAGAGATAAGAGGAAGCGGAGGTTGGATCTCTAATTACGCAGTAATAGCAATAGAAAATGGCCAAATCCATGAAATCTTTATTGATGATATTTACAACGCTCAAGCACTTCTTGCTCTTAAGGGATTTAAGTATCGAACTCCAAACTCTATGACAAGAGCACTACAAGATGTTACTTACTCTTTCCCTTTAGTAAATTGGGACCCTAATTTAGAGAATATCTTACTCTCAAGTGAGCAGTTTATTTATGATTTAGGAAAAGGGGAACAGTTAGATGGAGTAATAGCATTGGACGCTGTATTTCTTCAAAGAGTATTAGATGCCTGGGGTGGAGTGGAGGTCGCTGCAGAAAGTGATTTAATTACCTCTGAAAACCTCTATTCTAACATCCTAGAGGATTCTACTTCTCAATCTCCAACTGAAATTAGAAGATCTACTTTCTTAACAGATTTATTCAATTCAGTGCTTACTAAAATGCTTTCAACAAAGTTTACTGAAAATAGTAAGGTATATGAAGTAATCTCAAAGAGTATAGATGAAAAGAATATAATATTTGCCTTTAAAAACTCCTCTGCTAATACATATTTATCAAGTAATGGGTGGACAAGTAATTTAGAAAGTAAATACCAAAGTACCCCTATTAATATTGATTGGAATTGGGGGAATAACAAAGCAAATCTATTTATTAAGAAAAATCATATTCTCTCAATTAATATTAAAGATGAAAATAGTATCGACTATTCATATCAAATAGCTATTCAAAACGACTCAAAAGAGGAGGATAAACTTGAGGGAGCATATATTAACTATTTAAGAGTATACATACCTCTTAATGCGCAATTAACATATATACGAGGTATAGTGGATAATAAATATGATATTTACAATGAAAATGGATACCAAGTTGTAGCAGGTTGGTTTAATACCCCTATACAAGATTCTGCTACTGTAGATATACGATATAGATTAAAACAGGAAGATTCATCATTTTCCCCTATTGAAAAAACAGATACTCATTACAATATGATATTAGATATTTATAAACAACCAGGCAGTAGAATGGAAAGTTACAGCCTCTCAATTACATATCCACAAGAATGGACATTAGAAAATAGTAGAGGATTAACAAGAATAGAAAATACAGCAAATAGAAGATTTGAACTATCCTCTGATCAGCACTTCTCAATCTCTTGGGTAAGATAACTATACTAAAACCCTCTCCCTTTCTTTTAAATAGAGATATATCTGTAGTATTTCCTCTGCAGAAGTCTCTCTCATAGCAGCAAATTTCCCTATCTCTTCAACATCTAAATCTGTATTAATAGGCATTCTATTACTAATTCCTATCGGTTTAAAGAAGGTTGCAATGTGATTAGATTTACATTTTGCACAATGAAAGTGTATAATACTCGATATGCTATTATCTTGGATTATTTCTAAATCATTTTCGCTATAAGGATTTCCACATTTATCACAAAATTTTGCAATAGTATCAATAAAGAACAGTTTCTTTTCATTCAGGTTGTTTTTGTTTAAAGACTTTACCATATAATAAATTATACCATAATAAAATATATGAGTAGTTCCGTAAAATCAAAGAATATCTTACTCCTAGTTAAGAAGGGAAAGGAACAGGGTTTTCTTTCTCAAGATGATATCTTAGAAGTTTTTCCTACAATAGAAGAGGATATTGTATTACTAGATGATATATTTAGGGAGTTACAAGAAAATGAGGTAGAGGTATTAGAACCAGAAGAGGATAGAGCAGAGGAAGCAGAGAATTTAACACTTGAGAAAAAGATTAGGATATTAAAAACTATTCAATCTAGTCTATCCACTGATGCGATTAGGTCTTACCTATTTGAAATAGGTAAAATCCCCCTATTAACAGGAGAAGAGGAAGTAATCTTAGCAAAAAGAATTGAGCAAGGGAACAAAGAGGCTGGTCAGTTACTAATTACAGCAAACCTAAGATTGGTAGTAAGTATAGCTAAAAAATACAGCAAGAGCGGTCTAGAGCTCCTTGATTTAATACAGGAGGGAAATATTGGACTAATGAGGGCTGTAGAGAAATTTGATTACCACAAAGGCTTTAAATTCTCTACCTATGCAACATGGTGGATTAGGCAAGCTATTACTCGTGCTATTGCTGATCAAGCAAGAACTATAAGGGTACCTGTACATATGATTGAAACAATTAATAAATTTAACAAAGTAAACGGTTCTCTTTCTACAAGATTAGGAAGACAACCCACCGATGAAGAGATTGCTAAAGAGATGGATATTGAAATAGAAAAGATTGCGGAGATAAGAAAAATTAAACAGAATCCTTCTTCATTAGCCACCCCTATTGGAGATGAAAAAGATAGTAAATTACAAGATATATTGCCTGATGAATGGTCTCAAAGTCCTGAAGACTTTGCTACCTCTGAATATTTAAAGAATCAATTAAAGGATATCCTAGATTCATTACAAGATAGAGAAAGAAGAGTACTTGCTTTAAGATTTGGACTTACAGATGGCGTCACAAGAACCTTAGAAGAAGTTGGTAGAGAGTTTGGTGTAACAAGAGAAAGAATTAGACAGATTGAAGCTAAGGCTCTAAAGAAACTAAAGGAGAAATCATCAGAGAAAAAGTTAGACGACTATATAGCAAACTAATACTTACTCTTCTTTAATAGTCATCTCAAAAAACGCTTCCGGTTGTATAGCGTAACCACTTTTAATCCTTTCTGAAACGTCATTTAGAATCTCTTCATCAAATTTAGGACTTAGTGGTTTTGTATATAGCTCTGCATTAGAATTAATTGTAGAGAAATTCTGTTTTGAATACAGTAGCACTCCTCCCCATACAATACCAATTATTACTGCTAAAAGAATTATAAAAAAATATTTTCTAAATGTTTCCATAACTATTGACTATAAAAATTTACCTCTTCTATGTTATAAGCTCTAAGCGATATCGAGTAGTTAGTATTCCCTTGATCATCTGTCTGGTTACTGTAAGAAATACTCTCAATAACAGGATACATTGGTAATGCCTCTAAATCATTTAGAAAGGGTATAAGTCCAGATTTATTCCCTACAACATTTAAACTAATGGCGTATGGCTTTAGAACAGCAAAATCTAAAGTACTTTCTTGAGATCTCTGCCTAATCTTTGAAAACCCTATTGAATTAAGAGCAAATGCGTTTCTACTAACAATAGAGTCTATATTAGCAAGAAAAAGACTAAAATCTTCGTTATTTGGGAAAATTAATGTTATTCCATCAAAGGTTTCTTTATTTGCTGAATATTGACCATCTAAACTAGTTAATGCTGCTAATTTACTCTTAAGCGCTTCGGTAGTTGCCTTCTTAGACTTAATCTCGGAATCAATTCTCTGAACAGTTTTGATGGTTGGAACAATAGCAAAAACTATTAACAGTATTGCTGCAATATATGTTAACCCTGTAAAAATCATTTCACTTTTTTTACTTTGACCCTTTTTAGCGATTTTTACATATTCAACTTTTCTTTCGCTATTCTCTAAAGTACCCATACTATTTAGTTTCCTTTAATGCAACAAAATTAATACTTACTTGATACTCTGTACCCTCAAGTTTAATATTTACCTTCACCTCAGAATATGAGGAGTTATTTTTAAGAGTGTCTTCATAGTTACGCAGTGCCTTAAAATCGGAAGTCTTGATAGAAAGGGAAACCTTCCCACTATTAACAGAAATACTCTGTAAATCTAGTGTAAGAGGTATCCCATTTATTACCTCTGAGATAAGCTTGGAATTAAGATCTTGATTCTCTTTTGCAGTATCAATATCTCCAAGTACTGATTGAAGATTTTGATATTTAATTGAACTTTTTTTCCAAGTTTCATTCTCTAATGTTTTAACCTGATCATTAATTTGGTCTGTTAAATCATTGTTTTTTCCATCCATCACTAACCTATACCCAAAAGCTCCTAAAACCACAACTTCAACTACCATTAACATCCATTTACCAACTGTAGTTAACCAAGAAAATGAGGTTTGAATAACTCCGTCTGAGTCTCCGAGAGGTTGTAAGAAGTTTATTGATTTTTTTTGATCTTTTGTTTTTAACATAGGGCAGTATCTATTATTTCAGTATACATATCTTTTAGATAATTTTCCATATGTTAGTAAAAAAGGTATAGTTTGATATAATTGTGTTGAAATATATGGAAAACTTAAATCAAGAAAAAATCTTTATAGGAGTCTCATGGCCATACGCCAGTGGTAAGTTACATCTAGGACATCTTGCAGGACAAAATATTGCTTGCGATGTTTTCGCTAGATACCATAGACAGAAAGGAAATAGGGTATTAATGGTTTCTGGAAGTGATAGTCACGGAACACCAATTGTATTTAAAGCAGAGGAGTTAGGAATTACCCCAGAACAGTTAGTAGAAACTTCTCATAAAGAGATATTAGAAACCTTTGAGAAGCTTTCGTTACTTTATGAGAAATATACCTCTACTACAACAGAAAACCACAAAGAGGTTGTTCAAAATATCTTCTTAGTTCTAAAAGAGTTAGGATATCTCTATCCTCAAAAATCAAAACAGTACTTTGATGAAAAAGTTAATAAATTTCTTCCTGATAGATATGTAAAAGGAGTCTGTCCAGAGTGTGGAGCAACCAACGCAAGGGGAGATGAGTGCCCAGTTTGTGGTAAATTTCTTAAACCTTTAGATTTAATAGACCCTGTAAGCACACTCTCTGATAGTAAACCTGTACTCAAAGAAACAGAACATTACTACTTAGATCTTAAGAAATTAGAAAATGAGATAAGTAAGTGGGTAAATAGTAGTAGTGATAACTGGAGAAAGTGGGTAAGAGAATTTTCAAAGGGCTGGATAAAGGAAGGGTTAGAGCCAAGAGAGGTGACAAGAGATATGAAATATGGAATACCCGTTCCAATTAAAGGTTGGGAGGAAAAAGTTATATATGTATGGATAGAAGCCGTAGTCGGATACCTTTCTGCATCAATAGAGTGGGCTAAAAGTATTGGGGAGGAAAGCAAGTGGGAAGATTTCTGGAAAGATTCAAAGTGTAAACATTACTACTTTATTGCTGGTGGGAATGTTCCATTCCATACAATAATATGGCCTGCACAACTTCTAGCATATAGTGAGAAGTATTCAAATGACACCCTTTGGGAAAAGTATAAATTACCAGGAGAAAGTAAAAGAGAGAGTCTAAATCTCCCATACGACATTCCTGCAAACAAAATGCTTCTTTACAAAGGTAAAAAGATGTCAAAAAGTGATAACACAGGTATGTCTGTTGATTCCCTATTAGAGAAATATAGTGCTGATTTAATTAGGTTTTTCTTTGTAAGAAATGCCCCTGAAAACCATGATAGAGAGTTTGAATGGAAAGACTTTATAGATTGTAATAACAATGAGCTTGTAGCAAATATCGGTAACTTTATTAATAGGTCTCTATCCTTTGTTAATAGTAAGTTTAATAATCAAATTCCTCAAGGACAGTTAGATGATGATGTAATAAGCACTATAGATACAACATTTAAACAGGTAGGAGAACATATTGAAGGCTGTGATTTTGTTAAAGCAAGTGAATCAATTCTTAAGTTAGGAAACTTTGCTAACAAGTATTTTAATGATAAGGCCCCATGGGTTTCTTTCAAAGAGAATATTTCTGATTGTGAAAATACAATATTTAATTCAATACAGTTAGTAAATGCTTTAAGAATATTACTTAAACCTTTTATTCCACAAAGTGTTATTAAACTAACTAATATGCTCAATATACAAGGAGAGTATGATGCAAATATTGAATTAACTAATACAGGGAAAGTAAGTAAGAATACACACAGTTGGGGATTTGTTCCTCTTAATTCTGGCCATAAATTCAATGAACCGGAAATTCTTTTTGCAAAAATAGAGCAGGAAGAAGAATAAACTATATCTGTTGACTCATTACTAACCCTTCGGCTAGCTTTAGTTTAACTAACTCTTGCCATACAGATTCTGTAATAAAGGGAATAAATGGATGCATAACAATTAAATTCCTCTTTAGGATATATAGTAATTCAGAGAGCTTCTCAATTCTTCTTTCTGATCCAATTTCTTCATCTTTAATTTCTCCTTTAATCTCTTCAATCCAAATATCACATAATTGGTGCCAAAAAAACTCTCTAATTACCTCTGCTCCTAAATTAAATTGATACTTAGAGATATATTTAGAAACAATTTTAATATGTTCCTCTGTTCTTTTTATCCTTTCTGAAGACATATTTACAGATTGTTTGGAAACTTTCGCTATTTCACTGTCCTCAATATTCATTAATATAAATCTACTAGCATTCCATATTTTATTTACAAAATTCCTATTCCCTTTTATCTTTTCCTCTCTAATAGGAGCATTGGAACCAGGGAGTGCATCTGAGTAATACCAAAGTCGAAGTGCATCTGCTCCATATTTATCAAATACTTCTTGAGGCTCTATACCGTTACCCTTACTTTTTGACATCTTAGAACCATCTGAT
>LSQX01171253.1_pt1 | contig 10497 bp, 6 predicted proteins | sample 654561 | NCBI WGS metagenome assembly LSQX01 (sample SAMN04489861, study PRJNA283612) | anaerobic digester metagenome | isolation source: 4 biogas reactors fed with cattle manure at either 37C or 55C with and... | place: Denmark: Kongens Lyngby | collected 2014
GCGTCAGATGTGTATAAGAGACAGGTATAAGACATTAGGGCATGAGTGTCAATTCGTATGCTGCAGCTGTGCTGACGCTGCGGAGGGTGTCCGTGGCATCAGGAACGCGTCTGCCGGATGTGTTTGGTCTGTGCGTCCGACGTTATATTGATCCGACTGGCTTGTGCATAGCAAGATTGGGCCTGACAGGTAAGCCTGGAGTACAACTGAGCTGACTTGGAGTAGACAGAGATTGCATCAGTCCTGCGATAGTTAGTGCGTACACTCTCCTGCCCTCAGCGCCACGGAGGTTATGTGGGGGCAGACTCAGCACGATAAAGCTGTAACGTAGAGACAATCCGTTTGAGCTTTGGGGTACAAATGGAGCTCTGTTTTCTTCGGGGGCGATGGCAGGACTGAAAACAGGATGGCCATCATAACTGTGATGATGAGCCTCACAGCGCCTCACAGCCATTCGATCCTGCAGTCCGACCAGTGTGAAGGCGCGTATCGCCCCACCCGGTGCTGGCCACATGCACTCAGCAGAAGTGAGTGCCTGTGAAATCCGTTCGGCCACATCCCGAAGCCTGACCGGATCGTCTATCAGACGATTGTAGGCTGGGATGTGGCCGAAACTGAGTCGGTAGACTCAAGTTGCATCTAGGGGACTATGAAGCTGGAAGTCCACTCCGGTTGTTCGGGTGCCTCGCCGTCTTTTAGCATTTGTAGCCATTTTTCGTCGGTCAAACGATCACTGGACGGCCAACCGAATTCGTAGTACGAGAATACGCCTCCCTTGGTCACCTGCAGTCCGTCGTAGGGGTCTGGCACTATCACATAGATGCGGTAGGCATAGCCAACTGCTTCCTCTAGCGCAGTACCGAAGGTGGTATGCACATCGGCCACGGTGGCCACATTGCGATCCGTCTCGTTTTGCAGCATGAACCAGGAATCGACAGGATATTCGGCGTCAGAGCTAGTAATCACGGTCAACTGCAGACGCTCCAGTTCCCCTCCGAAGTATTGTATTCGCCAATAGGCGTCCGCTGAGAGTGGTTGTCCGGCCAACTCCTTTTCAGCGCAGTCCTTCAGGAAGGCCAGCATATTTCCGAATTCGGCATAAGCCTCAGCCATTGCGGGGCTAAGCAGGTTTCGGTTTTGTAGCCCATCGCGGCTGAGACGCGCCAGATAGGCAAGCCGGCCCCATGCTTCGGGGACAGGTTCCACGTATCCGCGCACAGCGGGAGGCTCAGCTCCGCCCAGCTCTGCGCCTGATGGTTTGGCATACAGGATCGTGTCATGCCGCAACTGTGCCCAGCTTCCCAGTGTGGTCGAGAGTCCCTTGTCCAGCCATGCATCTGTCTGCATGAAGGTTGGGTAGCCCGGGCCCCAGGCTTCCAGGAGTGCCTGCAAGCTATATAGCCAACCCCAGTACAGGTTGGACCACCATTTCTCCTCGGGATACGAAAAGAACTGTTCACGCAGGCTGGCCATTTGCTCCTTGTAGTTCGGATACCGTCCCTGATCGTACAAGTCTATGAGATGGTGGTATGCCCGCGCTGAGCCCAGAACTGCTGTCACGTCGAGCCCCAGTGGCATGTCTCGGGCATCCTCAGGGTTCTCAGGCACTGGCCGCACCAGGGGCGACACCAGGCTTTGGAGCATGTAAGAGTCCGGTATGAAGCGCTGCCCCATGAAGCGGAACTGGCGGCCCTGGACGCCCGGCTCACCTACGAGATTGCCTTCTGCATCGGCGCCATGGAAAAATGGAGCAATCTGGGGCTTGGACATGATGCGACGAGCGGTGGTGATAAACTGTTCTAGCCGGGTCTGGTCAGCCAACTGAGACAGCTCCAGGGCCTGGCCGTAGAGTTCGTGGGCAAGAGGGACATACTGGCGGTAGCCCAAATCATCGCTGCCGCCGACGAAAAACTGGGTCGGTTCATATATCTTGGCCCACAGTTCGCGTGCCTGATTGTCACCTGCGAGTATCTTGGTCGTGAGCAAGGCCTGCAACTGGTGCCGGTTGACGATGGCAGGCGGGATATCAGATTCCAATTCCAATCCGACCGTTCCATACCAGATCATTGCACGGAAGTACTGCTCTAGCTCTGTCGTGCGCGTGTAGTGTCCGCGTGGCCGGAACTGGTCGTAGTGTATGGTGGTGCCCATCAGCGGCGACTCGGCGCGCCCTCCGGCATCCTGAATGGCGTCCATTTCGTGGTCAAAGACGGAACGTTCATTCTCCTGGAGGAATTGCGTCATCGGCTGCCCAGTGGCCAGACTCCACGCAATGCTGAAGTACACCACGTTGGCCCTTGCAGCTTCTTTCAGTGCGCCTTCGGGGAGCGATTTTGAGAACTTATCGTTGTGGAACGCACAGGTCTTGCTGAGCTGTTCGCAGGCAGCTACCAGATATTCGCTCTCGATCTGTCGGAGACTGAAGCCGAAAAACAGGTGGTAGGCGTGCAGAATCGAATCGACAGTGATGAAGTTGGGCACAGGGCCGTCGTCGGAATCGTAGCCCGGATAGTCTTCGTACAGGTAAAACATCTGGATAGCCTCATCAGGTATGACCACGAAGCCATTCTCCGTGAGCCGTGCCGTCTGAAGTGCTGTGAGGTTGGACACAGCCTCCGGATTGCCGATGGTGGCGACGTCGACAGGCAAAGCGTACTGAGGCGCAGAGGGCGTCCCAGTGTATCGGTATGCCCCGGGTCTCTGAGCCTGGCCGGGTGCTGCAAACACCAGCACGGCCATGAGTGCGACATATGAACACATCTGAAGCTTGGCACGTATCATCTGATTTGCCTCCTGAGGTAAAATCGGGGTAACAGGGAATCTCTGGCAGATCGGCTGCAGTAGCGGCTATGGGAGACGCTTGCATGCGGGCAAGTCGCGACGAAAGTTGGCCAACACGCAACTATTTGTCGTCGCCGTCAATCCCAAGAAGGTCGTCAAGCAATTTGTTATTATTGCCGTTCTTACGCCCGGTGCCGTTGGGCCTGGCCTGATCGGCAGGTGCAGACCCGTTTTTGGTGGTTTCGGTGTCATCTTCCGGGGCGGTGGTGGCAGGCTTTTCTTCGGGCTGCCTGTGTTCAGGGGCGGTTGTAGGCGCTGAGGGAGGGGCGTCCATAGTAGGTGGTTCGGCAATCTCCAGTAGATCGTCGGTATGGTCTTCCGTCGCGATAGTGTCGGTCCGTCGCAAGTGCCTGGCGCGACGCTGTGCGGGAGTATCGCGAGTATAGTCGTAGTAATAGTAGTAGTAGTAGTAGTAATCGCTGCTGCTCAGTCGCAGTTTGTTGAGCACTGCCCCAAGCACGCTTCCTCGAGCCTGCCGGATGAGACGTACCATTTCCTTGAAGGCGGAACGGCTCACATGATCGCATTCGGCGATCAGAAGCGTCTGGTCGACCTTGGCCGACAGCAGTACAGCGTCGGTAAGTACGATAGCCGGTGGAGAGTCGAGAAACACTATGTCGGCAAGTTCTGTTGCTCGCTGGATAGTCTGGCTCATCCGCTCGGAATCAAGTAGGTCTGCCGGATTGGGGGGTAGCGGTCCACTTGGGACTACATGCAACCCGGGAACCGCGTCAATTTCGGTCCACACTTCCTCCAGTGAGCTTTCACCGATGAGCACGTTTGTAAGGCCGTAATCACGATCAATATTAAACAGACGCTGTTGGGATGGACGGCGTAAGTCTGAGTCGATGAGTAGTACCTTTTGGCCGGACTGGGCGAATACTACTGCCAGGTTGGCCACTGTCATGCTCTTGCCCTCGCCTGCTCCTGCACTGGTGACCAGGAACGTATGTGCTGGATTGTCCACCTGTGCGAAATGCACGTTTGATCGCAGGGTGCGATATGCTTCCGCAGGCGGGCTCTTAGGGGCCGAGATAGTCACCAGCATGCCGTCATCCGTGGCTTCAGTCATGGGCACCATGCCCAGGAACGGCACATCGGTGTAGTGGGCAAGATCCTCCGCGCTGTGGAACGTGTCGTCCAGCGCTTCGAGCAGCAGTGCGAACATAAGGCCACAAAACAGCCCGAGTGCAAATGCAAAAATCAACATGCGCCCTAGCCGTGGCTTGATCTCTTCAGCCTCCACAGCCCTGTCTATGACTGTGGCGCCGGCCTCCTTGATGGCTTCCCGCAGCTTGCTTTGCTCCAGTTGCGTCATAAACGACTGATAGGTGTTGCGAGCAAGCTGGATCTGACTCTTCAGTCGCTCAATGGTGGCCAACTCTAGAGGTAGACTGCCGGTCTCAGAAGTGACTTGGTTGACGACAGATTCCAGGCCAGCGATGCGTCGCTGAGTTTCTGCGATAGCCACTTCGGTGGCGGCCAGTTCGGACCGCAGAGTGCGCACCTGGTCGTTGGGGTCAAACCTGGTGCTCTCTCGCACTGCAGGAATAGCGTCACGGCGTTCTTCTAGGGTGGTGATTTTCCGACGAGCGGATACGACAGCTGGATGGTCGTCCTGGTATCTGGCAAGCAGAGTGGCCAGCTTCACCTGTTCCTGGCGAATCTCGGCATCCAGTAGATCGCGTTCGGGGTCGATTTCTTTTATCGGTGTCGATAGAAGCTGTGGTACGGAAGCCGACTGCCGTTCCAGAGTGGTCTTGCGAGCCTGTAGCACCCCCAGTTGGGTGCGGGCCGCGTGCAACTCGTTGCGGTACTGCTGCAACTGTGACATGGCTGCGTTGGCTTCGACTTCGGGCACCACGATGCCCACCTGATGCTGGTATCCGGCCAGTTCATGTTCCAGACTATCTAGACGTTCCGAGACGTCCTCCAACTGCTGCTCCAGAAAAATCCTGGCCGCCGCGACGTCCGAACGGCGCAACTCGGAGATGACGGTGACAAATGTGTCTGCCGTCTCGTTGGCAAACGCGACCGCTTTAGCACGGTCAGTGTTGGTAGCCTGGATCAGAAGACGGTCGGGCTCTTGAGTGAAAGTCGTCAAAGACCGGACAATCTCTTGCGGGTCAGCGATGATCTTTCCGCCGGATTCGAGCGCGCTCAATTTTTTGGCGGTGATGGCGGCTGCATCGTAGCTGGTGGCGATGCGTGCCTGCGTTTCCAGAGTAAGCTCCTCGCGCAAATCCTCTGGCTCGATGGCTTGCTGATCCATAAACCGGATACGCTCTATGGGTTGGCGGCGGATAAGTACGAGAGCCTGGCAGCGATACGTCGGGGGGTAGGAGACCGCGTAGAGACCACCGATCATCGTGGCCGCTATGGTGATGAGTACCACGAACCATTTCCGCTTGGTAAAGATGCGGACGTAATCTCTTACTTCGAAAGTCCGGGCCGTAGATTCCATCGACAATCTTCGTCAGCCGTTATTGCATACTTTGTTGCGACTAGGCTGGGACGATTCGCCACACTCTCGCCCGCACGACCCAGTTGACGCCAAATTATAGCACGCCCATTGCGTGGCCGTCAATCGTGCATTTGCCGATCCAGGCCATATCAAGGTACACAATTTAATAAAGTTATGTAGGACTTGTGCCGATAGCAATGGTGACTGGCGTGAAAATCATCCTTGCACTAACCGAGCGGCTTTGATCGCAGCATCGCACACAAAATGTATTCGCACTGCAATGAGGAGAAATGTTTGTGGCCGACAAGCTGGTGTATCAATGCTGCATCTGTAAAGCGGTCTGCCTGCACTCGTCTTCCAGCGCCGACTCAGTTGAATGGATTCCGTGTAAAGCTATCATCCATGCTTCACACGGCATCTGTCCTTCATGCCTGCCCGGTGAACTTGAGAAGGTTAGGCGCGCCCTGCAACAAGATGAATTGCTGAGTATCGCATCTTAGCACATAGAAGCGTGTAAGCAACCGCACGCCGCGACACGCCCTGGCTTCGGATGACGGACATCTCTGGGACATTTCATTCGTATTGCGGTATGTTTGCCCCGCCCGCTGTTTGAGAGCTGTTTGTCGACGCTTCGTCAACTCGAGTCATCTTGGACCATCTGACCTCGCGAGGTTGCGATTCGGATCGGATATATTCACGATTTTGAACCGGGAGGCACTGTCTATGGTTCCCGCTGTAGCCCTATAGGCTTGCTCATCAATACCCGCCTGCGCTTTCGGGAGAAGTCCACCGATGATAGCAAAGTGGCACCTCTGCAGTTCGGCGGCCAGGAGATTTTACCTTCGACATTCGCGATGGCTCGCATTAATGTCTTCATCCATTTTGTTACTCACGCGGCCCTGTGCTATAGTCGGTAATATGAGTGAAGTGCGGGTCCCATCTTGCAGCTTGTCGCGCGCAGCGATAACACTTGTGCTCATGGCGTTATGCCATTTGATGAGCTTAGATTTCGCAACTGCAGCCCAACTGCTGGCTGTGCCCTCAGGTAACGGCTGTAGTTCGGCGGCGGTGGCTATCTGGTCGGGTAGCGATAGCGTGGTATGGCTTCAGCATGATGACACTATTAGGCATGTGTCACTACCCGATGGCATGAAAGCCGAAGCACTCATGTGGAGCAGCAGCGCAGGAGTAGTGCTTTTCGGCGCCGGCCAGATGCTGGTGCTGGGACGATCGGCAGATGAGGCACAGTCTACCGTTCTGGGGGCCGGTCCACAACAGGTCAGGTCAGCAGTTGAAGTCGGGCCCAACCTGGCCGTACTGGTCACAGGAGGACGGTACCAGGAAGGCCGAGTAGTGGATGCAGAGGCCTCGCTGTGGGAGTTGAGGCCTCGACCTCGCCGATTGTGGGATGGCCCTGGAAAGCAAGTCAACCCTATATGTCTGACCGCTGGCACGCTTGCCGGCTCGCCGTGTGTCCTGATGGGCGTCGACAAGACTGCTATTCTGGATCCGACGTTGCGGTTGCGCCCCTGGCTGTATCGCCTCCAGGGAAACACTCTGCAGCCGATGTGGTTTGGTACCAGCTTCTCGCAGCCCTTCATCACCGCTCTGCTAGCAGACATCTGCCCACACTACCCCGATGACGAAGTGTGCAGCCTGGAACTGACTGCTCGCGGAGAACGCCAGATGACTGTGTATCGTTGGCATGGATTCGTCATGGAGGGCATAGCACAGAGTGGGGCAGCCGATTTTGGTGACCAGTTGCGCCGTGTCATGAACCAGCCTCACAGCGACATGGTATTCGCATGGCAGGGTGGCGCTGATGGCAGAATTGTGGGCCTGGCAGTGGAGCACTGGCCCCAACACCAGCTATCAGAACTGCAGGTGTGTTGCGCCACTTCAATAATCCCCCGTCCGCTAGCCTGGGATGTCCGGGCCGGGAGTAGCGGTGTGGATGCGTGCATTCTGGACGCGTCCGGCACGATGTCACTCTTGCGATTGAAAAATAACATGATACGATAGCATTGCGCTGACTTGCGCAATTGTCGTATAATGCAGAGCGGTCAACAACAGTGCATGGGAGAAGCCGAAAATGATTCTGCGATACCTGACAATGGCCGCACTTATCGTAGCTCTCTGTGTGATGCTAACCGGCTGCAGCAGTTCAGACAGTGATAACACTCCGGACCCCGGTTCTGGCGACCCGGGTATCTATTACCCACCTGGAACCACACCGCCTACAGATGGATCCACGCCCCCGCCAAGCAACGGTGGCGGAGTCGTCCCGCCGCTACCGCCTGCCCCACCAACAAACGGCTCCACGCCGCCTGGGGACATCCTGCAGCCGCCACCCCCACCGAATATATAAGATATATAGGATATATATGTGTGGCCTACTGCGGAGGCGCATCATACGCCACGCAGGTGCGACAACATACTCCCACGGAGGGCCGGTATCAGACGGCCCTCCGTTATGTTTTCCATTCGGCCGGTGGCGCGCACAGCCGACACTCCGCTGTGCGCTGAGGTTCCCCCGGCAGTGCGATGTACGGCATCAGTATCCGGCTTCACTGAGCGCCTGCTGTAGATCCGCGCCAGCCTGGTACTCGAAACCGGGAGCGGACCACAACTGCCCTGGCGAAAGCTCCAGCCCATCCACGTAGCGTTCCAGCAACTCGCCGGTGCGGAGATCCTCGACCAGCTTTAGCTTACTGTCCGCGATCTGCAGCTCTATGGTCTGCTGAAGCACTTGCCTTGATGGAAGACGCAGCCTCGTCTGTGGTTTGGGCACAACCCCCTCTATCGGTCGCGGCTGAGACTGTTCGTCTGTCTTGCCCAGTGTCCGTCTGGTTGCCTGGACGTCCTGACGGATGCGCGCTTTGCCGAAGTCAGCAGCAAAATCCGCCAGTGACGGATAGTCCGTTTTAGGCGCCACAGATATGGCGAAAACAACACGCACGTCATGGATGGGCTGTTCGAGGGCGTACTCCTCCTGTCGGCCGTGCAGTGTCAGCGTCAGACGTCGAAAAGCTCCCTCGCCACTGTAGTCCAGATGACCGGGCTTGACTCTGGTCTCGGCAGTGGAGTTGGCTGGCCCACAACGGCCCACCAGCACTCCCACGTAACAATCGCCAGTGGCGATGGCCAGAGTTTCCTGGTGGCCAAGGCCGGTCGCCTCGCCGTTCCACGGCGCTCCTCGCACATATATCTCGTCGAGGTCGGAAGAGTGTCCCAGCGAAAGTGAAACATAAGCCTGACGTCTGCTACCGACACCGATCTGGTCGAAGTCAAAGCTCATCAGAGCCGTACTCTGATGTTGGATCGCGTTCACACCCGCCACTGCAGGGTGGGCCCGTGCGTGGATAAGCCGCCCTCCGTCTGAACTGCTCAGGGAGACCATGAGCGGGACAGAGCCTGTCGTCAGCAGACCGCTCATGGTTCCGAGCGTGAACTCTGGGGCGATGAACGTGCTGGTGGTGGTGACGGCATCAGAGCCCGTGGAGCTGGTGTCGGTTTGGTAAGGCAGAGCCAGTGTGGGTGGTACGTTCAGAGGCTTGCTGGCTGGCAAGAGGAGGTACATGGCGAACGGTTCTGCACCGTCCAGCGCACCCAGGCCGAAATAGCCGACCAGTGCGTAAGCCGCAACCCCACCGCCGGGCATGTAGTCGGCGGTGACGCTGCGATACATCGCTCCGGCGACACGATTTCCTGCGGCCCAGATGCGCGTGCCCACATCCGCGAGGGCCAATCGAACAGCCTCGTCAAGCTCAGGTGAGGGCTGTTCGGTAGCGTCGCGAACCCACAGAAGGGCGGCGATGCGCAACGCGTCGAAGGTCGGAGAGTGTCCTTGCGGCAGCCCCTGCGACTTGACCAGGCGCAGCCATGAGCTCACCTGACCAACTGCTGCTGAGATCCAGGCCGGCTCATCCAGTGCAGCACCTGCCGAAGCGCGAGCTGCTGCCTGTAGCATCAGATAGCTCTCGTTTTCCGGCCCCACAAGGTCGCGCGAAATCGCGACAACTGCCATCTGCAGCGCTTCTGCAAGTCGTTCGGTTTCATGGCCCAGATCGCTGCGGAAGTGTCGTAGCGCCCAGGCCAGAGGCGGCACTGCATACAGGGTGGCGTCGTATGAATACGGACTGTTTTCCCCGCCATGCCACCGGAAATAGCCCTGTGTGGGGGAGCCTTCCTGCGTGTCCTGTCGGTCCAGGATGGCGGTCAGCAGCGCGATAGCTTCAGTCTGATGCCCACCTTTTAGGAGCAGTGCGGCCAGGTAGCCCGGTGAGTGCTCCGCAAGATTTGGCTCACCGACACTGTCCCGCACCAGACCAGTAGATGGGTCCACATGGGCCTGGCCGTAAGTCAGCACGGTGTCAACCAGTTGCGCATCAACCGGTGGCGGCGCTGCCATGGCGACAATCGCTGAGCCTGAAATCGCCACCATCGTTGCGACTGCGATCAAAACCTTCATCGGAACCGACATAGTTGTGAGGATCTCTCCCCTCTGTTGTGCTCTGCCTCGCGGGTTCGCTTACAGAATTACTGTGTGCCATTCTATCACAAACGAGACTGCGGGTTATACGCGCCGTCCTAATCACAACTTCGTGCACTATGTACCTCCAGTTTTGACAGTTGTGGCGCCAGTACGGTTCAGTACATCATCGTGTGGGAGATGCCTGTGCGGTTCTCTCTGTGAGAGCTCGGAGCATAACCGGTAGCACTGAGTGCTCTATGGAGGGATGTCAACACGGACGTGGAAAAGAGATATGGGCTTACAGTGTACGGGCGGAGGTAGGCCATGGATGTCCAGCGAGAACTGCGCCGGATTAGCGTCCAGTTGCAGGGATTGCATGAGCTTCTTGAAGCCATGAACCTTGGCGCCAGGGCAAGTACGTCCTCCCAGTTGACGCTTGCTGGTGTTATGGACGAACTGGCTGAGCGGACTGCTGTACAGGTGGGCGATCCGGGCGATTTAGAGCTAGTCGAAACCCGGCTGCATGGTCTCGTACCGGCTACCGGTGGGGCCGGGGCCATCATAGCCGGACTGATGCGTGATGGTGCTACTACTCGCTGGCACAAGACCAGCGTCTGGCACACCCCTGACCAGGTGCCTACAGGGCAACTGCTACGTTTTCTGGCACCGCTTGGTCATCCCCATCGCGTGGAGTTGCTCAAGCGGTTGGCCGCCGGAG
>LSQX01070627.1_pt1 | contig 10496 bp, 8 predicted proteins | sample 654561 | NCBI WGS metagenome assembly LSQX01 (sample SAMN04489861, study PRJNA283612) | anaerobic digester metagenome | isolation source: 4 biogas reactors fed with cattle manure at either 37C or 55C with and... | place: Denmark: Kongens Lyngby | collected 2014
CTCTCCACCTGTAAAACTTGGGTTGTAACACTTTGTGTATTCTAACACAAGCGCTCATTTTCCTGCCAGGCTGCCGGCATTTGTCCGCGAAAGACGGAATCCTGCATCTTCCACTGAAAGGTGGGGAGAAACTAAGATGGACTGTGGGCGGCCTAGACCCGGTCAAGCGGCAGGATTCTTATTCAGGGGAGGGGAAACATATCTCCAATGAGGGCTTAAGAAGGGGGGCCGCGGTCTTGCGTCTGGGAGTCTTATTGACCATGATCAGAATGGAGCACACCTTGTTTTCCCTACCTTTTGCCTACACGGGCGCTTTCTTGGCTGCCGGGGGGTTTCCGGGCTGGGACAAGTTGCTTTGGATCACCGTGGCCATGGTGGGAGCCCATGGAGGTGCGATGGCGTGGAACCGACTGGCTGACGCGGGGTATGATGCGGTCAATCCTCGGACTAGGGAGTGGGCCCTTCCCCAGGGCCAAATCGAGCCGGCGGAGGTCATCGTCTTTGCCTTGGGGAATTTCCTGCTGTTGGTTTATGCCGCCTACCGGCTGGAGCCAATCTGCTTTTACCTCGCGCCCGCAGCGGTTTTTTTCCTGGTTTCCTATTCGTATACCAAGCGGTTTACCTCCCTGTGTCATTTTTTCCTCGGAGGCACCCTCGGGCTTGGACCGGTCGGCGCGTGGCTGGCCGTCACAGGGCGGGTGGAGCTTGCGCCGGCAATCCTATGGGCGGCGGTGACCCTTTGGGTTGGAGGGTTCGACATCTTCTACCAGGCAGCTGATGTGGAAGTGGACCGGAGGTTGGGACTGCATTCCATCCCCGTTCGTTTGGGAGTTGGGCGGAGCCTCTTGGTGGGTGTCGGATGCCACGTGGCGACTCTGTTTCTCCTGGTGCTGCTTGGGCGCTTTGCCGGCCTGGGACCTTTGTACCTTCTGGGGCTGGCATTCCTGCTGCTGCTTTTCGTATGGGAAGTGGCTTTGCTCAAGGGGCATCGGCCGGAGAGACTCGGTGCGGCTTTCAACGTTAATTTAGCTGCAGGCGTCCTGGTTTTTGCTTTTACCCTCTTGGATGTGTTGACAATCTAAGGGTGGTAGAGTAACTTTGGGAGCAATAGATCCTTGTGAAGTCATTCTGAAGGGGGGAAGGGCGTTGGAATTCGCGGAGAAATTCGGCAAGGAAGGATTGACCTTCGACGATGTCTTGTTGCTGCCGGCATACTCAGCGGTTATGCCGAGGGATGTTGATGTCTCCACCAAATTGACAAAGCGGATCCGGCTGAACATTCCCATCATGAGTGCGGCCATGGACACGGTGACTGAAGCGAGGCTTGCCATCGCCATTGCCCGGGAGGGCGGGATAGGCGTCATCCATAAGAACATGAGCATCGAGGCTCAGGCGGGGGAGGTTGACAAGGTCAAGCGCTCCGAAAGCGGAGTCATCGTCGATCCTTTTCACTTATCGCCTCGCCATCGGGTCAAGGATGCGCTGGAGATCATGGCCCGCTACCACATTTCCGGCGTGCCCATTACTGAAGGGGGCCGTCTGGTAGGCATTCTCACCAACCGGGACTTGGTCTTCGAAGAGAACGAGGAGCAGCCCATCGGCAATGTGATGACTAAGGAGAATCTCATCACAGCTCCTGTGGGGACAACCCTCGAGGAGGCAAAGGCAATCCTGCACAAGCATCGGATCGAGAAATTGCCCCTCGTCGATGGAAATTTCATGCTCAAGGGCCTCATCACTATCAAAGACATTGAGAAAGCCCGTAAGTATCCCCTGGCTACCAAGGATGAGCAAGGAAGGCTGAGGGTTGCGGCGGCGGTGGGGGTCGGCGCCGATGCGGATGAGCGGGCCGCAGCCTTAGTCGAGAACGGCGTCGATGCCCTGGTGATCGATACAGCCCATGGTCATTCCAAGCTGGTGCTGGAAACAGTGGAGAAATTTAAAGTGCGTTATGGCAGCCGAGTCGACATCCTGGCCGGCAACGTGGCCACTGCCGAGGGGACGAAAGCGCTCATCGACGCAGGGGCGGATGCTGTCAAGGTGGGTATGGGCCCGGGGTCGATCTGCACAACTAGGGTGGTGGCCGGCATTGGCGTACCTCAGATAACGGCTGTGTTTGACTGTGCCCAGGTGGCGGGGGACATCCCCATCATTGCTGACGGCGGCATTCGCCATTCTGGTGACATGGTCAAAGCCATCGCCGCGGGAGCCCATGTGGTCATGCTGGGCAACCTTCTTGCGGGAACGGAAGAGAGCCCAGGCGAAGTTGAGATTTACCAGGGGCGCAGCTTTAAGGTCTACCGGGGCATGGGCTCCATGGGGGCTATGCGTTCGGGCAGCAGCGACCGCTATTTCCAGGAAGATGCCAGAAAGCTTGTCCCTGAGGGGATTGAGGGACGGGTTCCCTATAAGGGTCCCCTGTCGGAAACGGTATTTCAAATGATTGGGGGCTTGCGAGCCGGGATGGGCTACTGCGGCGTGGACACCATCGAGAAGTTGAGGACCCAAACCAGGTTCATCCGCATCACTCCGGCCTCCACCAAGGAGAGCCATCCCCATGATGTGCAGATTACCAAAGAAGCCCCGAATTACAACCTGTTCTGGTGAAGGCAGTCCAGGGCGGCGCTCTCGACCTTGAGAACTTTGTGTGATATAATGCTCAAGGGGGTTAGTGTCTTTTTTCCGTTGCGGACATCCCTCAGGAGTGTAATTCCTTGTTTTTCACAGTAAATACGGCGGAGAACTCATGTGCGGGGGCTGGTGCATGGCACCGAGCCTCGCTTTTCTTGCTAGGGAAAGGTGGACTGTTATGGCGTTAGATGCCGCACGCGCGGAAGTGCGTCTAGGGGTGCTTGCCCTGGCCTGGCCAGCTATAGTCGAAAACATCCTCCATATGGGGGTAGGCATAGCAGATGTGATCATGGTGGGGAAGCTGGGGAAGGAGGCCATAGCCAGCGTTGACTTGGCCAATGCTCTGGTGCACTTTTCCCTTGCGGTGTTTGCAGCGGTGACGGTGGGAACGACCGCCCTCGTAGCCCGGCATACAGGGGCGCAGGAGTGGGATGAAGCCAGGGAGATAGCCCGCCAATCGATTAAGCTGCTTGTCTTGCTGGCTTTGGTCCTCGGGGTGGGCGGCGTCATGTTCGGGGAGCAGTTGATTCGTCTCATGATGATCCTGGACAGCTCCCCCGACGAGAGCATCATCCGTCTTGGCGGACAGTACCTGAGGATTGTCTCCTATGCGGTCCCCTTCTCCTTGGGGCTGCTGGGCATCAATGCTGTGCTCAGGGGCGCCGGGGACACTAAGACGCCTATGCTGGTGACAGGCATTGGCAATGTGTTGAACATCATTTTAAACTACATTTTCATTTTTGGAATGGGCAGGATTCCTCCAATGGGCGTGGCGGGTGCGGCATTGGCATCGGCAATTGCCCGAACAGTGGAGGGTCTCTTGGCCCTTCGGGCCTTGTTCAGTGAACGCTGCGTCGTCAACTTGCGCCTTAGCGATGACTACCGGTGGAATATTCCCGCCCTCAAACGGATAATCGGGATAGGCGCTCCGGCGGCAGCGGAACAGATGATCATGCGGGGGGGACAGCTCGGTTTCGGCTTGATTGTGGCCGGTCTCGGTACAGTCGCCATAGCCTCCCATGCCGTCAGTTTGACCGCGGAGTCGTTGTCTTTTATGCCTGGCTTCGGCTTTGCGCTGGCTGCCACGACTCTCGTTGGACAGGGACTGGGGGCAGGGCGTCCCGATTTGGCGGAGCAAAGCGGCCAGGTCGCAGCCCGTTCGGCGGCATACATCATGGCTCTGCTGGGCATGGCTTTGTTTTTGTTCCCGCAGCAAGTGGTACGACTGTTCACCCAAGATCCTCAGGTGATTGAGCTAGCTTCGGTATGTCTGCGCATTGTTGCTGTCTCCCAGCCGGCGCTGGCCTATGTCATGGTGATGGCGGGGGCCCTCAGGGGTGCAGGCGACACCCGACGGGTGATGGTCGTAACCGTTGCCGGGATCTGGGGGGTGCGGCTGACCATCGCCTACTTCCTCAGTTATGGTTTGGGCTGGGGTTTGGTAGGAGCGTATGTGGGCATGATCGCTGATCTATTTGTTCGCGGCGCCCTTCTTTATCGCAGCTTCGCCATGGGCCATTGGAAGACTTTGGAGCTGTAGGTTAGGTTTTATCCCGCCCGGCAGAAGTCGACTGGGGAGTTCTCGTATGCTCTTCTTTCCTCCTGGCAAACTTAAAGAGCGGGGGGGGAGAGACATGCTCAGCGTTAACTGTCCATTTTGTGATGCCCGAAACCACGTGGGGGGTGACGGTCTGAACAGGATCCTGCGGTGCAGCTGCGGCGCCCGCTATTTCCTGGAGCCGGCTTACGACAGCAGTGAGGAGGTCCTATCCCCGGCGATGGACGTTGGGGGTCAGGAGCGGACTGTCCCCTGGATGGAAGCGGACGGGACAGCGTATAATGTCGTGTTCTATTAGAAATGGTGGAACTGTTCTATTGGCAGGATGAAGACGACCGCCCCACCTGCTTCCACTTCAATGGGCATACTCAGGGCCGGGAATTCAGGCGGCGCATAAGTCATCAAACGTTTGCGTCGCTGACATGTTCCTTTGATTATGTCTAAGGCAGTGTCAATCTGGTCGTCTTCCAGCCCTAAGAGCAGCGTAGTATTCCCCTGACGGAGGAATCCGCCGGTGCTGGCCAATACTGTAGCTCGAAGACCGGCTGAAACCAGCTTCTCCGTGAGGGAACGGACATCGGCATCGTCAACGACCGCTAGCATCAGTTTCATCTTTCCCACTCCTCGGCTTGCTCTGTTCCTATAGTATTCACCGTGGAGGGACAATTTCCTGCGGTGACAAGGGAAGAGGAGGTTGACTTGGTCAGCCTCCTTCATTAGTCTATCCAAGAAAGAACTGTGGGAGACGATTCCAGGGATGTAAGTAAGCCGCCAGGAACCGGGTGCCGCGACATAAGGAATAAGGAACGGGAATCCAGACAAAGACACATGTGTCTGCCGGCCAAGTTGGGGAGGAGTCCACAGGCCCACGGAGAAACATAGACTGACGGTCATTTAATGCTAATTAACAAGGGGGCGAATTTTGTGGCGAGCGGGAAAAGGCTGACAAGACACGTGGTGCCCCATAACACCAATTTAGCTGAAGAACCCGTCCTTTGGACTTTGGTGGAGGGCAGGGGGCTTAGGGTCACTGATTCCACCGGCAGAACGTATCTCGACCTTGCGGCCGGCGGAACACGGGCCAATGCCGTTGGGTGGGGACGCGAAGAGATTGCCGAGGCGATGTATGATCAGGCAAAGAAGCTCCACTATTTCACCCCCGCCGACTCCCACAATGCTGCGGCGGTGGAGTTTGCTGCAACCCTCTCTGAACTACTGCCTGGAGATCTGTCGATGGCGTTTTTCGTCTGCGATGGTTCGGAAGCGGTGGAGACAGCCTTCAAGCTTGCCAAACAGTACAATTACTATCGAGGTCTGCCTAGGAAGTACAAGATTATCAGCAGGCGTGATGCTTATCATGGTACGACCATGGGAGCGTTAAGCGCTATGGGAGCAAACCATCCGCTGCGCAGGATCATGGATCCCCTCGTGCCGGGCTATCTATTTGTCGACAGGCCCTACTGCTATCGTTGTCCTTATGGCAAAGACTATCCAGACTGCGATATTGACTGCGCCATAGCATTGGAGAAGCTGATCTTAGATGAGGGTCCGGAGCAGGTGGCGGCTTTCATTGCTGAACCGATAATGCAGATGGGGGGCTGCGTGATTCCTCCGCCTGAATACTTTCCCATGATCCGGGAGATCTGCGATAAGTATGATGTTCTTTTCATAGATGATGAAGTTATCACAGGCTTTGGTCGTACTGGCAAGATGTTTGGCATAGAGCATTTTGGAGTAGTTCCGGACATAATGGCTATGGCCAAACAGTTGACGAGTGGTTATGTGCCGATGGGTGCAGCTGTCACCAAGCCATCCGTCATAGGTGACTTTCCCGTATTCCGTCATATACACACCTATGGAGGTCATCCGGTAGCTTGTAGAGCGGCTGCGGTTAATCTAGGAATAATCGAGCGAGAGGGACTGGTGGAAAACGCCCGTGAAATGGGGGAGTATTTCCTGGATGGTCTTAAGGAACTTGAGAGGCACCCAATTGTGGGTGACGTCAGGGGCATTGGCCTCTGGCTGGGCATCGAATTTGTGCAGGATAAGAAGACCAAGGCTCGTTTCCCGGAAGATAACAACCCTGCTCTTAGGATAGTGAAGAGAATTAGGGAGAAAGGTGCGTTCTGCCGACCTTCGGTGCAGTCGATCGAGATTGCTCCTGCACTAATCATAACGCGGTCGGATATCGATGAAGCGGTGAGAATTCTAGAGGAGGCAATAGTTGAGGAGGTCCAGTTCTTAGGGATGTAGTTCCCCCTGCTGTAATGCACCCGGAGGGAGCCCCCGGGATACAGCTCGGCGGCAAACGAGCGCTAGAACGACAGGCTGGCATAAAACAGGACATGCGCACTCAAAGGATGTCCGCTTAGAGGATGCCTACGATGAGCTTAGGACGGGTTGTCGGCGCTATCCTATTTCAGTGGAATTGTCTCCAAGCTCGTTTTTTTTCGATAAGGGACTTGTGCTTGGTGGTGGGAAGTCGTTCTTCCCACCATCTACTTGTTAATGTCATCGTGCTTCTTGGACAGCAGTCAACAATGCCTGGAATGCGTCTTCCCCGAGTACTTGAGCAACGTTATCCCATATTGGCATCGCTGCCTTCTTGAATGCCTCTCTCTCGCTCGCTGAGAGCTCTCTGACTGTCACTCCGCCCTCGATCATGCGGCGAAGATTTCTGGCTTCCGTAGTCTTTTGATGTTTAAGGACCGCCGTCCCTGCATCGAGGACCGCCGTCCGTATCATCTCTCGGATATCTGGCTCCAGTGAATCCCACCTCTCCTTGTTCATTACGACCAGTCCGAGGTTTGGTGTGTAGTTCCATATGGTCAAGTTGGAAGCGAGCTTGAATGTGTTGTGCTCGTATATGTTGGCAATAGAGTTGTTTTCGCTGTCTATTGTCCCTAGTTGATACGCGGTATAGGTCTCGCTGGCAGGAAGAGGGACAGTCTTTACATTCAGTGAAGTGGCGGGGTTCAAGAACCCTGGCAAAGGCCCCGTGCGCATCATCGCGTTTGCAAGATCTTTGGGTGTAGCCAGGGTTCTGCCCTTGCTTAGGTATTGGTTGAATGAGAGCGGCCACATGCCGAGCAGTACCAGGTTGTGTTGATCAAATTTCCCCAATGTGTTCAGCAGGCGTAGAGGGAGATTGTGTGTGAAGCGGTCAAAATGGTCGATGTCATCAAAAAGGAAAGGAGTGTACATTGACCAGAGTCCCTCTGCCAATGGGGCGAAAAAGTCGAGGGATTCCACCATAATGTCAACCGTCCCTGTTTGGGTCTGACTCAACATTTTGGTTGGGTTGTGTCCTGATAGGATGCCGGCAGGGTAGATCATCATGGAAACGCCGTTGGCAGATAGCCTTGTAAGTTCAGTAGCCATATGCTCTGCGCCGACTTGCCAGGCATGAGTTGTCGAACCAATGTGCTGCAGGGTCAGATTGATAGCAGAGCTAGAAGCAGCTAGGCACAGGTTTAGTAAGAGGGTGACAATCGCTGATATTGTCAGTTTCCTCACTGTAGTCATCCTTCCAAGTGATACAGATTAAGTAGGGAGCTATTGATTCTAGTCTTCGCTAAGAGTCTGTTGCGTCCTTCTATGAGCATGTCGATACAGTGGTGTAGAATCCTTTAGTGGAGAAGTGGTGTTCTAGTTCTAGGTCGACTGGGAGACTCCTATGGTTTGTATGCGGCGCCTTAGGACGGCTGCAGTATCCACTCTTGGCAGACGTATGTCAAGGTCTCTCAATCCTCTTCCCTCGTCATGCGTTAGTAGCTCTTTCGAAGTTGATCAAATCTTGAACTGGTTTTTATTCAATAGGCAAGCCTAGTCCAACCTAATCAGTGACTTCCCATCCGTGCAGGATCTACGAAAAATGGTGTTGAACTATTTACATACCAAAAACCCAAAAGTGTAAGGGGAGGGAAACGTGTGGCCAGCGTGGTTCTCGAAAACGTCACCAAACGCTACGGTTCAGTGGTTGCCGTCCAAGACGCGAACCTACAGATCAAAGACAGGGAATTCGTAGTCCTCGTCGGCCCGTCAGGCTGTGGTAAGTCAACTACACTGCGCATGATCGCGGGGCTGGAGGAAATAACTGAAGGGAGTATTTACATCGGAGATCAACTCGTCAACGACATACCGCCCAAAGATCGAGACATCGCAATGGTCTTTCAAAACTACGCCCTGTACCCCCATATGGATGTCTACAACAACATGGCTTTTGGACTAAAGCTTCGCAAAGTACCGAAAGACGAGATAGATGCCCGCGTCAAACAGGCGGCCAAAATGCTGGGGATTGAAGATCTCCTCGGACGAAAACCTAAGGCCTTGTCCGGAGGTCAACGGCAGCGGGTTGCCGTCGGGAGAGCTATCGTCCGGGAGCCGAAAGTCTTTCTCATGGATGAACCTCTAAGCAACCTCGATGCCAAACTTCGGGTGCAAATGCGGACTGAACTAATCAAACTCCACCAACGGCTCCAGACTACCATGATCTATGTCACTCACGACCAGACAGAGGCCATGACCATGGGGGATCGAATAGTCGTTATGAAAGATGCACTCATCCAACAAGTAGGCGATCCCCTGGAGATCTATGATAACCCGGACAACGTCTTCGTCGCGGGCTTCATCGGCAGCCCCGCCATGAACTTCATGGATGCCAGAGTGGGCTATGATGAAGGGTTCTACTTAGAAGTGGCCGGCCACAGGCTGAGGGTGCCCCGTGAAGTAGAGGCCAAGAACAAGAGCCTTGGCGACTACAAAGATAAGACGGTTGTCTTCGGCATCAGACCGGAAGACATCAAGGATGAGCGAGACCTCTTCGGTGAGAACAGCACCATCGACGCGGTAGTAGATGTCACGGAACCGATGGGCTCCGAGATCTACGCCTACTTCACTCTAGGAGATGTCGAATTGGTAGCGCGGTTGCCCGCATCCAGCCCAGTTAAAGCTGGCAACACCCATAGCTTCTCCTTCAACATGAATAAACTCCACCTCTTTGACGCCGAAACCGAAAGGGCTATCCGATGACAGAAATGGGGGTGGAGCGGTTCCTAAAGAACAGAAGGTCCTGACTTCTGGCAGTCAGACTAGCGAGAAATGCCGCCAAAGCCCGAGGCGAGTGGGGTTGGGCGGCATCTTGTTATTAGCGCATTGTTGCCAAACCAGGCTTTTTTGTAGCTCCCAGGATTCTTCTAATGTCCCCCAGCTTCAGGTACTTGCGGCTCAGATCAACGCCAAGGATTTCGGTGATAGCTCCTGTGATCTCATCGACATAGTCGAAGATGTACCAGTTCTTTGCAAGATGGCTCCCCGATGCCTTGTTAAGGCTCTCAACTATTCTCGGAATCGCATACTTGTTCCCTAGGCGCAGCTGCAGCAAACGAATTATGACAAGGGCAACGAAACAGATGACGAAGTGGGCCTGAAGCAAGTCTCCCTGCGAGAGATAAGCGGGTCGAATCGCAAAGTCGCTTCTTGGAATCTTGAATGACTCTTGGATGTGCCAGAGCCCCCGATAGATGTCAAGGATTTCTTCGTCCTGCTTATTCAGCTCGCTGCTGACGATGACAAAATAACCATCATATTTCTCTTCCTCGCGCAGTCTCACCTCATCAAGTACTGGCTTTTGTCTTGAGGTCAGAATCACGCCCGTCTTGCGGTCAAAGACCAAGTTTTTCACATATTGAGCCGCATCCCATGATGTTGCCTTATTGTATCTCCGAGGATTCTTTACCAAGTCCCAGGCCTTTAGCAGAGTCTGTTCCCGCTCAGCCTTTGCTTTACGGTCACGCTCAGCGCTGTAGAACACTATTTGCTTCTCGTCAATGTATACCTTTCTTCGACCCCCTTGACCATCGCTAATGACGATCTCGCGGGGACGCAGTCTAGATTTGACCTTAAGGCCATCGCCGATCTGTCGGTATCCGGAAGGGTCCAGTACGTAACTACTAAGCTCCTTATTCCCGCCGCGCAAGCTTTGTGAGAATATGTACCCATCGCCTCGGGCGAGGGCCAAAGCGATATCATCCCCCGTATTGATTCCTCTGTCTGCTACAACGATGGTCCTGCCAATTTCGTAGTTTGTTCTTGCTCTGTTCAACATCGATATGACTGTCTCCCACTCATTAGTATTGGCCGGGAAAAGATCATACGCGATGGGGATGCCCTGTGTATCCGTAAGAATGCCCGTCTGAATAATGGGGTCTACGCGGCCTTTCTCCGACTCGCCTTTCTTCCCAATGGAATCCTCAGCATCGTTCGCAAGATAGAGACTGATGACATTGTAGTATACTGGGTCCGTGCT
>LSQX01397174.1_pt1 | contig 10496 bp, 10 predicted proteins | sample 654561 | NCBI WGS metagenome assembly LSQX01 (sample SAMN04489861, study PRJNA283612) | anaerobic digester metagenome | isolation source: 4 biogas reactors fed with cattle manure at either 37C or 55C with and... | place: Denmark: Kongens Lyngby | collected 2014
CAACATCGTCAGCAAACGAGTTCGCCAGTTAAGCTCAGGCAGCCGTCCGCTCATCGCCGATACCGAGAAGATGGGCTGGGCCGATATTGCAATGACCGAGCTGGTTTTGGATAAGCTCTCCTGGGAGACATCCGAATTCAAGAATACCGCTCCGGTCTATACGGCCAATCTCAGACGCAAGCACAGAGCTTAGTGTTAGATTATTAATGGAGGGCCGGAAGCAGAGTGTTATCACACGATCTTCCGGTTCTGTTTTTTGTGGCAGACATCATCACCAACTCCAAAGCCCGCCGGGATTACTTCATTCTGGAGACCTACGAAGCGGGCATCGTCCTCAAAGGGACCGAAGTGAAATCTCTGCGCGCCGGGCGCGGTCAGATTCGGGATTCCTTTGCCAAGGTCGATAAGGGTGAGCTCCATCTCTATAACGCGCACATTGACGAGTACTCCTTCGGCAACCGGCTCAATCATAATCCCAAAGCCAGCCGCAAGCTGCTCCTGCACAAGAACGAAATCCGCAAGCTGGAAATGCAGGTCATGGCCAAAGGTCATGCCATCATCCCCCTGGGCCTCTATTGGAAGAAAAACCGCGTCAAAGTGCGGTTGGGTCTGGGCAAAGGCAAGGCGGAGTATGATAAGCGCGACGACATCAAGAAGCGCGAATCCGATGCCGAGATGCGCCGTGTGATGAGCCAGCAGCTCAAGAATTACTGAAACTTTCCACCTACCCTCCTTTGAATACAGGCAAAACTTATCTCATTACCGGCGGAGCGGGCTTTATCGGCTCACATCTGGCGGAGCATCTGCTCGAGAAAGGCCATCGGGTCACGGTTATTGATGATCTTTCCACCGGCAGCGAGAAGAACCTGTCAAAGATTCTGGGGCACCCGGCTTTTACATTCATCGTCTCGCGGGTTTCGAGTTGCCCGGATCTTGAAAAGCTGGTGGCCCAGACGGATGTCATATTCCATCTGGCTGCGGCCGTGGGAGTTAAGCTCATTATCGAGAAAGCGCTCTACAGCATCCGCAATAATCTTCAGGAGACCGCCTGCATTCTGGAACACGCCTGCAAGTACAAGAAAACCTTTCTTCTGGCCTCGACTTCAGAGGTTTACGGCAAGAGCCCGAGCCACAGCTTTGATGAAGCCGATGATCTGCGCATCGGCAACCCGCATTTGAGCCGCTGGAGCTATGCCTGCTCCAAGCTGATGGATGAATTCATGGCGATGGCCAGTTGGCGCGAGCACGGCACCCCCGTTGTCATTACACGTCTTTTCAATATCGTCGGCCCGCGTCAGACCGGCCGCTACGGAATGGTCCTGCCGCGGTTCGTCCAGGCCGCTCTGGAAAATAAACCGCTGACGGTTTACGGAGACGGGACCCAGAGCCGCTGTTTCTGCCATATTTAGGACAATCTCAAGCCGCTCACACAACTAACTGAGGGAGAGCCGCCTCTGGGAGTCGGGGAAGTGTTCAATATCGGGACCGATTCGGAAATCTCGATTGCGGACCTGGCGCGCAAAGTCATCGCGCTGACCGGCTCAAAATCCGAAATTGAGTTTATCCCGTACGATAAGGCGTATGCGCCCGGCTTTCAGGATATGATGCGGCGCAAGCCTTGCCTCAAAAAGCTCCTGGCCCGCACCGGCTTCAAGCCCGAAACCGGCCTGGATCAGATCATTCTCGATATCGCTCAATCCCTGAGCCCGCGCTAGACCATGGGTGAGCAACCCGTCAGGAAAAAGCAAACCGGCAAGAGCGCGTTGAAGATGCAGCCTGTTTCTTCTGCCTCCGCTGAATTTACCTTCCAGATTCCTGCCGTGGAAATCGCCCGCAGTCTGCTGGAGTGGTTCAAGCCCGAGGCACGTCCCATGCCCTGGCGCGACCCCAGGTCCGAAGGCACTCCCCTATCCGATTACGCCTACGGGATCTGGATTTCCGAGAGTATGCTCCAGCAAACCCAGGTCTCAACGGTGATCCCGTACTGGAAGCGCTGGATGGAGAAGTGGCCCCGGGTCGCTTCGCTGGCAGCGGCTTGCGAGGAAGAGGTTCTCCTGATGTGGGAAGGTCTGGGCTATTACAACCGGGCGCGCAACCTCCTCAAGGCGGCCCGCAAAGTTATGGAAATTCACGGGGGAGTTTTCCCGTCCCGGCACGAAGAGCTGCTGGAGCTGCCCGGGGTCGGACCCTATACTGCCGGAGCGGTCTGCAGCATCGCCTACAATCACCCGCGCGCGATTGTCGACGGCAATGTTATCCGGCTTCTCAGCCGTCTCTTTACCCTCTCTTTTACCCAACGACCCTCGGAGCTCAAACCGCAGGACCTCCTCTGGCAGATCAGCGAAAGCCTGGTCCGGGCAGCGGCAGAAATTGAGCATCCGCAGTCCTGCTCGGCCTTCAACCAGGCGATGATGGATATGGGCGCTACGATCTGCACACCCACTAACCCGCTCTGCCTCACCTGTCCGCTCTCGCCTCACTGCAAAGCCTACAAGGAACAGAGCCAGAGCCAATACCCGCAACCGCCGGCGCGGCCGGCTCTCGTTTTGCGGGAAGATACGGCTCTCCTGGTCCGGGATGCCGGGAAGAACATTTTACTCCAGAAACGCACCGCCACCGGGCGCAATCACGGTTTCTGGCAACTGCCGCTGGTGGAGAATACGCCGCTCTCGAAAGCTCAGGAGGCATTCCATCCCCTCCGCCTGAGTTTTATTTCCCGGGAACCTCTGGCCCGCCTGCAGCACCACATCACCTGTTACCGGATTACGCTCAAAGTATACCCGGGTAAAACCGATGGCGGATTCTCTCAGGGTGAAAACCTGCGCTTTTTCTCCGAAAAGGAACTGGGCGCCATCCCGGTCACCAGCTCCCACCGCAAGCTTCTGCAGAAGATTCTGTAGGACGGTTGCGGAAAACCGGTTCCGGTTTCTCTGCGGCCGCACTTTTTCCTTTTCTGCCGCCCTTTTAGAGGGGATAATGCGGACGGTCTATGGATGCAATGGAACTTGGAATATGTTTGGAGCACGTCATAAAGACGGCCCGGGAAGCCGGGCAGATGTTCTTTTCTCAATGGCGCAGGCCCAAAACAATCAATGAAGTCAAGCAGCACGATATCAAACTCCAGCTTGATGTAGAGTCTCAGCAGCTAATCCAGAAGAGGCTTCTGGAAGCCTATCCGGATATCGAACTGCTGGGTGAAGAGGGTTCCCATAAGAAAATCTCCTCCCCTTTCCGCTGGGTGGTCGACCCGATCGACGGGACCGTTAATTTCGCTTTTGATATTCCTCATGCCTGCGTTTCCATAGCATTGCAGCGCCAAAACGGTTCAAGCTACGAAACAATCCTGGGCGTTATTTATGATCCCTTCTGCAATGAGATCTGGACCGCAACGACCCACGACAGACCCCGCCTCAATGGCGAGGAAATACGGGTCAGCGACCGCTCCAAGCTGAGCCAGACGGTGATCTCCGTCGGGTTTTCCAAGCTCCAAACCAATCTCAATACCTCCATGGACGCGATGGTGAAGCTGACCTCCCAGGTGCGCAAGGTGCGCATCATGGGTTCAGCGGCCCTGGACCTGGCCTACGTGGCTTGCGGCCGACTGGATGCCTATATGGAGTCCGGCGTACGGCTCTGGGATATCGCTGCCGGGGGCTTCATCCTCGAGCGAGCCGGGGGTAATTTCCACCATGTCCCCATCCCGCACGGCGAATTTGAATCGTATAAACTGGCTGCCAGCAACGGGAAAATTTCCGACGAGCTCAACACCTATCTGGGAAAATTATTCGACTAGGAGCGTTTTTTACCTCTCTCAACATGCAGGATTTTTCTTCATCAGGCTCTGCTTCCAGAGGTAAAACGCGCATCGCTTACGAAGAGATTCTCAATCCGCAGCAGTATGCCGCCGTATCCACGACCGCTCCCGTAGCGCTGGTGATTGCCGGCCCGGGCTCAGGCAAGACGCGCATCCTGATTCACCGCGTCGCCTGGCTTCTGGAAAAAGGGGTGCCGCCGGATTCCATTCTCCTTCTCACTTTTACCAACAAGGCCGCCCGGGAGATGATGCACCGCGTCTATGAGCTCTCGGGCATCTCCGCCGATGAATTGCAGGGAGGCACTTTCCACTCGTTCGGACGCCGGATTCTCCAGCCTCATGCCGAGCTGCTGGGCTACGGGCGCAATTTCCTCATTCTGGACCGCTCCGATGCCAAAGAACTGGTCTCGGCCTGCCTGCGCGAGGCCAATATCGAGACCAAGGGCAAAGTCTTCCCCAAGCCCGATGTGCTCCTGGAGATGTTCAGCGAGGCTCTGAATCTCTCGATGAGCCTGGAAGAGGTCATCGAGAAGCGCCACTCGACCTTCTGGGAAAAAACCGAGCAGATTGAGGAAGTCTACCGGGCCTACACCCGGCGAAAACTCGAGCAGAACAAGATGGATTTCGATGACCTGCTCTGCCTGCCGCTCCGGCTCTTTAAAGAGCATCCGGATATTCTGGAGTATTACCAGAAGCGCTTCAGCTATATCCTCGTCGATGAATACCAGGATACGAACCACACTCAGAATGAATTCCTCGAGCTGCTCGCAGCCCGGAGCCAGGGGCTCATGGTCGTCGGCGATGACGCCCAGAGCATCTACTCCTGGCGCGGCGCCTGCTTCCAGAATATCCTCGAATTCACACAGCGGCACCCCAAAGCCCAGACCTATACCATTGAGACTAATTATCGGAGCACCGACCCGATCCTGAAAGTCGCTAACGAAAGCATTTCGTACAACGAAAAACAATTCCCCAAAAACCTCCAGGCCGTCAGCGAATCGATCCAGAAACCGACTTTAATCACCTGCGGCGATGGCTATCGGCAGGCCGAGTGGATCGCTCAGGAGGTTCAGCGGTTGAACCTGGAGGGAATCCCGCTGCGGGAGATGGGTGTTCTCTACCGGGCGCATCACCACGCGATGGAACTTCAAATGGAGCTGCGCAAAAGCGGCATCCCTTTCAGAATCAGCAGCGGCATCCGCTTCTTCGAGCAGGCGCATATCAAGGATATCGCCTCCATACTGCGCCTGACCTACAGTCCCTGCGATGAGGTCGCCTTCAAACGGATCATCAGGAAACTCCCGTCTGTGGGAGCCAAGTCGGCCGACAAACTCTGGAGCGCATTTGCCGGAAGACAATGGCCCGAGAGCCTCAGCGCCGGTCTGGAGCGGGTCACCCCGAAAATCCCGGCCAAGGCCCGCGAGCTCTGGCATATTTTTTGCCGGACCTTGAAAAAGGTCGACCCGGTCTTCGCCTCTATGAGTCTGCCGGAGATGATTGATGAGCTGCTCAAGGGCTTTGCCGAAGATTGGATGATGGCCGAGTATGAAAACGCCCAGACTCGCCTGGACGAAGTCGAGCAACTCAAGATCTACAGCCAGCAATTCGAGGGGCTGGAAGATTTCCTCAGCGAAATGGCACTCCAGACGAATATGGACGGCGAGCAGGACGGCACGGAGGATGAATATGCCGACAGGCTCACTCTCTCGAGCATCCACCAGGCCAAGGGGCTGGAATACGACGCGGTTTTCGTCATGATGCTCTGCGAGGGGATGTTCCCCACCTTCCGCAGCATGGAGAAGAGCGAAAACCTGGAGGAAGAACGCCGCCTCTTCTACGTCGCCCTCACCCGGGCCCGCAAGCATCTCTACCTGATCTATCCGCGGCGGCGCTCGCTGGGCGGCAACTTCGAGCGGCAATTGCCCTCGCGCTTCATCCAGGAGCTGAGCCCCGAGCTCTTTGAAATCGAGACTCATGCCGATACTTTCACCCCTTATGGGGGCCTCCGGCAATCGGGAACAAAGAGCTTCCTTCACACGGAAGAGGCCGATGAAGACGAACCCTTTTAAACCTATTTGATTTTTAATTATGAGTAAATATAGAACCACACCCGTCGTTACGGACAAGATGCCCCCGGGCGTCCCCTATATTATTGGCAATGAAGCGGCCGAGCGTTTTTGCTTCTACGGCATGAGAGGCATTCTCATCATCTTCATGACTCAGTACCTCATGAACTCTCAGGGAGAGCTCGACTGCATGAACAAGGAGGAGGCCAAAGGCTGGTATCATCTCTTCATGTCGGCGATCTATTTCACCCCTTTCCTGGGAGCGATTCTCTCGGATATGTTCCTGGGCAAATACAAAACGATTTTAAGTCTCTCCATTGTCTACACGTTAGGCTGCGCGGCGCTGGCTTTCGACCAGACCCGTCTGGGGCTGGCAATCGGCCTGACGCTGATCGCGATTGGCTCCGGGGGCATCAAACCGTGCGTCTCCTCCAATGTGGGGGACCAGTTCGGCGCCAAAAACGCCCACCTCCTTTCTAAAGTTTTCGGATGGTTTTATTTTTCGATCAATGTCGGCTCGCTCCTCTCCATGTCGCTCACGCCCTGGCTCATGGATAAATACAGCCCCAGAGTCGCCTTCGGCGTGCCGGGCCTCTTCATGATTATCGCCACGGCGATCTTCTGGATGGGCCGCCACAAATTCGCCCACATTCCACCCAACGGAGTCAGTTCTTTCAAGGAAACCTTTTCCCTGGCAAACATAAAAATTATCCGCAATCTCCTTATTATCTATATCCCCATCCTGATGTTCTGGGCGCTCTACGATCAATCATCCTCCGCATGGATTCTGCAGGCAGAGAAAATGGACCTCTCTTTCCCGGGCTTCGGGCTGAGCCTTTTCGGCTACACGATTATTCCCGGAGATTTCAAGCTCCTGGCCTCTCAAACGCATATTTTTAACCCGTTCCTCATTTTGCTCTTTATTCCGCTTTTCAACTACGGAATTTATCCGCTGATCAATAAATTCTATCGGCTGACGGCACTGCGCAAAATTGGCATCGGCATGTTCCTCACCGCCATCTCGTTCCTCATGATCGCCCTCATCGAATCATGGATCGTCAAGGGCCATACTCCCACCGTCTGGTGGCAGTTCCTGGCTTATATCATCCTGACGGCTGCCGAGATCATGGTCTCCATTACCTGCCTGGAGTTCTCCTATGCGCAGGCGCCCAAGCGGCTCAAATCGCTCATCATGGCGACCTTTTACCTCAGCGTTACCGGCGGCAATCTCTTTGCCTCTTTCGTCAACTTCCTGATCGATGACAGCAAGACCGGCCAGAGCCGTCTGGGCCCGGTGGAGTATTACCTCTTCTTTGTCGTCACGATGATTTGCGCGACGGCCCTCTTCATCTTCATCGCCTCACGCTATCGCGAGACGCCTCAAGAGGAAAGTTTGCAGGGATAGGAGAGCACCCTCTCTAACGCAATACACCCGACAATGAATCCATTGCCGGGTGTATTTTTTTAAATTGAATTTATCGGGGTCAGAACCGGGAGCCTAACGCTTCCAACCGGGAATTTCCGCCTCGGGGAAAAGCTCCAGAATACGTCTGCGGACCCGTTCGGCCTCTTTTTCAGGGAAACGGCGGCGGTTGGCAGCTCTTTCAATACCGTTCAGGAGCTCAAGCCAATCCTCCAGAGGCGGCTTTTCAAGCGCCTCCCATTGATCAAAGCGTGCGGGCCGCCAGTAAAAGAGCCAGCGATCCCCTACATGCTGAGCATAGACCTGGACTTTCCGGCCTTCCTCATCGCGTTTTTTCCAACCGATTTCAGCCTTGGCCATAAGCAGGTTTATCCGGGAAAGTGACGGAGGCGACCGCCATAGCGGCGATACCCTCCTTGCGGCCTATAAAACCCATCATTTCGTTGGTCGTAGCCTTAACGCCGACCACTTGAGAATTGATATTGAGAGCGACGGCCATTTGCTGTTTCATCGCCTTAATATGGGGAGCGATTTTGGGAGCTTCGGCGATCAAGGTGCTGTCGATATTCACGATACGGCCCCCGCGCAAAGCGAGCAACCGGGAGATTTCCTGCAAAAACACGGTGCTGCGAACTCCCTTCCAGCGCGAATCCGTATTCGGAAAAAAATGCCCGATATCAACCTCACCCATCGCGCCCAGCAAAGCATCGCTGATCGCGTGAATGAGAACATCCGCGTCAGAGTGCCCCGACAGCCCATGAGTGTGGGCGATTTCTACACCGCCCAGGAAGAGCTTGCCGCCTTCCACCAGTTGGTGAACATCGTAACCAATGCCAACCTTATACATAAGGTCCAGCATTGTGCCCGATTTTTATTTCCTTGGCAAGAGGCGTGAGTATATAATAGGGGAGGAATTGAGCGGCCCACCAGAGCCGTTTTTGAGACAAATATTATGATCATCGTTCTGAAACCCGGTATTACCGAAGCAGAAGAAACTCGAGTACTGCACGAAATTGAAGCTCGCGGCTATACGCCCCATGTGATGCGGGGCGTCAGCCGAGTCGTCATCGGCGCCATCGGTGATGCTCAGGCACACCAGAGTCTGGAAACACTGGCTTCCTGGAGTCAGGTGGAAAGTGTCACACGCATCCAGAAACGCTATAAACTCGTCAGCAAAGAAGGCCAAAAAGAAAAATCGACCGTCAAAATCAATGACCATGTCCAGATCGGCGGGCGGAAGGTGCAGTTGATGGCCGGCCCTTGCTCTGTCGAAAATGAAAAGCAATTGATGACGGTCGCCGAGAAAGTCAAATCCTGCGGCGCAACCATCTTGAGGGGCGGCGCCTTTAAACCGCGCACCTCACCTTACGAATTTCAAGGCTTGGGAGAAAAAGGGTTGAAACTCCTGGCCAAGGCACGCGAAGCCACCGGGCTAGCGATCGTGACCGAATGCCTCTCCGAGGAACATGCGGAAATGGTCGCCGAATATGCCGATATAATCCAGATAGGCGCCCGCAACGCTCAGAACTTCCAGCTCCTGATCGCCGCAGCCCATACCGGTAAGCCGATTCTGCTCAAGCGCGGTCCCTCCATGCTGATCGAAGAGTGGCTCCTGGCCGGCGAGTATATCCTCTCCAGCGGCAACCCGAACCTCATTTTCTGTGAGCGCGGCATTCGCACCTTTGAAAATTATACCCGCAATACCCTGGACCTGATGACAATCCCGATCCTCCGGCAGGAGACTCATTGCCCGATCGTGATCGATCCCTCTCAGGGATGCGGCAACGCCAACCTGGTCGAGACTCTCTGCTTCGGAGCCGTCGCCATGGGAGCTGATGGTCTCCTCATTGAGGTACATCCGGATCCGACACGTGCCTGGTCCGATGGCGCCCAGCAGGTAACCCTGGAAGCTTTCGAGAAACTGACGAAGAATTTGCTCCCCTTCCTGCATGCCGCCGGAAGAGAGTAAGTTATTGCAAGATACATTAAGTCAAAACCACACCCGCTTTCTACAGGGGGTGTGGTTTTTTCAATTCTGTGGCAGATGCAACCGTTTGGCCCTTTACAGGCTGAAATACCCGGCAATCAACATGACGATGAAACCGCACAAACCAGTCAAAAGCAGTTTACAGCGGAGACCCCGTTTCCCCAGGACGAGGCAAACTCCCGTGATATAGAGTACGATCAGCACGACTCCCAAGCCGACGCCAAGAACCTTGAACGCCACGCCGCACTTGGCCTTGTGCAGCATCACCGTTTTGTAGTACAGATTCGGATTGTTCACCTGGAGAGTTGCCGTATTCTTTTCACTATCCGGAATAAATACCAGATGGTAGCCCGTCGCGCTACCCAGAGTGAGCCCCATTTTGCCTTTTTGTGCCTTCCCCTCGGGAACCTCTATCCCGGTTTCCTTTGCAAATTTCACCATGACCGCTTCCTGGGCTTCGATGTTCTGAGCCAGAGGCCGGGGCAACGGTTCATCCAGCTTGATCTCGTAAGATTTTGTATTCAGATCCCCTTTGATTCCAAACACATAAAGAGCCCCCGTAATGGCAAAGAGAATCGCCACAGGCAGAAAAAACATCGCCAGATACGAGTGAAGACAGCGGCAAATCTTGTTGGAACCATTATTATTGTTCGCTGTCCCATTTTTGATATTTGTTTCCATATTATATTCCTTAACACCGGATATCCCTTGCGGTATCCCTTTCAGGAATTAGAAACCGCGCAAAAGAAAAAGTTTCACGTAAAATAGACCCTATTTTGTTTTGAGAAATCTCCCCTTTCGTGTATGATCACCCCCGAAAGTGAGTTGATTGCCACACGATGCCCTGCAAAGATGGTTTCAGCCGGACATAGTAACGGCGGAATTGCTCGCTCCGGCCTCTCAGTTTGGATGAGACTCTGGCAAGGTTAACTCATAAGTCACAAACGCGATATGAGGGTTCGACTCAATCAGGTCAGTAAACTCTTCGGCAAAACCGCAGCGGTCAACGACGTTTCGCTGGAAGTTGCCGATGGGGAGCTTTTTTTTCTGCTGGGTCCCAGCGGCTGCGGCAAGACGACGCTCCTGAGGCTCCTGGCCGGTTTTTATCAACCCGATGCGGGGCAAATCTATTTTGGCGATCATCCGATGAACGCCGTGGCGCCCGAGCGTAGAAACTGCGGCATGGTCTTCCAAAACTACGCCCTC
>LSQX01216219.1_pt3 | contig 10494 bp, 10 predicted proteins | sample 654561 | NCBI WGS metagenome assembly LSQX01 (sample SAMN04489861, study PRJNA283612) | anaerobic digester metagenome | isolation source: 4 biogas reactors fed with cattle manure at either 37C or 55C with and... | place: Denmark: Kongens Lyngby | collected 2014
CAGCGGGGCTGAGCACGATGTTCTCCTCGGCGTTGAGGAGAATCTCTCCACCGTCGTAGTTCTCCACCACCCGGGCCTTGATGTTCTGGTAAGGTACATCCCGCACCGTGTCCATGTGGGCGATAAAGCCGATGACCGGTCCCTCCCAGTTGGGTATGTTGGCTGGCAGGGTGCCGTACACATAGCCATGCTCGTCCACGTGGGCATCTGCAATGCCCAGGCCGAGCATTTCCTCAACCAGAGCCCGGGCGAAGTCCAGCTGCTCCGGTGTGCTGGGGCAGCTGGAGCTGGTGCCATCCGATGCTGCCGGGTAGTTCGTATACCGCAAAAGCCTCTCGTAAGCCCGCATTGTTCTTCCTCCCTTTACTACGCAGTACTCTCAGTGATTCTTCGAGGCGGCCCGCGCTTTACCTGCCGCCCTGCCAGTTTTTCAAGGCCGCCCGGATGGAACGGCTCATCTCCTGGGCAAAGGCACTGCCCGTCTTGCGGGCATACATCAACTGGCCGAAGTTGGCCGCGCCGAAGCGGTTCTTGGCGGGAAAGTCCTGCTCCACCCCTGCGAACATCTGCCGCAGCTCAGCCCCGGCCAAGCGGCGGTAGCCCTCCCGGTGGACGATGTACTCCTGGGCGAAACGGGGGCGCGGCCTCCGCTGATAGTCGTGGGGATAATAACCCAGGCAGAGCATGGCTGCGGGAAAAGTGTACTCAGGCAGGTTCAAGAGCTCCCTGTGCACTTCATAGTTCTCCATGATATCCCCGATATAGCAGCTGCCGATCCCTAGGCTTTCCGCGGCCAAGACCGCGGTCTGCGCGGCGATCAGCGCATCATCCAGGGCAATAAAGAGCTCGCCCACATCAGGTTCCCGCCAGCTGAGTCCTTTCTCGGCACAGAACTTTGGAACTTGGCAGAGGTGGAAATAGTCGAACCACCGCTGGTAGTCCGCTAAGAACACGAGAATGAGCGGCGCCTTGGCGATGAAGGCCTGGTTATCGCAGGTTTGGCTCAGCCTTTCCTTGGTGGCCTGATCCTCGATCACCAAAACGGAGTAGAGCATCATGTTGCCCGCAGTGGGGGCGCGCAGCACAGCTTCCAGCAAAACTTGCAGGTCTTCGGCGCGAATGGGTTCATCCCGGTACACCCGCAGGGAACTTCGCCCGTGAATTGTCTGGAGGACTGGGTTGATGGTGAACAGCTCCTTTCGTGAGAGTGGACTATCAAGGTGGGAATTCGGGGCCGCTGCGCCACTTCCTCTTCGTTCCTCGGGAAGAAGATGCGCACCCAGTGTACTTTTCTGCAGGGTAAGGTGATCTTTGGGGCGAATATGGGCAGTGGTGTATATTGTACCATCAGCCGAAGGACTCGGCTATTCCCAACAGAAGGGGATGACGTCGTAGGATGAAGACCTAGCGGTTAAGCAAAGAGTTGCGGTTAGCGTCAGTCGGAGTGCATCGTCTCAAACGGAGGGATAAACATGAACTGGTTTGCCATATCGGTTGTTGTTGCTCTGCTGTCGTTTGCCACCGCTGCTTGGTTGTACACCTGGGTGAGCAGACAGAATCCCGGTACCAAGAAAACGCAGGAAATCGCCGCGCTGATCCGGGAAGGGGCTAATGTGTTCTTGGCGCGGGAGTATCGCTTGCTAAGCTACTTCGTGCTGATCGTGGCGGTAGCTATTCTACTCTTCCTGCCCCAGCCCATCTGGCACGGGGAACCCAAACGGAACATTTTCATGGCCATAGCTTACATCGCCGGTTCCGTGTTTTCGGGTCTGGCAGGGAAAATTGGCATGAATATAGCCACCATTGCCAACTCTAGGACAGCCACCGCAGCTACCGAAAGCATGGAAAAATCCTTTATGATCGGCTTTAGGGGCGGAGCGGTCATGGGCATGGCCGTGGTCGGCGCGAGCCTCCTCGGTGTTACGGGCATCATGATCTTGACTGGCGATGCGGCCATGACCTTGGGCTTCAGCTTCGGAGCCTCTTCGCTGGCCCTCTTTGCCAAAGCGGGCGGCGGCATCTTCACCAAAACCGCGGATATCTCCGCAGATCTCGTGGGTAAGGTTGAACTGGGCATCCCCGAAGACGACCCGCGCAACCCCGCGGTTATCGCAGACAACGTAGGGGACAACGTGGGGGACGTGGCTGGCATGGGCGCAGACCTCTTTGACTCCCATGTAGCCTCCCTCTCCGCAGCTGTGGTGCTGGCCTTGGCCCTAGATGGGGGAGTTGGCAAATTCACGCAGATGGTCTTCTGCTACGCAGCATCTGGCCTTTTAGCCTCCATCATCGGTGTACTGGTGGCCAGGATCAGCAAGGGCGCCGATCCCACCGCGGCTTTGAACAAACTGACCTACATCACCACCGCGGTCTTCGTGGCCATCACCGGTCTGGCCACCGCCATCTTCGACTTCAGCTGGCGTTACTGGGCAGCAGCCATGCTGGGACTGGGCGTAGGCGTAATCATCGGTATTGCCACCGACTATTTCACCAACGACCTGCGCAAGCCGGTGCAGCAGGTGGCTTCCGCGTCGCAGTCGGGACCTGCTTTCACCATGATCTCCGGTATGAGCTACGGCTTCTTGAGCGTTTTCCCGGCCCTGATTGGCATTGCCGTCTCCGCCCTGGGTGCCTTCCTGATCACAAATAGTGTGGATCCCACCACCATCACCGACGCGCTGTTTGGGATCTCGGTGGCAGCGGTGGGAATGCTCTCCATCGTGGGCATGATCATCTCCAACGACGCCTACGGGCCCATTGTGGATAACGCCCGGGGTCTGGTGGAAATGGCTGACCTGGGTGAGGAAGCGCTGGACATCACCGATGCCCTGGACAGCGCGGGCAACACGGTGAAAGCCATTACCAAGGGTTTCGCCATTAGTGCCGCCGGTTTGACTGTGATCGCCCTGTTGGGCGCGTTCCTCTCCGAGGCCAACGAAGTTCTGGCGGCCAGGGGCCTGGAGCTGCTGCAAGGCTTTGATGTTATGGATCCCCTGGTCTTCTTCGGCCTGATTGTGGGATCCGCTGTTCCCGCCGTCTTCTCTGCCCTGCTCATGCTGGGTGTAAACCGCAATGCGGAACGCATGGTCGCGGAGATCCACAGACAGTTCGAAACGATGCCGGGCATTAAGGAGGGCAAAACTAAGCCGGACTATGCCCGCTGCATTGATATTGCCACCACTGGCGCCTTGAGGGAGCTCATCCCCGCGGGGCTGATGGCCATCCTGGCCACCCTGGCGGTGGGCTTTATCGGCGGTGTCCGAGCCATTGGCGGGTTCCTCGCCGGCAATATCGTTAGCGGCCTGCTCATTGCCTTGTTCATGAGCAACTCCGGTGGCCTGTGGGACAATGCCAAAAAGTATGTGGAAGCAGGCAACTTCGGCGGCAAGGGCTCCGCGGCCCACAAAGCTGCGGTTGTGGGCGACACGGTGGGCGACCCGTTTAAGGATACAGCGGGCCCATCCATCAACACCCAGATCACCGTCGTCTCCCTGGTCTCCTCCCTGGCCGCAGGGCTGTTTATCCTCTTTTCCATCTTCTAGAAGTGACGGAGGCTGGCCCGCATAGCGGCCAGCCTCCCTTTTTCGTCCTCATCTCAAACGTTCCGTGACCTCCCGCTAATCTCCAGCGCTGTCCTTCACCCCCACTTGCCCCAGGGCCCTGATGCGCTGACCCAAGGTGGGATGGGAAGCATACAGCAGCACCGAGAGGGGGTGGGGATTGAGGTTGATCAGATTCTCCCGGTGCATGCTCTTCAGGCCGGAAATGGTCCACTGGGGATCGGTGTTTTCCGCGGCAAAACGGTCGGCCCTGTACTCTTCCCGCCTGGAGAAGTAATTGCCCACAATGCCCCAGACCAGCCCCACCGGAACAAACAGGATCTGAAAGAGAACGACGGCCAAGCCGAAATGGACTTCCGGCCAGCCGAAACCTTTAAACAGGCCAGGGCTGCTGAGCACAACTCCCATACCCAGCGCGTACAGCGCCGAGCCCACCCCCAGCCGCACCGCACGCCCCAGCATATCGCCGTGCACCGCGTGGCCCAGCTCGTGGGCGATGACAGTTACGATCTCGTCCTCGGAAAGCTTGTCCAGGAGTGTGTCGAAGAACATCACTTCCCTGGTGCGTCCCAAGCCTGTAAACAGGGCATTCAGTTTGCTGGAGCGGGTCGAGGTGTCGATCACCGCGATGGATCTAGCGTTAAAACCGTGGGCCGCGGCCAGCTCTTCAATTCTGCTGCGCAGCGTACCTGGGGGCAGGGGCCTGGGCTTGTAGAAGAGCCGAATGGAAATCCTGCCCCAAAAGGCCCGGGCCAAAAGCAGCACCGCCAAGCTGGCCGCCCCGAGCACGAGCAGAAATGTCCAAAGCCGTCCACCAAAGCGCAGGTACAAGCCATGGGCCCCACCCACCAGCACAGCACCTAGGCCCAGGGAAGCGGCATAGCTCACCAGAAGATCGCGGACATACATCTTGACGGTGCGGCGGTTAAAGCCGTGGCGTTCTTCGATGGAAAAGATGCGGTAGGCATCCAGAGGAATGGCCAGAGCAGTGGTGAGGGTGTAGTAGATGCCCAGAAAAAGCAGGGACTGCCAGATGGGGTGGACATTCAGCCGGCCTGTCCAGTGGCTGAGGGGTTCAGCCAAGACCAGGAGAAAGGCCAAATGCACCAGCAAATTGACAGTGCTGCGCACCAAGGCGAATCTCTGGGTCTCGAAGAAATAGGACTGCCAGCGCCGGTACAGCCCTTCATCGTAGACATCCCGCACCTCAGCGGGGAGCGGCCTCTGGCTGTACCCGCGGTTGAGCACGATCAGCGCCAGATCCAAAAGATAACAAGCCACGGCGATGGAAGCAACCAGCCACTTCATGTTTTCACCTCACAGAGAGCCAAAAGCGTTGAGCACCCGGTACCGTTCCACCGCCAAAATCCCCTGCCAGTACCGGCGGGCCACGGCAAACTCTTCCGGATAGTGCTGCCAACCCCAGGTGATATCCCAGATCCCGTCTTCATCCCGATCCCGCAGATAAACGCGGAGGTTTTCCTCCACCAGAGGCTTAAGTTCTGGATAGAGGGGGTCAGCGGGACTTTTCACAAAGTCCAGAGGTAAGGGCTTGTAGCTCTTTCCCCAACTGGCCAGATCACGATCGATCACTTCCAGGATCAGAGCCCTCGCCTGCGCTTCCACTTCCCCAAAGGAACAGCCCACCTCCCCGGGGAACCTCTCCTTGAAGGGCCGGAGCAGCTTCAGACACTGCCAGTAGTTTTTCAAGCCGTGCCACTCCACACTCTCCGCTTCCAGCAGGTACTCACAGGCCGCCCCCAGAGAGGACCAGCCGAGGTCAGCTTCAGGTCCCTCCCCGCCGGACCAGTGGATCAGAAAGGCTGCCAGCTCCACACTGGGGTTAAACATCCAATCCTGCTGGGCAGCTTCCGTCCACTCCCACCAGGGAGCGTGGGGATAAGCGTTGTTTTCCGGAAGAACCGAGGGCCACATACCCGGCTGTACCTGTTTGGCCCCGAGGAGGTAGTCCCGGAGCCTGCGCACAATGCCCTCCTCGGGGTCAGCCTGGATATCCACTAAGATCTGGCCAGCCATCCAGCTGGCCATGGGTGAAGAGCGGGGCAGCCAAAAGTCCGGCTCTAGGCCGTGCCCGAATCCCCCATCCGCATTCTGAAAAGCGGCCAGACACCTGAGCACATTCTCCTTGGGGCCGCCGCTGAAGAAATACTCCCACAGGGCAAGCTCCAGCGGGCGGCCGTAGCGCCGCAGCCATGCGTAGGCCCGTTCCATGTTGTTCTCCTCCTTAAGCTAAAACTCTGGCCACTGCCCGCACGGGGCAGCCCTCCGCGCAGATCTTGAGGGGAAAGGCTATCACCTCAAAGCTGGACAGCTGCTCAAGCTGTTCCAGATTGGTTAGATTCTCCAACAGGGGAATTCCCGCACCCAGCAGGGTCTTGTGGACCAGGAATGGAGGACCATCGGGGGAAGGCAGATCCATGCCTAGAAGCTTGATCCTGCGCTGAACGAAAAAGCGGGCCAGTTCTTCGTGGACCGTGGGGTGCTGCTGGAAGTAAGCTGCTGTACCCCAAGCTGCGCTGTGGCCGGTCCAGAGCAGGACAACGTCATCCTCGCCAACTAAACTTCCGTACTCAGCCCGGTACCTGATGGGATCCTCACCCCGCACATCCAAAAGGCGCCCTCTGCCTGCAAACAGATCCAGGGGCAGATCGGCAATCATCCTGCCCTCGGCTAAAAAATGCAGGGGGGCATCCAGGTGAGTTCCGGCATGCAAGCCGGTCTGGAGGGCATAGAGGGTGTACCCGTCTTTGGCCGCGCTGCGCTTTTCCCGCAGCACAACCGGATCGTCCCCTGGGTAAACCGGCATTTGGTGCTGATAGGGATGGCTGAGATCGTAAATCCTAGACACGGCATCACTTCCTATCTGGCAGTTTGGCTAAATACTCCACCAATTCTTGGCGGCTTCCATGGGCGATGTGGGAATAGTCCATGCCCTGGGGATTGATCAGGTTGTCGGTGACCAAGAACAGCTCCATACCCAGCTGCACAGCGGGCAGATCTTCCACCAGATCGTTACCCACCATCAGGCACTCCTGCCCCTGGGCACCGATCACCTCCAGGATCTCCAGGAAGTAACCGGGGTTGGGCTTGGTGAAACGGCAGTTCTCGAAGGTTGTGATCAGCACAAAATCCGCCGGATCTAAACCTGCCCAGGCCACCCTCTCCAGGGTAGCCATCCGGGGAAAGAGAGGATTGGTGGCCAGCACTAAGGGATAGCCTTTGGCCTTCAACAGCTGCACTGCCCGGCGGGCCCAGGGGCAGGGCTGGACAATCCGGGCCAGCCCGCGAAACTCGTTGCGGTAAAAGTCTTCAAACATCTGGAGATGGTCCTCCTGCTCCCCGCCGAAACGGGAGAGGAACAGCTGCCAGAAGCGCTCTTCGTTAGTCATGGACCCATCGTTTGCGATCATGGCTTCCACCCCGGCCATGACCACATCCACCAACTTATCAGGTTCATAGCCGCAGGCGGCGGCCTTCAGGGCCAGCTCTCCCAGGTATTCCTGGAGGAAAAGATCCATATCCATGGGCAGCAAAGTTCCATCCAGATCAAACAGCACCGCTCTCAAGCTAATCCACCTCGCCTAAGCCGGCGGCCGCCTCCGCTCCAGACTTTGCGGTCAGATTCGCCATCACCTCGGCGTACACCTGCTCCACTGGCCAGCGGTCCCGCACAGCTGTGGAAAAATAACCCTGGGCAAAAAGATCCCCTCCCACCTGCACCCCCGCCGGGCAGTGGGCGCGCCAGGCGCCCAAGGTCCTCTGCTGCTTGGGGTGCTGTCGCTCCAGTTCAAAGGCGGTGGAAAGAGCGATTTGAAACACTTCCAGGGGAGACTCTTCCCAAAGCAGAGTGATCCGCTTACCCACCAGGTAAGGCGTTGCCCTGCTCAAAACCGCCGAGCCAGCCACGCCATCCCGAGCTGCGTAGCGAACCTGTTTCAGGCCCGTCATGGCGATGGCACCGAAACACATGGGACAGGGCTCCAGGGTGGTATACAGTGTGTAATCAGTGGTATTATGCTCAGCTATCCTTAATCTGCTCAAGGCCACCATCTCCGCATGGGCCAGATCCGTTCCGGCTAAGGGAGTAACGGTATGGTCATCAAAGATGGCGTTTTGACCCCGGGCCACCACCTGTCCAGCTCCATTGACAATCAAGCAGCCCACAGGGACATTCCCCCGGCAAAAGGCCTCCCAGGCCAGGGCAAAGGCCTCCCGCCAGAGGGGATCGATCTGCATAAACATGACAAGACCCCCTGCCATGCGTTCTTTCCAGGCTACTTCGACCCCGAACGGCTGTTTCCTGTTTTGTGCACCGACGATTTTCGAAAGAAAGATCTCCCCTTGTCCCCAGGGTCCTTTCCCCTGTTGTTACAATAGTGTATAATGAAGTTAACAGGATGTAATACGGAGGGGAAATGATGACCAAAGAGTATGAGATGATGGGTTTTTCCACCAAGGCCATTCACGGAGGACAGGAGAAAAATGCAGCTGGAGCGCTGGTTACCCCTATTTACCAAGCTTCCACCTTTGTGTTCGAATCCGCCCAGCAGGGAGCAAGAAGGTTCGCGCTGGAAGAGGAGGGTTACATTTATACCCGCTTGGGTAACCCCAACGCCGCGGAGCTGGAGCGCAAAGTCGCCCTGCTGGAAGGGGGTGAGGCGGCCCTGGCCACCGGCTCAGGGATGGGTGCCATTACCTCAGCCCTCTGGACCGCCCTGGAACCGGGGGATCACGTGGTGGCGGGCCAAGCGCTTTACGGCTGCACTTTTGCGTTCTTAAGTCACGGGGCCAGCAAATACGGAATTGAGACCACTTTTGTGGATGTCTCCGATCTGGAGGCGGTGCGCAGGGCACTGAGGCCTAATACTAAGGTAGTCTATCTAGAAAGCCCGGCTAACCCCACCATGACCATCGCCGATATCGAAGGCATCAGCCAGCTGGCCCATGAGATCCCAGGCTGTATGGTTTTTGTGGATAATACCTACTGTACACCTTACCTGCAGAGGCCCCTGGAGCTGGGGGCAGATGTGGTGCTGCACTCCGCCACTAAGTACCTAAATGGCCATGGTGATGTGATTGCCGGCCTCGTTGTGGGCAGCAAGGAGTTCATCGATCAGGTCCGCTACTATGGGATCAAAGATATAACAGGCGCGGTACTCAGCCCCTTCGATGCCTACTTGGTCTGCCGGGGCCTGAAGACTTTGGCCCTGCGCATGGAGCGGCACTGCGCGAGTGCCCAGCAGGTGGCGCAGTTCCTGGAAAGCCACCCGGCTGTGGGCGCGGTTTACTACCCGGGGCTGGCCAGTTTCCCCCAGCGGGAGTTGGCCCAAAAGCAAATGCGCCTGCCCGGCGGCATGATCTCCTTCGAACTGAAGGGAGGCGTGGAAGCGGGGGTGACCCTCATGAACAACGTCAAGCTGTGCACCCTGGCGGTGAGCTTGGGCGATACGGAAACCCTCATCCAGCACCCAGCCTCCATGACCCATTCCACTTACCCACCGGAGGAACGGGCCAAGTGCGGCATTTCCGACGGCCTGGTGCGGTTATCGGTGGGCCTGGAGGATCCGGAAGACATCATCCGGGATCTCCAGGCGGTCCTGGATACCCTAGCCTAAAGAGCGACACCACCAGCACAAAGCTGGTGGTGTTTCTACACTAATAATAGTAGTCGCTGTATTAGATGCAAGGGAGGTCCAGAGACAGGAAATCTATCGCCTAGGATGGACTTCCCGGGGCCTTCTCTTTGGCCCTACACGGCAAGCGGCGGTGGCGGCGCTTCCACCAAAGCGGCGATGTGCTGGCAAGGAATGGCCACCCTCTGCCACCCATCCAGATCGGCCACTGGACGCCGCAGCACGAGATAGGTCTCCTGCACCTGCCTCAGCTGCCATTGAGTATCCATCAGAAACTGATCATCATTGGTGAGCAGTACAAAAACCCAGCGGTTGATGAAGTTGGCCCACGCTTCTGGGCAGCGACAGCAGAGATTTCTCACACCCATGCTCATCCCTCCTTCTTCCCCACTATATGAGCGGGGCCGGTGGAGAGCCATGGCCCTGGAGTACTGATTGCAAAGCCCACCGGCGAGAATCGGGAACGGTACGCTAGGGCAGCCCGCCGGCTGGACAGTACTATGGATCAATTAAGCTCCTTGGAGGTACTGCCATGGCTGAACAAAGGCGCATCGGTCTGCTCACTCCCTTTTTCCAGCCCATCCCCGCCTATGGGGGGCCCGCATCGAGACTCGGCGTGGAACTGGCCATCGTCACGCCCCGGCGCATCAACTGGTCAACTGAAGAGGTGGAGGCCCTGGTTTGGGATGGTGCCAGCTGGCAGCTGGCCACTGTGCCCCTGCCCAGGGCGTTTTATAACCGCTTCTACGGCCCCAAGCCCCAAGTGGTAAACCGCCTGGAACTCCTGGTGGGAAAAAACAAGGTCTTCAACCATGTCACCCGCTTCGACAAACTGACCATTCACCAAGCCCTAAGCCGCTCGCCACTCCTGCCCCACCTGCCCCGCAGTCAGGGTTACAGCCCGGAAGGCCTCCGCGGACTGCTGAAAGACCTGGGACAGGTCATCCTCAAACCCCGCACAGGGCACATGGGCCTGGCCATCTACCTCATCAGAAAACGTGGGAAGAGGGTGCTGGTGCACCACGGCACCCAATCTCCCATCGCGACCTTTGGGGGAGTAGATGAACTGCTCACCTGGCTGGAGGAGGCGGCCGACAGCGGCTGGCTGATCCAGCAGTTTATACCAGCAGCCGCCATCGACGGCCGGATCTTCGATGTGCGCATCTTGGTTCAGAAAGACGCGGCCGGCACCTGGCAGCCCTCCGGTGCCCTCAGCCGCGTGGCCCTGCGCTACTCCTATATCACCAACGTCAGCCAAGCCATCCTGCCGGCCGCCAGGG
>LSQX01276754.1_pt1 | contig 10494 bp, 9 predicted proteins | sample 654561 | NCBI WGS metagenome assembly LSQX01 (sample SAMN04489861, study PRJNA283612) | anaerobic digester metagenome | isolation source: 4 biogas reactors fed with cattle manure at either 37C or 55C with and... | place: Denmark: Kongens Lyngby | collected 2014
TGTATAAGAGACAGGGGATAGGGCAAGGTCATGCGGCTGGAAAACAGCAAAGACGCTGTGTCCATCCAGATACGGCGTCTTTTGCTGTCTCTGACTCATTACAAAATAGCCTGACCGATCAACCGATCTAGCTTGCGGATGTCGACTCCCCGTTTGAGATTGAGTTTGAACTTGCCCACCCGTGTCCACAGTTCCAGCTCTGCATTGACATCCAATAGGCCAGCATTTTCACTGGAGTACATCACGATGGACTTAAACGGGATGGTGTACACCTCAACCTTTTTGCCCGTGATGCCTTGCTTGTCCGAGATAATGATCCGCTTATTGGTGATCACCGCCACGTCACGGATGGTTTTGTAGGCGGCATGAGCCTCTTCCCCGGGAACGAGGATTTCCTGTACTTCTTTGGGAACTGTTGTCTCAGACACGAATGTCCACTCCATGATATTTGCCAAATCAGCCACATGCATCCCTCCACATTTCTTTCCAAGGATAGTAATACGCAGTGACCGCCGTGGCTGCGCTGGCAGCGCAGCGGCTTTGCTGCCGGTAGTTTCTGCCTGCATGGCGCAAGCGCGGCGAGTTTTTCACCCAGTACAGGGATTTGCTCGTGCGGAGCAGAAGAACACAGGTAACGGACAAGCCGAGGGGTGGTAAGGGATATGCGTTTGTTGGCAGAAATCGAACGAACTAGCGGCGTTGGCCGAAAGGGAGCTATAGTGCGGCGGGACGCGGTGCGGGCTATTGTCCGCCAGGGGGAACAGATTCTCATGGTTTATTCCACAAAACACGGCGATTACCACTTCCCGGGAGGGGGAGTCTCTTTTGGCGAGACTCATCTGGAAGCGCTGGCGCGGGAACTGAAGGAAGAATGCGGCGCCAAGCTTGTTGGGGTGCACGGATCCTTCGGGAAAGTGGTGGAATACGATTACGCCAAAGAAGCCTATTTTGACCTATTCTGCATGACATCTTACTATTATTTCTGCTCGATCGGCCCCGAGCTTGGTCAGCTGGAGCTGGAGGATTACGAGGTAGCCCTGGGTCTTGAACCCTGCTGGGTCACGGTAGAGGAGGCACTGCGGGCCAACAAGGCGCTGCTGGCAAACGGAGCGCCGCCGTGGACGCGGAGAGAGACACTGGTGTTGGAACTGCTGACCAAGGCTGCTCCCGCATAGGCGAGACGCGCTGGCAGCCGAGACTTTGGCAGGGGGAGATCAGTCTCAGGAAGGGTGATTGTGTGGAAGCCGACGTGCTGATCATCGGCGGTGGAGTGGGTGGCTGTGCCGCAGCCTTAGCCGCGGCGCGCCTTGGAAAAAAGGTGATCATGACGGAAGAAAACCTCTGGATCGGCGGCCAGCTGACGGCTCAAGCTGTTCCTCCCGATGAGAATCCGTGGATTGAGAAAGGAGGCGGAACGCAGCTTTACCTGACCTTCCGGGAAAAGGTGCGAGAATACTACCGCCGCCACTACCCCCTCACCTTTGCTACCCACCAGGACCGCTATCTCAATCCAGGTGGGGGCTGGGTGAGCAGGCTGTGCCACGAACCCCGGGTCGCTTTGGCTGTGCTCTATGAGATGCTGGCGCCGCATCTTGCCAGCGGCCGCATCATCCTGCTCCTGCCGTATAAACCAGTCAAGGCGGAAACGGATGGGGACTATGTTAAATCCGTGACCTTAGCTCACGTACATACTGGCGAAACTCTCACCATCGCGGCTCCCTATCTCCTCGATGCCACAGAGCTGGGTGATCTCTTAGAACTCGCGACCGTGGAGCATGTTATCGGTGCCGAATCCCAGCAGGAAACGGGAGAACCCCATGCTCTGCCGGGGGATCCCGATCCGCTAAATCAGCAGGCTATTACGTACTGCTTTGCCGTAGATTATCTCCCCGGTGAAGACCATACTATCTCGAAACCGGTGGAATATGACTTCTGGCGGGATTACAAAGCGGACTTCTGGCCGGATAAGTCCCTCAGCTGGACCATTGCTAATCCCATCACCTTGGAAGGCTACGTTCTCCCCTTGTTTGCTGATGGCAGCGGCAGGAAAGACTTGTTTTCTTACAGGCAGATTCTGGACAAAGACCTCTTTGAAGAAGGCGCGTTTCAGTCCAGTGTTACCATTGTCAACTGGCCGCAGATCGACTACTGGCTGGGGCCGATTGTGGGCGTACCGGAGGCGGAGGCGTGGCACCACCTCTACATGGCAAAGCAGCTCAGCCTCTCGTTTCTTTATTGGATGCAGACCGAAGCACCCCGCCATGATGGGGGATATGGGTACCCGGAGCTGCGCTTAAGAGTGGATGTGGTGGGCACTCAGGATGGCCTTGCCATGTACCCGTATGTGCGCGAGTCGCGGCGGATTAAGGCCGAGTTTACTGTGCTGGAGCAGCACATCGCAACCGCAGTGCGGGGCGACCTGGGAGCGGAAGAATTCTTTGACTCTGTGGGGATCGGCGGATATCGGATTGATCTGCATCCTAGTACCAGCGGAGTGAATTACATCGATGTGGGCAGCTGGCCCTTCCAAATCCCCTTGGGTGCCCTGATCCCGATCCGGGTGGAGAACCTGCTTCCTGCCTGCAAGAACATCGGTACAACCCACATCACCAACGGCTGCTACCGGGTTCACTCCGTTGAATGGAATATTGGCGAAGCTGCGGGTTACTTGGCCGCCTACTGCTTAGAACGCAAAATCCCTCCCAGAGCGGTGAGGGCCAACCGGGACCATCTCGAGCAGTTCCAAAAACTCCTGGTAAAGTTTGGTGTACCGCTGGCATGGCATGAGATAAGGCCGCTGTAAGGTCAGTGAGGAGTTGAATCGTATGTATGCGTTGGTGTTGAAAGAGTACCACAAACTGAGCTGTGAAGAGGTACCGGATCCGGTCTATGGGCCAGGCGATGTGCTGGTGCGGGTTAAAGCCTGTGCGATCTGCGGGAGTGATGTGCATGGCCTTGACGGGAGCACTGGCAGGCGCCAGCCGCCTGTGATCATGGGGCATGAAGCTTCTGGGATTGTGGCAGAAGTGGGGAGCAATGTGACGGGGTTTGCGGTGGGCGGCCGCATTACCTTCGATTCCACCATCTACTGCGGCCAGTGTCATTTCTGCCGCCAGGGCAGGATCAACCTCTGCGAGAATCGGCGGGTGCTGGGGGTGTCCTGTGCCGATTACAAGCAGGATGGGGCTTTGGCGGAGTATATCGCCATCCCCAGCCGCATCGCCTACCACCTTCCCCCAGGGGTCAGCTTTGAACAGGCGGCCATGGTGGAACCCTTATCCATTGCCGCCCATGCCGTGGGCTTGGCACCCCTTTCCCTGGGAGATACGGCAGTGGTGGTGGGCGCGGGCACCATTGGCCTGCTGATCATCCAGGTACTTAAGGCCGCGGGCTGCGGCCGGATCATTGCCGTGGATGTGGATCCGGCCAAGTTCCCCTTGGCCGAGCAGTTCGGGGCTGCCCTCTGTCTGGATCCCCAAAAAGGTGATGTGCAGGGGAGAATCCTCAGCCTAACGAAAGGCAGGGGCGCGGATCTGGTTTTTGATGCGGTGGGGCTCAGTTCCACAGTTGAGCAGGCCATCAGCTTGGTGCGCAAGGGCGGAGCAGTGGTACTGGTGGGCAACTTAAGCCCCCAGGTCCAGTTTCCCCTCCAGTCCGTGGTGACCAGGGAAATCAAGGTGTACGGCTCCTGCGCCTCCAGCGGGGAGTACCCAGTGTGTTTGGATCTGATTGAGCAGAGAAAGGTGGATGTGGAGGCCTTAATTAGTGCCACTGCTCCCTTGGCGGAAGGGGCAGAGTGGTTTGGCCGGCTGTACAACAAAGAGCCTGGCCTGCTCAAAGTGGTGCTCAAGCCCTGAAGCAAAGTTGATCTGAAGGAGAATGGATATGAAGCGGATCAAAACCGGGATTATCGGCTGCGGCAAAGGCGCTCACCTCCATGCCCAAGCACTGCAGAACCTGCCCCAGTCCTCCTTTACCGGTGTCTACAGCCGCAACCCCCAAACCGCGCAGGCCTTTGCCCAAAAGTATGGGGTCGAGGCTTACGCCAGCATCGAGGAGATGGCCGTCCGAGGGGGTATTGAGGCGGTGATCATCTGCTCTCCCCATCCTGCCCACGCGGAGGGGGCTGTGCGGGCCTGCCGTGCCGGCATGCACGTCTTGGTGGAAAAGCCCTTGGCTTCTTCCCTGCAGGACTGTGATGCCATTATAGCTGCGGCCAAAGAACACGGGGTTACCCTGGGGACGGTGAGCCAGCGCCGGTTTTACCCGGCTGCCCAGCGGGTAAAACAGGCCATCGAAGTAGGAAAGCTGGGTAAGCCCGTTTTGGGTACGGTAACCATGCTGGGCTGGCGGGACCAGGCCTATTACCAAGCCGACCCGTGGCGGGGAACCTGGGAGGGGGAAGGGGGCGGGGTTTTGGTCAATCAAGCCCCCCACCAGCTGGATCTACTCCAGTGGTTTTTAGGGCCCATTGACGAGCTGTTTGGCTATTGGGGCAACCTCAATCATCCTTACATCGAGGTGGAAGATACGGCGGTTGCTGTGCTTAAGTTCAAAAGCGGCGCCCTGGGCCAGATTCTGGTGAGCAACTCCCAGAACCCGGCCCTCCATGCCAAGGTGCATGTCTACGGTGAGAACGGGGCGGCCGTTGGGGTGCAGACCGATGGCGGCGCCATGTTTATCGCCGGTATGTCCAGCATTACCGAACCGCCCATCAACGATCTGTGGACTGTACCTGGGGAAGAGCACCTTTTAGAGCAGTGGCAGGCGGAGGATCGGGAGCTGTTTGAGCGCATCAACCCCATGGTGTACTTCCACGCACGCCAAATTGAGGATTTCCTGAATGCCATTCTGCGCGGCACCAAGCCCCTGGTGGACGGGGAAGAGGGCCGCAAAACGGTGGAGATCTTCACCGCCATCTACCGTTCCAATCGGGACAAACGGCCTGTGAAGTTCCCCTTGGAAGCGGAGGATGCTGTGGATTTCGATGGAAGGTTCCTTACTTGTTGAAAACCTCATGGAATGACTTCTGTGTCCACTTCGTGGTATGGACACAATAAAAAGGCCTCAAACTGGGACGCGGGGCCTTTTTTGATTTACAGGACTATCACGCCACCAGTTGTTTTCCGGATGGACCTTTGGAGGAAAACGTCGCCATTTATTCTATGGTTTCGTCGCAATTTCGTTCGTGGAAGGCAAAGAAGTTATATCCAAGTAGAGATCAATGAGAAAATGTGAAATATATGCTTGACACTATTATGGCACTGATGCTATCATTTAGGCGTAGATATTTAACGACATAGAATAATGATTTAAAAAATACATATAAAATAGGAGGTAGGCAAATGCTGACTGCGGCTGATTATGAAAAGATAGCTCGAATAATTGAGACCTATCGGTCTAAGGTGGACTTAACGGTACGTATCCCCCTCGATGAATATGAGAAGCGTTACGAAAGGGTTCACGAAAAGCTTAGAGAGAGAGAAATTGACGTTGCTTTCTTCTTTTGGTACAGGGAGTATCCAGGCGATGGGGTGTACCTAACAGGGTATAATCCCAACATTGAAAGGGCATCGGGGATTATCGCTCCAGGCAAGCGTCCTGCACTCATCGTCGGTCCAGAATCCGGTCTGCTTGCAGCAGAGATCGGCTTGAACTTAGAGACCCACTTTGTGGAAGAGTTTAGTATTCCCGATGAGTATTACGAAGGTCTGCCGCCCAAGTCTTTTATCCCCATTATTTCTGAATATGCCGGCAAAGAGATCAAGAGGGTTGGCTTCCTAAGTCCGCTGGACTACGTGCCTGTGAAGTTTTACGATGTTTTCCAGAGCAAAATAGGGGAAGGCATCGAGATCGTGGACGCTTCGGATATCCTGTCCGACTTGCGTTATGAGAAGTCTGAAGCTGAGTTTGCCTGCATGAAGCAGGCTAACACCATTGCGTGTGCCGCCGTACGCGCCATGCTGGCTGTGGCCAGACCGGGCCTGCGGGAGACTGAGGTAGCAGCGGTTGCAGACTACGTAGTAAAAGCGTTGGGTGGCGATGGGACAGGATTCGAGACTATTGTTAACTCTGGCGCGCGGGCTAGAACTGTAATCGGGCCAGCTTCGAACAAAGTCATTCGAGAGGGCGAGATTGTGCAGGTTGGTTGCAGCCCAAGTTATGAGGGATATAAGGGTGTGGCCCGACGTGCGTTTGTCATGGGCGAGAGGTCGGAGATCCAGAAGCAGTATTTCGATGCTTTGAACACTGGTTATGAGAAAGCTGAAGCTGAGTTGAAAAACGTAGTTGAGAACAATCTGCCATCAAATCGTGTGGATTTGGCGCCGCGCAACTACTTCGCTACTTTGACCATTGAAGGTTACAACATGAAACAGTGCCATTTCTTCAGTACTTGCCACGGAACGGGTTTGACTGAGTGTCTCGAACCCATGGTCATCCATCCTGAACGAGAAACCCTGTTTGGCACGAATGTTGGGATTATGCTCGACTTAGGGCTTTACGGGCACCCCAATGATCAGATTGCTGGTGGCTGTGTAGAGAATGCCTTTTTCAAGAGAGGTAGAGAACTGATTAAGTTTACCGATTTGCCGACGGACGTCCAACATCTGGTGGGTGTAGGCTTGTAGATGTCTATGTGAGGGGTTGTGGATGCAATGAGAGTGTTAAAGGCCGGCCGGACATCGTCGTTGTTGATGCTAATCGGCCTTGTGATCGTGGTCATGGGGTTGATCAAAGGTACAGCATTCTTAAATCTGGTCAACTTCGAAGCGATCTTGATTGGGATGTCGTATGACCTCTTACTTGCCCTAGGGATGACGGTAGTACTCATCGTAGGAGGCATAGATCTGTCCGTCGGTTCCGTCATGGCGTTCGCCGGCATCGTGACCACCTTATTGCTCCAAGATGGTGTGGCAGTGCCACTTGCTGTTGCAAGTGGCCTCGCCACTGCCATAGCGATCGGAGCAGCCAACGGTGTGCTTGTCGCGAAAGCAAATGTAGCGCCTTTTGTGGCCACTTTGAGTTCCATGTCAATCTTCCGGGGCATGTGTTATGTTATGACCAGCGGGTACTTCGTCAATAAGTTGCCAGCCAGTTACATCGCCTTTGGACGGGGGCGTTTTCTTGGATTGCCTGTCACGGTAGTCTTCTCCTTAGCGGTGTGTTTGGTGTTTATGGTGCTAGTGAATAGATTCAAGTTCTTTAAGCAGATGTTCTACACTGGTCAGTCACCTGATGCTGCGTACCTTACCGGGCTGCCCACGCGACTAGTCACTATAGTGGCTTACATGATCTGCAGCACTACAGCTGGTTTGGCTTCTATTTTGATGACCAGTCACCTTGCCATGGGACATGCCAGTTTTGGGTTGGGAGCAGAAATGCGCGCTATTGCAGCTTCGGTCGTTGGCGGTGCAAGTCTTTCGGGTGGGAAGGGAAGCGTTTTTGGTACCCTTCTGGGAGTAATCCTGGTTGCTCTCATCAACAACGCCTTCATTATGCTTAATGGCTCACCGAATTGGCAAAGCGCCATTAGTGGTATCATCCTCATCGTTGCGTTGGCAATAGACCGACTACAAGAGCGTCTTGTAAACGCAAGGAGTGTGGCGGCATGACCGAAGCCATTCGCATCAGTGGGATCAGTAAGTCGTTTTCGGGGAACCTGGTTTTGGACAATATCTCACTGTCTTTCAATTCCGGTGAGATCCACGCCATATGTGGCGAGAACGGTGCTGGGAAGTCCACGCTCATGAAGATCATAGGTGGGGTATACACTGCGGACAGCGGCAGAATATGGGTTCGAGGCGAAGAAGTGCAGATTCGCAGCCCACAAGACGCTTTCCGCCACGGTATTGGTATAGTCCACCAAGAGTTGAGCCTCTGCGAGAACATGCCTGTCTGGCACAACGTGTTTGTCAACCGGGAACACGCAGGGCCTTTGGGTATGATCAAGAAACGTGAGATGCAAGAAGAGACGAAGACAGTCCTCGGCAAGCTGAACATGCACATAGATCCGCGAGCCCGTGTTTCAACCTTGCCCTTTGCTACTCGGCAGATGATTGAAATTGCCAAAATTCTCTCCATGAACATTGATGTGCTTATTTTCGATGAACCGACTAGTGCCCTGTCTGAACGAGAGACCCAGGCGCTTTTCGAGTTACTCTTGACGCTGCGCAACGAAGGGAAGGCCATCGTCTTCATTAGTCACAAGTTGGATGAAGTGTTGAGCATCTCGGATCGTATCACTGTTCTGCGGGATGGTTGTCTGGTGGGCACTCTGGATACCAAGGAGGCCACCTCCGGGAAAATCGTAAGCATGATGGTGGGAAGAGACATTAAGGATCTGTATCCGCCCAAGGCCAAAAACAGGAACGGTAAAACCATTCTCCAAGTTTCTGGGGTTTCCCGCAAAGCCAAGTTCGCAGATATTTCATTTGAACTCAAAGCTGGCGAAATACTAGGGTTGTATGGGCTGGTAGGATCGGGCAGGACAGAGCTTGCGTTATCGTTGGTTGGAGCGGATAGACTCGATAGCGGAACCATGCTTCTGGAGGGTTCGCCCTTCGCACCACGATCCCCTAGGCAGGCGATTAAGAAGGGGGTTTGCTACCTATCAGAGGATCGCAAACAGCTTGGCCTGTTTCTGGAGATGTCGGTGGCGGACAACATCGTGGCCGCAGCACTTGATCGCGTTACGAGTCCCCTGGGGACAGTTCTGCGCCAAGAAGTCCAAAATGTTGCTGAGGAACTTATAGAAGAATTGGACGTAATCCCAAAGAAGAGTGACTTGGACGTGGGGAGACTGTCAGGTGGAAACCAGCAGAAGGTTCTCATGGGCAAGTGGCTGGCCGCTAGGCCCAAAGTCTTAATTGTTGACGAGCCTTCCCGAGGTGTTGATGTTGGTGCCAAGTCCAGGATTCACTTCTTGTTGAGGGATTTGGCGAATCAAGGCATGGCGGTTATGATGATCTCGAGCGATCTGCCCGAGATTCTGGGATTGTCTGATAGGATCATGGTCATGCATGAGGGGAAGTTGCAAGGGATCCTAGAGAACGAAGGCTTGACACAGGAGAAAATCATGAGTGTAGCCTATGGGGAAGAGGTGGTTTCTGCGTGATAAGCTTTCGGAGAGCAATCCGGGAAATAGACAAACAGATGGTCGTGCTACTATTCTTGATTGTCGTCATAGCTACCGTTATGGCACGCCGCAACCCCTTTTTCCTAACTCTGTACAACTTCGAGGTTATGGCTCAAGGTTTCCTCTTTGAGGCGCTAATGGCCTTGGGTATGACGTTGGTTATTGTCTCGGGAGGCATTGATTTATCCGTAGGTGGTGTGTTTCCCTTTGCGGCCATTCTGATGGCTTTGCTGCTCCGCAATGGCATAAACCACTTCTTGGCCATGCCTGTAGTGATAGCGGCCTCGGCCGTTGTTGGTCTGATTAACAACGAGATGAGGCGCATTCTCAATATTCCCCCCATGATAGTGACCATGGCCACGTTGTTGACGCTCAGGGGCCTAAACTTGGCCATCACTGACGGACGGGTGATCTCTCGCTTGCCATCTGCATTTGTTGAGTTGTCGTCCACAAGAATTCTTGGACTCCCAATTCCCATGGCGGTATACCTCGTGGCAGCGTTGTTGATCCTGATTCTATCTAAAAAGCAGCGCGCGTTACTTCACGTCTATTTTGTGGGCGGAAACCCTACATCAGCGGCTCTTTCGGGTGTCAAGACTGAACGGGTGTACAGGATGGTCTACACCTTGTCTTCCTGCCTGGCGGGCGTTGCGGGTATACTAGCCACCATGGTGTACAATAGTGCGAGCTCAAACTTCGGTCAGGGAATCGAGCTCAGGGTGATCACGGCGGTGGCCATCGGGGGTGCCAGCTTAACGAAGGGTGGGATCGGCAGCATCGAAGGAACGATTCTGGGCAGTATCTTCCTTGCGATGATCTATAATGCATTTGTCATGAGTGGCGTATCCACATATTACCAAGACGTCTTCACCGGAGTAATGCTGGTCATTGCTGTGTTGCTGAGATCGCAGGTGTTCAGACAAGAGTCGCATTAATACATCTGGAGGGGGTGACATGGGCTCAAACAACGTTCTGCTGCTTTTGTAACCAGAGAATACAAAGGGGGTATTCAACGTGCGTAGACGTCTGCTGGTGTTGTTGTTGACTCTTGCCATGGTTGTGGGTCTGGCTGGTGCCAGTGTCTGGGCGAAGGATCCAGAACACTATGTGATGATTGTCTTCACCAAAGGCGCTGAGTACTTTAATTGGACCTATGCTGGTATGATCGACGCCGCCAAGATTCTGGGGGACCACATAACCACTGAACTCCAGGGCCCCGCAGAATGGGATGCATCTCTGCAGGCCAGGACTATCGATCAAGTAATTGTGAAGCAGCCCAACGCTATCTTGGTAGCCTGTGCCGATGAAGCAACCCTTGTACCGGCAATCAACCGTGCCATTGACCGGGGCATTCCCGT
>LSQX01091920.1_pt1 | contig 10493 bp, 11 predicted proteins | sample 654561 | NCBI WGS metagenome assembly LSQX01 (sample SAMN04489861, study PRJNA283612) | anaerobic digester metagenome | isolation source: 4 biogas reactors fed with cattle manure at either 37C or 55C with and... | place: Denmark: Kongens Lyngby | collected 2014
ATGTCCTTCACGAATCAGACCATGACTAGTGAAGATGTCTCCAAAGACTACCGCGATAACAACCTAAGGATTGAATCCCTCGAGACCCAACATGCGCGCTTGTTAGAACTTATAACAACGGCTGAGACTCTGGAAGCGGTCGTTCTATTAGAGGAACGCTTATCTCAGGTAGAGCTAGAAATCAATTACCTCAAGGGTGTCAACCTTGATATTGAGGACAAGTCAGACAATGTGACTATTACTATATCAATGAGAGAAATCGCCGATGAGAATCGCTTATCATCTGAAACATCCCTAGGTGCTAAGGTCTCAGAAGCGTTCACTCAAATGGTGAATGGTACCATCGCTAGCTTCGAGAACCTGATCGTAGGAATCGTTTACTACCTTCCTATCGTCATTGGGATCATCGTTCTCTCAATCATTGGGATTGTAACCTTCAGAAGACACAACAAGAGAAGACCTCTGATCATGGTTGATAAAGAGAGTGAAACGAGCGAAAAAGAAGAGTAGCGTGTGAGTACTCAACATAACAGGTGAAGGGTATAATGAAATCAAGGATGTCCTGTGAAAGGAGTAAACCATGAGAGAAATTGTACCATGCCTGTGGTTTGGTGATAATAATTGTGAGGAAGCCATCCATTATTATATGGGTGTGTTTCCAAATTCCACGATTCATAGTATTGAGCTCTACCCAGATGAACACCTCGATGAACACTTCGAGGGTATGACTGGTAAGGTGCTTACGGCTGAGTTTTCATTGAATTCCCAGAAGTTCATCGCCCTGGATGGAGGCCCAATCTTCCGTTTCACTGAAGCGATCTCCCTGGTCATCGAATGTGAAGACCAAGCCGAGATAGACTACTACTGGGAGAAGCTATCCCACGTTGAAGAGAGTGCCCAGTGTGGCTGGGCTAAGGATAAGTTTGGCTTATCCTGGCAGATAGTTCCCCACAATATGAATGAGCTGTCAAAGACAGATACCCAAATCCAAAAGTTGATGAAAATGAAGAAAATCATCATCTCGGAGCTTGAAGAAGCATAACAGGACATTAAGTTAAAACTATCGCTGAATCAAACAGTGATAGTTTTTTCATATTGAAGTAAGCCACTCATGTGATGGTTATGATGGTGCTATAATAGCTAGTGACTGGAGGTTTATCCTATGACAGACCATTCCCATGAACACCATGATCATCACGAACACAATGTTGATCACGAACATCACGAACATAATCATTATCATCATGACCATCATGACCATCATGATCATCATTCTGAACATCACGAACACAATCATGATGAACATCACAATCACTCTAATCATCATGATCATCATCACGCAGATTTTAGGCAGCTTTTCCTATGGTCACTACCACTAGCACTACCAATCTTAGTGTTATCACCCATGATGGGGGTCTCACTGCCATTTCAGTTCAGTTTCCAATACTCTGATATCCTAGCAGCGCTACTCTCAACCATCCTCTTAATATACGGTGGGAAGCCCTTCTTTGTAGGCGCTATCTCAGAACTCAAACAAAAAGCACCAGGCATGATGGCCCTAGTCTCACTAGGCTTATCCGTCTCCTATCTATACAGTGTCTACGCCGTCATTATCCGCTACACCAGCCATATGCACGTGATGGATTTCTTCTTCGAATTCGCATCACTCGTCTTAATCATGTTACTCGGTCACTGGATAGAAATGAAAGCAGTCGGTGACGCCGGTGATGCACAAAAATCATTAGCCGCACTCCTACCCAAAGATGCCCACGTGGTACTAGCAGACGAAACCATCGAGGTTCGTCCCATCACTTCATTACAAGTCGGTGATATCGTCCGCGTCCAAGCCGGTGAAAGTATCCCCGCCGATGGCATCATCATCCAAGGGGAATCACGCGTCAAAGAAGCCCTACTCACCGGCGAAGCCAAACCAGTCGAGAAGACAGTCGGTAACCAGGTTATTGGTGGTTCCACCAACGGCTCCGGTATCCTCTTCATCAAGATCCAACAAACCGGAGATAAATCATTCATCTCCCAAGTCAGCACACTCATAAGTCAGGCACAGAACCAGCCATCTAAGGCAGAAAACCAGGCACACAAGGTAGCCGGTTGGCTCTTCTATATCGCTCTAGCCGTCTCCCTCATCGCGTTCATTATCTGGACAATCATTGCCGATATTGACACAGCCATTAGATACACAGTTACCACCCTCGTCATCGCCTGTCCCCATGCCCTAGGTTTGGCCATCCCCTTGGTCATTGCCAGAAGCACTAGTTTAGGCGCATCACGTGGCCTCCTCATCAAAGATAGAGAAGCCCTAGAACTCGCCAGTAAAGCAGATGTCATGGTCCTAGACAAGACAGGAACCCTAACCACTGGTGACTTCAAAGTCTTAGCCCTAGATACTCTCACTGATAAATACTCAGAAACAGAAGTAGCCTCATTAATGGCAGGCATTGAAGCTGGCTCAAGCCATCCTATTGCTCAATCCATAATTGACTACACACAGGGATTAGGTATAAAAGCAGCAAGCTTTGAAAGCCTCAATGTTATCTCAGGCTCTGGCATCGAAGGGCACACCAACTCCCATCACTACCAGCTTATCAGCCAGAAAGCTTTCAATCAGGACATACATTATGAACTACCCACAGGAGCTACCCTCAGTATACTCGTCGAGAACGCACAACCTATCGGCGTCGTAGCCCTAGGCGATGAGCTAAAAGAAGCCAGCTTTGATTTGATTGACTCATTAAACAGGCTAGGTATTGAACCTATCATGGCTACGGGAGATAATGAAGTCGCCGCCAAAGAAGTCGCTAAAAAACTTGGCATCAATTATCATGCGAATATGTCACCCCAAAACAAGTACGAACTTGTTGCTTCCGTGAAGGAAGAAAACAGGATTGTGGTCATGGTAGGTGATGGTGTCAACGATGAACCTTCCTTGGCACTGGCAGATATCGGTGTTGCTATCGGAGCAGGTACTCAAGTAGCTATCGATTCCGCGGACATCATATTGACCCAATCAAATCCAGGTGATATCAAGTCCTTTTTGGAACTATCCAGAAAGACCACTCGCAAGATCAAAGAGAACCTCGCCTGGGGAGCCGGCTATAACTTCATTGCCATTCCCGTGGCTGCCGGAATTCTGTCACCCATCGGTATCTCACTCACACCTGCTATCGGAGCAATCCTGATGTCAGCCTCCACTGTCATCGTAGCGATTAATGCCGTCATGTTGAAACTTGAAGAAGAGGAACAGGAATATGAGCCTTTATCAAATTGAAGTCACCGATATTAATAACCAAGATGTTTTATTAGAAACCTACCAAGGAAAGGTCCTGCTCATTGTCAACACGGCCACGGACTGTTACTTCACACCACAATACAAGGACCTTCAAGAACTATACAGCCAATACAAGGGCGCTGGCTTCGAGGTCCTAGACTTCCCCTGTAACCAATTTGGGGAAGAAGCCTCCGGATCAATCGAAGAGATCAACCAGTTCTGTACCGTGAAGTACGAGACCACCTTCCCAAGGTTTCAGAAAGTAGACGTCAACGGTGCCTCTGAATCACCACTCTTTACCTACCTCAAGAGTCAGGAAAAAGGTCTATTAAACTCCAACATCAAATGGAATTTCACCAAGTTCCTCGTCGATCAACAGGGCAACGTCATTAAACGCTACGCCCCCACAATCAAGCCAGCCAAGATCGCCAAAGACATCGATAAACTATTAAAGAAATCATGAACAGTGTAGAGAATTATCTGGAATCATTGCCAGAAGATAGAAAAGAAGCCATGTCAGCCTTGAGGCAAGTACTACTCACTCATTTGCCAGCAGGGATCGAGGAGGTCTACCTGTACGACATGGTCACCTACGTCATCCCACTATCTCTCTATCCACATGGTTACCATGTGGGTGAAGAGACCCCACTCCCAGTGATCTCACTAGCCTCTCAGAAGAACTTCATCGCACTCTACCACCTCTGGCTACACACGGACACCAAGCTGTTAAACTGGTTTCAACAACAGTATGAACAAACGGTAACAACGAAGCTAGATATGGGCAAGAGCTGTATCCGTCTCAAGAACATTAAGAAGATACCCTATGATTTGATAGGGGAGCTCGTCTCAAAGATGAGTGTCAACGACATAGTTGAAAGATATGAACAGAGCCAAGCTAAGTAGTTTGGCTCTTTCAGTTGCAAATCCGCTTCATAGGGGTTATTCTTGAGATGATTAAAAAGGGTGAAACAATGAGAATAAACAACTATATCAGCGCATCAGGCCTCTGTTCAAGAAGAGAAGCCGACCAGCTCATCCTGGATGGGAAGGTACAAATCAATGGAGAAGTAGCCGTTCTAGGTCAACAGATCACAGAAGGGGACGAAGTACTCGTCAATGGTCAGTTACTGACCATAACACCAGCATTTGTTTATCTAGCACTTAATAAACCACGTGGTATTACGAGCACTACCGAGCGCCACATCGATGGTAACATCATTGATTTTATCAACTACCCCCAAAGGATCTTCCCCATCGGCAGACTCGACAAGGACTCAGAGGGTCTCATTCTATTGACCAATGATGGAAGTATCGTTAATAAGATACTAGATAACCAGAACCAACATGAAAAAGATTATCTGGTCACCGTGAACAAGAAGTTAACCCCAAGCTTTCTAGAAGGAATGCGAGGTGGTGTTAACATCTATAATCCGGTCAGAAATGAATATGTCGTGACCAATAAGAGTAGAGTGAAACAAGTCGATAACAAGACTTTCAAAATTACGTTAACCCAGGGGTATAATCGCCAGATTCGAAGAATGTGCACGAAGCTGGGATACCAAGTTACACGCTTGAAAAGAATCCGGATAATGAACATTGAGCTTGGCAAACTGCCAATAGGAAAGTGGCGTGAGTTAGAGAAGAAAGAAGTAACTGAACTTCTCAAACTGATACAAAAGGAGAAAGAAAATGAATGAGACACTAAGAATGATTGAACAACGCTTTTCCTGTCGAGCTTACCAAGATAAACCCGTATCAAGGGAGCTGATTGATCAGTTACTTAAAGCGGGCTTACAGGCACCCAGTGCCCTTAATAGACAACCTTGGAAGATTGTTGTTATCACCAATAAGGAACTGTTAACAAGAATGGATAATTTTGGTATGAAAAAGTTACAAGAAAATGAAGACCAGAGCGCTTATGAGCGTTTCATGAAACGAGGTGGGAAACTTTTCTACAACGCTCCCGCGATGTTTGTGATCCTTCAAAGACCTGGTAGTGATATTGATACTGGCATTTTGGCTCAGAATATTGTCCTTGCTGCCGAGTCACTAGGTCTCAACAGTGTCCATTGTGGGATGGCACGCTTACTGATGAATGAGCCTGAAATTCAAGAGAAGCTTCGGATCACTCCAGAATGGGAGTTTGGCCATTCTATTTTAATAGGATACGGATTAGCCAAGAATAAACCTCATGAGATTTCATTAAGTCAAACTAGTATAATCGACTAAAAGAGCGTGCTATAGTTTCTTTAGAGATAATAAAGGAGAAACACTTATGAAACACCAAGAACTAATGGAGCTTTTGGAAGCTCGTTTCAGTGACAATATGCATCGGCATAAAACAGTTCAGTGGGACCAGGTTTCACGCCGCCTTAATGAAGATAAGCTCAAAGTCTTAAGTCTTATGGAAGAGAGTGGTGGTGAGCCCGATGTTATGAGCATAGCGGGTGAGCTAGTCTTTGTTGACTTTGCGAAGGAGTCCCCTAAGGGAAGGCGCTCACTCTGTTATGACCAACGGGCACTCAGTGATCGTAAGAAAAACAAACCACAAGATAGCGCTATGAACCTGGCACAGGAGATGGGGATCTCACTCTTAAATGAAACGGAATACCGTGCTCTTCAAGCGATTGAAGCTGTTGACTTGAAGACTTCGAGCTGGATTGTGACACCAGAAGCGATAAGAAAGCTAGGTGGAGCTCTCTTTGGTGATCAGCGTTATGGACAGGTTTTTATTTATCATAATGGGGCCGATTCATACTATGGGGCTCGTGGCTTTAGGGGTCTTCTAAATCTGTAAATACCATTGATTTGTGGCGATAATGGGAGTATAATTGTCATTAATATGAGAGGGTCTTCCAATGAAGCGTCTACGTTATCTTTTACAGCGATTATTCCACATGAATTTTTCTTCAATGATCAAAACAATTAACAAAATTCACACCATTACTCACAAGAACCGGTTAATGATTCTTTTCGACATGATTTACTGTGGGCTTGTCTTTCAAGCGGGCTACATGGATTATCTGGTCTTTGAGATGTATTTAGTACCTAATGAAATCAGAAAGACCTATATCACCCGGGGTATTAGTAACAGCTATGTCAAGCTACTCAATCCCAAGGCCAAGTGGCACCAATTGGATGATAAGGTGGATTTTCTCAAGCAGTTTGATCGTTTCATCGGTCGGGACTGGCTAGATTTACGTGAGGCATCTTTTAGTGATTTTGAAAGTTTTTGTCATAGCAAAGACAAGATTGTTGCGAAAAGTATCGCAGGAACGGGTGGCTGGCAGGTGTTCATCCATGAAATTGATGACCAAAGCGATTTGAAGGCACTCTATGAATCATTTAATGAGAAAGGTTTAGATTTAGTGGAAGAGTTCATAGTCCAACATGAACTCATTAGTTCTATTTATCCGCACTCAGTCAATACCTTGAGGATAGTGACAATCCGAAATGGCGATAAGGTTCATGTGGTCTATACTGCTTTAAGGATTGGTAATGGCAAGTTTGTGGACAATCTGAGCAGTGGTGGATTCGCGGCCTTAGTCGATCGTGAGACCGGAATCATCATTAAGCCAGGTGCTAATCGTAACCATGACGTCGTATGGAAACACCCCTATACCCAGACAACCTTAGTAGGAGTTCAACTACCTTTCTACCCCGAAGTCATCGAAATGGTGAGCGAGGCGGCTAAACTGCTCGAATCCTTACGCTATGTGGGCTGGGATGTCGCTTTTACGGAGAAGGGACCCATTCTGATTGAGGCTAACTCTTTCCCGGGCCATGATATCTATCAGCTACAGGCTCATCTGAATGAAGATCGGGTCGGTCTAAAACCGCTGTTCGATGATGTGATAGCTGGGAAGTATGATACTGTTTAAATCCAAGACTAATCTTGGATTTTTTTATCTCAGACAAATTAAATTTTAGTTCGTATAATCTTATAAAACAACCTCCTATATGCTATAATTATTCTGTCGTTAAAATTACTAAAATGCTCATATAAGGAGGAAACATTATCGAAACTGTTACATTTACGATTATCAATCGTGGTAAAGCGAACATTCTTTTAAGACGCGCTAAGGAGCTAGGGGCCAAGGGTGGCACCATCCTGTTAGCGTCTGGAACGGCTCAACCGACGATCCTATCGCTGTTTGGTGCGAGCGAAACACACAAGGAAGTTCTCATGATGCATGGTGACAAGGAATTTAGTCGCCGCTATCATGATTCTTTAAAACATGATTTAAAATTCTACGAGAGGAATAAGGGCGTGGCATTTACGATTCCCTTCCTAACCTGGACACCAGAACATAGCCAGAATAAAGATCGGGCTAGGTACACTCACATTGAGGCGAGCCATTCCGCTATTATGGTAGTGGTTGATCGCGGCAAAGCAGGTGAAGTCATGGCTGCTGCGAGTAAAGCAGGAGCGATGGGAGGTACTATCATGCATGGGCATGGGGCAGGGGTACCAGCCGATTACTATTTCCCACTCATGATTGAAGCGCTAAAAGATATTGTCTTAATTGTGTCTACCTTGGATAAAGTAGATCCTATCCGTCTGTCTATTACGGAAGCTCTAGAGCTGAAAGAAGTAGGGTCAGGCGTCATTTATTCACTTCCAGTCATTGAATCTAATGGCCTCTATGAAAACAGCTCTGTTGAGCGTCAGGAGGCACAATAATGGGTTTATTAATGGATAAAATCAGGGAAGTCCTGAGGACACTAATGCCTGTAGTTGCGATTGTATTGATTCTTAGCTTTACTATCGTCGATGTTAGTTCAGATGTCTTAGTACGTTTCTTGATTGGAGCACTGATGTTGCTCATTGGTCTGGGAATCTTCCTCTATGGGGTCGATATCTCCATGGGTCCAATCGGTACTTACATGTCGAGGGAAGTGGCCACCTCGAAGAACGTCATTCGCGTGCTAATGATTAGTTTTCTTCTTGGATTCCTCATTACCGTAGCTGAACCTGACCTTCTGATTCTGGGTAACCAGATAGAGGCAGCCTCCGGTGGAACTTTGGGTTCAACCCTCATTGTTTGGATTGTTTCATTTGGGGTCGGTGTTGTCATTTCCTTGGGTGTTCTTAGCCTTCTTAAGGGGCGTCCACTCAATCGATTTATGAGTGTCATTTATGCGATTATCTTTGTATTAGCACTCTTTGTTTCTGAAGAGTTCCTAGCGATTTCATTTGATGCTTCGGGGGCGACCACTGGAGCTTTGACCACACCATTTATTCTAGCGTTGAGCATGGGTCTATCGAAAATGATCGGTGGTAAAAGTTCAGAAGAAAACTCCTTTGGTTTGGTTGGGGTTATGAGTACTGGTCCTATCCTTGCGATATTGTTACTGTCGATCTTCACAGGTCAGAGTAATATTCAGGGAGCACCTGGAGAGTATGTGTTTACTGAAGGGGTCTTAGGCCCTATTATAGAAATGTTACCTCATACTTTTGCTGAATCTTTGTTTGCTTTGATGCCGATTAGTATTTTGTTTTTCCTGTTTATTTTCTTTAAGTTTAAGCTCAAGAAAGAGGAAATGCTGGGCATCATCAAAGGTTTGGTGCTCTTGGTTATCGGTTTAGCTCTGTTTCTAACCGGAGTTAACTCGGGCTTCATGGATATGGGGCGTATTATTGGTATGCAGCTGGCGGAAATTAATCACCTACTACTAATTGGCGTGGCCTTTGTGATGGGACTGATTGTCGTACTGGTAGAACCAGCGGTGCACGTCCTTGGTGAACAGATTGAAGAAGTGACCAGTGGTGCTATTCCTACCAAAATTATTAAAACGACCTTGTCTATTGGTGTTGGGATTGCGATTGCTCTATCGATGGTGAGGATTGTGGTTCCTGAAGTGAAGCTGTTGTACTTCCTACTTCCGGGATTCTTAATTTCTATTTATTTGTCATATAGGGTTAAACCTATCTTCGTTGGTATTGCCTATGATGCTGGGGGTGTTGCCTCTGGTCCAATGACAGCGACGTTTGTCTTGGCCTTTGCTCAGGGAGCGGCAACCTCCATACCTACTGCGAATGTACTAGTCGATGGCTTTGGCATTATTGCGATGGTAGCGATGACACCAGTCTTGTCGATTATGATTCTTGGTATGTTGTTTAAGCGTCAGGAAATCATTGAGAAGAAGACACAGGTTGTTGAAGAACTTGAAATGGGAGTAGTGGTCGATGACGAAGTAGAACATGATAATGTACTTGTCTTTGTAAATCGTGGTTATTCAGAGAGGGTTGTGGAAATTGCCCGATCACATGGTGCTACAGGTGCGACCATCATGAATGCGCGTGGTACGGATGATGATCAAGAAGTCCGTCTTGCTCTATTGAATTTGGAAGTACAGCCTGAGAAAGAAATCGTGATGTTTATCATGCAAACAGCGGTGAGTGATGCTGTGGCTGGTAGTCTGTATTATGATGAAATCTTGCAGGATGAGGGGCATATTAGGATCCTGATTACGCCAGCGGATATCATGGTAGAGACCTTCGCTAATCCTTCCTAATCTATGTTATAATGATTCTATGATACAGACTAATAAAAGATTACTAGTTACCAATGTCATTTTGTTGGTACTCTATTGGTTGTTGACTTTCTTTTGGCTGAATGATGTCTATCTCTTTAAGTGGGCTTCACACAATTGGAAGTTTTCGTTAGGTCTGTGGGCAATCGTGTTGATTTTGATGTTGTTCATGAAATGGCGAACCTCAAGTCTTGTGAGCTCTACATTGGTCCTGGGTTTGTTTGTTGGACAGTACCTGGGTGATTACATCAAATCGGTGGATACATCGGAACATGTGACACATAAGGGCTTCTTCATCTGGGTGTTGATGGTCTTGTTTTCGTTGGTTCTGGGACTTATTATTGAGAGAAAAGCAAAGGATAAAACTTATGGGATTTAAGCAGTTAGTACTCGCATTATCAGTGATGATTTTGGTATTAATTGGGTTGTTTGTCTGGATTGAGATGGATGCCCAAAGAGAGATTGAAATGATGCATTATGAAGATGTGGAAATGTCTTTAGTTCAAGATGGTACTTATGAGGCTGAAGTAATTACAGATCTGGTGAGTGCGAAGGTCCAGGTAATTGTAGAAGATCACGAAATAATCGATCTGATCATCCTGGGGCACACCTATGGCTTGGGTTACAATGCGGAGACGATCCGCTATAAGATTATTGAACAGAATACCTA
>LSQX01266702.1_pt1 | contig 10493 bp, 8 predicted proteins | sample 654561 | NCBI WGS metagenome assembly LSQX01 (sample SAMN04489861, study PRJNA283612) | anaerobic digester metagenome | isolation source: 4 biogas reactors fed with cattle manure at either 37C or 55C with and... | place: Denmark: Kongens Lyngby | collected 2014
CCTCTTCTTTCATTTCTCTTATTGAAATTTTCATCTAGTTTATAATTCCCCATCTTTTATTTTAAGAATTATTATTTTTATACAGTTTTTTATTTCTTTCATGCATTTTGAATATTCTGAAACGTCTTTACCAAAAGGGTCACTTATATCTAAGTCTCGATTATCATTAGTATCTTTTATATATTCTTTTAGCGTTAATACTTTATCTGCCGTTTCAGAAAATGCATTAGTAATAGTGTCCTTATGATTAACCGTCATTGTAAGTATTAGGTCTGCTTCTTTTATCATATCGTTAGTAATCTGCTTAGATTGATGCAGAGAAATATCAATCCCATCCTTCTTCATTACTTCAACAGCATGATTACTTGGTCCCGAAGGAAATATCACTGAAATTCCTGCAGAAGAAACAGTAAAATCATTAATGGATTCTTTATTAAGTTCAGTCTTTAATATCCATTCAGCCATAGGGCTGCGACATGTATTACCGGTGCATACAAATAAAATATGCTTCAAAAATATCACTTCCTAAACTTTTAATATCTTCACCGCAGCTTTCTCAAGCCTGTTTTTGATTGCCATACCGATACCTTTTTCACTTATTGCCTGTGCATATATTATATCTACACCTTTATCGTCAAATTCTCTCAATCTACTAAAAAGATTTGCCGCTATTGTTTCTGGTTTTTCATCGTCTCCTACACTAACGACATAATCAGCATTATAAATATGTTCTGTACCTTTAGTAGCAAGGATACCAACCTTTAATCCTTCTTTTTTATCATTACAAGTCAATTCGTTTATTTTATCAGTTATCATTTCCTTATGCCCTTCAACGATTATCAAATCAGCCTTTGGTGAATAATGTCTATACTTCATTCCCGGACAAAGTGGGATATTATTTTCATCATCTTTTATATTCAATTCCTTATTAATATTAACATTTTCTATAACAGTAACTAATTCTTCATAAGTAACTCCACCCGGTCTTAGTATAACCGGTATTTCAGATGTCATGTCAATAACTGTGGATTCTACACCAACCTCTGCATCTCCCCCATCAATTATTATATCTACACGATCTTTTAAATCATCTATCACATGTGATGCTTTTGTTGGGCTGGGTTTACCTGATGTGTTTGCACTTGGTGCAGCCACCGGAACCCCAGATTCTTTTATAAGCTCTAATGCAATCTTATTTGAAGGAAGTCGTATTGCCACAGTATTAAGTCCGGCCGTTACAATATCAGGAACACAAGGTGCTTTTTCCATGATTATTGTCAAAGGTCCAGGCCAAAAAGTCTTCATAAGTATTCGTGCAGTATCGGAAATGCTTTTTGCAAGCTTGTCTACTTCCGTGACATCCGAAATATGTACTATTAACGGATTATCCGCGGGCCTTCCCTTGGCAGCGAAAATCTTTTCCACTGCTTTTTCGTTAAGCGCATCTGCACCAAGACCATATACCGTTTCAGTTGGGAATGCAACGGTTCCGCCTTGTCGTAAAACATTTGCCGCATATTTGATTTTATCTTTTTCAGGTTTGTGTTTATTTATTTTTAATATCTTAGTTTCCATCGTGTACTCCTTAGTTTAGTTGGTTAGGACTACGCCTCACTTTACCTTACGGATAGCCGACTACGCCACGGGGACAGTTCCATCGTCTTCCCTTCGGTTCTTCGCTACGCTACGAAGACGCTCGAACCGTCCCCATGGCTCCGTCCGAAGAGGCTCAAACCGTCTCTGTGGCTCCGTCCTGGCTCTGGTCATCCCTGTGGCTTCGTTCGTGCCTATGGTTGCGCTTGCACTTGGTTAATGCTTAGGCATTATAAACAATCCTGAAGATTGAAGCAGGAAAAATCGAAGGATTCGATTTTTAGGCGTCTTGAACACGGATGTGAATTGACGCCGACTGCGAAATCGGAAGGACTGTTTATAATGCCTAAGCCCGCTCTTCACCATATTACCATATCACCATTCTACCCTCTACTCAATGGTTTTTAACTTTTCTGCTTGGTCTGTGGTAATCAATGTATCTATTATTTCATCTATATCTCCGTCAAGTATACCTTCTATTCTGTGAAGTGTCAGTCCTATTCTATGGTCTGTAACCCTTCCTTGAGGGAAATTATATGTCCTTATTCTTTCACTCCTGTCTCCTGTTCCTACTTGGCTCTTTCTGTTTTGTGCCACTTCGGCATTCTGTTGTTCCACGTTCATATCATACAGTCTTGAACGCAAGATTTTCATTGCTTTATCTTTGTTTTTATGCTGTGATTTCTCATCCTGACATGAGACTACCAACCCTGTAGGAATATGAGTTACTCTTACTGCAGAGTCAGTTGTATTTACAGATTGTCCACCCGGTCCTCCGGATCTGAATACATCAATCTTTAAATCATTGGGGTTTATATCAACTTCAACCTCTTCTATCTCAGGAAGTACCGCTACTGTCGCAGTTGAGGTATGTATTCTTCCTCCCGATTCAGTGGTGGGTATCCTTTGGACTCTATGAACTCCACTTTCATATTTTAACCTGCTATATGCTCCGTTACCTTCAATCATAAAGGCAACTTCTTTATAACCGCCTATATCCGTAGGGTTAGAGCTTAACATCTCCATTTTCCATCTATTTCTTTCTGCATATCTCGCATACATTCTCATTAAAGTAGCTGCGAACAAGGCAGCTTCATCACCACCTGCACCTCCACGCACCTCAACAATAACGTTTTTCTCATCATTAGGGTCTTTGGGTAAAAGTAAAATCTTTAACTCATCCTCAAGCTCAGCAATTCTTTTCTTGCTTTCATCATATTCAGTCTCAACCATCTCTTTAAAATCTTTATCCAGCTTGTCTTCCAACAATAACTGTGCTTCTTCCATTGTTTCTTTGTTTTTTTTATATTCTCTATACTTGTTCACAATAGGAGTAATATCCGAATGCTCTTTACAATATTCACGCCATTTATCCTGTTTGGCTATTATATCCGGGTCACTTATTTTTTTACTTAAATCATCATATTTATCTTCGATATACTTTAACTTCTCTATCATTATTTCACCCCACTTAAATACGCATTAATAAACCCATCTATATCTCCGTCCATAACTGCACCTACATTACCGACTTCATGATTGGTTCTGTGGTCTTTCACCATATTATAAGGATGGAAAACATAAGAACGTATTTGGCTACCCCAGGCTATATCCTTTTGTTCCCCTTGAATATCGCTTATCTTATCCATTTGTTCTCGCTCTTTTATCTCTATCAATTTGGACTTCAACATTTTAAGTGCAGTATCTTTATTTTGATGCTGAGAGCGTTCATTCTGACATTGTGTTACTACTCCTGTAGGAATATGTGTAATTCTCACTGCAGAATCCGTGGTATTTACATGCTGACCTCCTGCACCACCAGAACGGTAAGTATCTATTTTAAGCTCATCAGGGCTTATATCGATTTCAATATCATCTTCAATTTCCGGCATTACATCTGCAGAAGCAAAAGAAGTATGCCTTCGTCCCGAAGAATCAAACGGTGAAATTCTTACTAACCTGTGAACACCTTTCTCTGACTTTAAATATCCGTATACATTTTCGCCTTGTATTAAAAGAGTAACACTTTTAATGCCTGCTTCATCACCCGGAAGTATATCAAGCGTCTTAACTCCATATCCTCTTCTCTCAGCCCATCTTGTGTACATACGAAGCAGCATTTCAACCCAATCTTGAGCCTCTGTCCCGCCTGCACCGGCATGGAGAGTTAGTATTGCATTATTTTTATCATAAGGACCGTTTAACAATGTTTCCAGCCTGAATGTCGACAAATCTTTATTAAAATCATCAAATCCCTGTTTAACCTCATCAAGAATAGATGAATCTTCTTCTTCTACCGCTAAATCTATTAGTACAATTAAATCTTCCCAAGAGCTTTCTAAAGCTTCAAACTTCTGCACTTTATTCTTTAGGCTTTTTATCCTTTGTAATACCTTTTGGGATTCCTCGGGATTAGACCAAAAGTCCGGTTCTGCAGATTTTTGTTCAAGTTCACCTGTTTCGGTCTTTATCTTAGGGACGTCAAAGTGAAGCCCCCATTTCGTCTATGATTTTTTTCATCTGAGAAAGTTCAGATTTGTACTGGTCAAATTCTATCATTTATCATTTCCACCTTTCAAGTCTTCTAGTTAACCCGGCTTGATAAATCAAGCCCCTACAAAAGCGTTATCCCTGCGGGCGGGCATGGAAACCCGCTCCTACAACGGTATAACAGCACTTGAACGTTTGCACGTCTATGTTTGCACTTTGTTAATGCTTAGGCGTTGTAAATAATCCTGAAGATTGAAGCAGGAAAAATCGCAAGGAGGCGATTTTTAGGCGTCTTGAGCATGGATGCGAATTGACGCCGACTGCGAATTCGGAAGGACTGTTTACAACACCTAAGCCTATTCTTCACCATTAAGGAATTTCCATTCTCGTTGGTTGCGGGCGGGCATGGAAACCCGCCCCTACAACGGTATAAAGCCCCTAGAGCCACAGAGGATAGTTCCATCGTTATCCCTGCGGGCGGACAGGGTCGTCCGCCCCTACAGATATTCCATCTGTTGAGGATGTTGGGGATTTATTCTGCTCCACAACATTTTTTATACTTTTTACCTGAGCCACATGGACACGGGTCATTTCGTCCCACTTTTTTACCTTTACTTACAGGTTGAGATGGGCCGCTGCCATGTGAGGCCTGTGATGCTTCAGCTACTTTTTCTCTCTTAGGAGGTTCTTTGACCTGCGCATTAAATACAAGCTTTACGGTATCTTCCTGTATCATCCTAATCATTTCTTCAAACATGTCAAAACCTTCAAACTTATATTCCACAACCGGATCACGTTGTCCATAACCTCTAAGTCCTATTCCCTGACGAAGTTGATCCATATTATCTATATGGTCCATCCACTTACGGTCAACTGATTGAAGTAGTGCTACCCTCTCCAACTCACGCATAAGCTCTGAACCTAGCTCATTTTCCCTGTCATCATATCTCTTCATTGCTATATCTAATAATTCTTCCTTAAGACTCTCTCGTGTTAAGTCTTCTAATTCTTCTCTTGTTATTTTTAAAGCAGCCTTAGGAATAAAAATCGTTTCAGCGTATTCTATCAACCCTTCTAAATTCCAGTCATCCGGATATTGACTTTCACCTGTGTAAGTGCTAATAATATTATCAACCATTGTTTCTATCATGTTTACTATAGATGTCTTTAGATTCTCACCATCAAGCACCTGTTTTCTCTGAGTATATATTATTTCTCTTTGTTGATTCATTACATCATCGTATTGTAGAACATGTTTCCTAATGTTGAAATTTCTGCCCTCTACTTTTTTCTGAGCATTTTCAATTGCATTTGTAAGCATCTTGTGTTCTATTGGTTGATCTTCCTCAAGTCCGAGTGCCCCAACAATACCTGATACTCTATCCGAACCAAATAACCTCATTAAATCATCTTCCAGAGAAATATAAAACCTAGATGCCCCGGGGTCACCTTGACGTCCTGCGCGTCCTCTTAACTGATTGTCTATACGTCTACTTTCATGCCTTTCCGTACCAATAATTTGAAGACCCCCGACTTTTATAACTTCGTCATGCTCAATTTTGGTGGTCTGCTTAAATTTCTCATGGAGCTGTGCAAAAGCTTTTCGTGCTTCTAATATATCTTCATCTTGAGTATCGGCAAACCCTGTTGCTTCAACAATCAAATAGTCCTCGAATCCTTGTTTTTTCATCTCACGTTTAGCCATATACTCAGCATTACCACCAAGCACTATGTCTGTTCCCCTTCCCGCCATGTTAGTCGCAATAGTAACAGCACCTTTTTTTCCTGCTTGTGCTACTATTTCAGCTTCCTTCTCATGGAATTTAGCATTTAAGACTTCATGGGGTATCCCCTTCTTTTTCAGCAGACTGCTAAGAACCTCTGATTTTTCTATAGTAATTGTTCCCACTAATACAGGCTGCCCCGTTGAGTAACATTCCTCTATATTATTAACTATAGCTTTAAACTTGCCTGTTTCACTCTTATATACTAAATCAGACATATCTTCTCTTACCATAGGCTTATTTGTAGGAATAACAATGACATCCAATTTGTAAATAGCCTGAAATTCTTCTTCTTCGGTTTGTGCGGTACCTGTCATACCCGCTAGTTTTGAATACATTCTGAAATAATTTTGGAATGTAATCGTTGCAAGGGTTTTACTCTCACGCTCAACCTTAACACCCTCTTTTGCCTCTATTGCCTGATGAAGTCCGGCACTATAACGTCTGCCGAACATAAGCCTTCCTGTAAATTCATCAACTATAATGACTTCACCGTCTTTAATCACATAGTCCTGGTCTCTATGCATAATTCCATGTGCCTTTATTGCTTGATTTATATGATGCGATATGGTAACAGTATCAGAGTCCATATCTGAAAGGTTTTCAATACCAAAGTATTTTTCTGCCTTTTCAACACCCTTCGCTGTAAAAGTTGCTGTCTTAGCCTTTTCATCTACGATATAATCCTCTTCTATATCATCGTCATGCTGTTTATCGTCAGTTTCTATAATTCTTTTACACTTTAAAGTTCGTGCAAATTGATCTGCTCTTTTATATAAATCAGTTGATTTATCTCCTACCCCCGATATTATAAGAGGGGTACGGGCTTCATCCACAAGAATACTGTCAACTTCATCGACTATTGCATAGTTTAATTCTCTTTGAACCATATCATTTTTAAATATAACCATATTATCCCTCAGATAATCAAAACCAAACTCATTATTTGTTCCATAAATTATATCCGCACTATATGCCTTTTTTCTCTCGTCAGGTGTTAACCCATGGACTATTAGACCTACAGACAGTCCAAGAAAATTATATATCTTCCCCATCCATTCACTGTCACGTTTAGCTAAATAATCATTGACGGTTACTATATGAACGCCTTTCCCTCCCAAAGCATTAAGATAAGCAGGGAGTGTAGCAACCAAAGTTTTACCTTCACCTGTCTTCATTTCGGCAATCCTACCTTGGTGTAATACCACGCCACCGATAAGCTGAACTCTAAAATGCCTCATTCCCAAAACTCTTACCGATGCTTCCCTTGCAACTGCAAAAGCCTCCGGCAAAATATCATCTAAGGTTTCACCCTTAGATAATCTTTCTTTAAATTCCATAGTTTTTGCTTTTAATTCGTTATCACTTAATTTTTTTATTTCCGGTTCCAATTCTTCAATGGAATCAACAATAGGTTCAATTCTTTTAATCTCTTTTTCACTATAATTGCCTATAATTTTTTCTAATAGTCTTTTCATTTTTCCACACCTCTATCATAAGTATTAGCTTAATTTACAACACATCGTTCCAACGAAGCAAAGGATACTAAACTAAAAAGGTTGCTATTTGAGGAAATGCAATTAAAATAGCTACGCAAGCTGCTATTGCTACTAAAAATGGCCAAACCCCTTTGTAAATTACTTCAATCGGAATGTCTCCTGCTACACCTTTGACTATAAAAACATTCATACCGACGGGTGGCGAGATTACTCCCATGGCAACAACCAATACAACTATTACACCAAACCAAATAGGGTCATACCCTAAAACACCGGTTACAACCGGAAAAAATATAGGTATTGTCAACAGTATTAACGCTAATGCATCAATAAAACAACCCAGTATGAAATATACTATAAGAATCATAATCATAACTACAATGGGTGGTAATGTAAGACTTGTTACAAAACTTGCAATTTCAAAGGGTAATCTGCTTACCGCAATAAACCTGCCAAATACCATTGCCCCGGCAACCATTAGCATTATCATGGCTGTAGTTTTGGTTGCGTCCGTCAAAGATTTCTTTAATCCTTCCCAACCGAGTCGCCTTTCAAAAACAGTGATAAAGAAAATGCTTCCTGCGCCTATTGCCCCGGCTTCCGTTGGAGTAAACCAACCGGCAAAAAGCCCTCCGAGGGAAATACAAAATGTTATAATTATCTCCCAAAGTCCTCCCCTTAATGCTGTTAACCTTTCCTTCCATGTGAACTTCTCTCCGATCGGTGCATAATCAGGTCTTCTTTTTACTATTATATAGATAGTAAGCATATATAATAACATCAACAATATCCCCGGTACTATACCCGAAACAAAAAGTGCACCTATGGATTGTTCCGCTGCAACTCCATACACTATAAAAATTACACTGGGTGGAATGAGCACACCCAAAGCTCCGCCTGCGGCAACACTTGCCGTAGACAATGAGTCATTATATTTATATTTTCTCATCTCCGGAAGGGCGATAGCACCCATTGTAGCTGCCGTAGCTGTATTAGAACCGCATATTGCTCCAAACAAACCACATGCAGCTTGTGTTGCAATTGCCAATCCACCGGGGCGATGACCGATTAATCTATATGTAAACTTATACAAATCCGAACCTACATTTGAATAGTATGCTATAAAGCCCATCCAAACAAACATAGGAATAACGCTTAGTGAATATGAAGAAAAATTAGCAAAAATCTCAGTTGTAATCATACTAAATGCCGCAGCGGGCGAAACAATTAAACTAAATCCAATAAAACCAACTAAAAGCATAACATATGCAATAGGTATATTTAACATTATCAATACAAAGAAGCTGATAATACCCAGTATTCCAATTATCAAAGGACTCATCTGTCAATTCCTTTCTTAACTGTATTTATTATTCTTAATATCATTACTAATCCCATAACCAAAAACCCGAAAGCGACAATAATTATAAACGGATAGATTGGAGTTTGTGCAGTTGAAGATACTTGTCCGTTTCTAATCATCCTAAAAGCATATTCCAAGAGGTACCAAGATGTATAAAACATTAACACCATAGAAATGGTGTTTGTAATGGCTTCAAAAACATTTCTTAGTCTTGAAGGAAATTTCTCCACTAAAATACCCAGTGATATATGTCCACCCCTCAGCGCACAATTAGCCAATGACAATCCGATTATTATTGTAAAGAGAAAACCAACATACTCAATTGTTCCAAGTAAGGGTCTGCTAAATAATGCTCGCGATATAACATTATAGACAACAAGCAGCATCATAGCAAAAACTCCTGCTGCTGATATTTTGTCTAAAGCTTTGCTTATAACAATTACAGTCTTTTCAAATTTATTCATAAATCATTCCTCAAAATTTCTATATAATTTTATTTTAACAATTTACATTATTTTGCGTAAATGAAGGAATCTTCTAATATATATCATTATAGTTCTTAGCCAATTCTTTGACTTTATCGATTACTTCTTGCCCGTCGATGCCTATGCCATCTAGATTCTTAATATAATCCTGCTGTAACTCTTCAACAATCTCTATCCATTTGCTTTTTTCTTCATCACTAAGCTCAATAACTTCCATTTCGGTTTCACTTATAGCCCAATTAAGAGCTTCTTCGTTTTGCACATCCCATAAGCTTATGCCAACTTCTCTATAATATTTTTCGCTAATCGTTTCAATGACATCCTTAATATCATCAGGTAGGGAATTCCACTTACCAATGTTCATTGTCATAAAAAATAGGTTGTTATATAAAAATGGTGTGCGAGTAAGATAATCTGTTACTTCAGCATGCCTCCATGTTTTTAATACTTCCATAGGGGCAAGATTACCTTTTACAACTCCTTTTGACAAAGACTCATATCCTTCTGATTGTGCCATAGCAACAGGTGTTGCTCCTAACAATTCTAAAGTTCTGGCAGAAAGTCCGGTAGCTCTGACTTCTAAGCCTCGTAAATCATCTAAACTGTTTACAGGTTTTTTTGTGAACAAATCCCCGGGACCCGTTGCTATCACCATAAGGAGCTTCGTATCACTTACCTCTTGCGGCTGTAATTCCTTTATACCTTCCCACGCAGTCTCACTTGCAGCCCTTGAAGTATTATATACTATACCCGGCAATTCAAAAGCTTCTAACACCGGGAAACGTCCTCTCGTATATGAAAAACATGATACCCCAATATCAGCAACTCCATTAATTACATTGTCATAAATTGAGGCTGCTTGTCCCAAAGTTTCACCGGGATAAGAATCAATAACAACTCTACCCTCCGTAGCTTCTTCAATTGCTTTTGCCCACTCAGATATCAACTCGGTTTCAATTGGATGAGTAGCCGGAAAAAAATGTGCCAAACTAAGCTTGTATTTTTCTCCTTTTTCTATAGCTCCTTCATTTGTACAGGATACCATAAAAAAAGAACCTAATATAAGTAATGACAAAATAACTATACTAATTTTCCAAGTCTTTGCATCACAACTCTCCTTTTTCTTCACATAATAACCCCCTAATTAATATATTAAATGTATTATAATATTTTTTTAATAATTTTGCAACAAAAACAACTTTTATTGATTGTAAGTATGCCTAAATATTTGTTATTCGTTAGAAACCACAGGGGACAGTTCCATCTGTCTCTTATACAC
>LSQX01370456.1_pt1 | contig 10492 bp, 8 predicted proteins | sample 654561 | NCBI WGS metagenome assembly LSQX01 (sample SAMN04489861, study PRJNA283612) | anaerobic digester metagenome | isolation source: 4 biogas reactors fed with cattle manure at either 37C or 55C with and... | place: Denmark: Kongens Lyngby | collected 2014
CGGAAAAATACATGGTGAAGGTCACCAGCAGCATGAAGAAGCGGCGGCCATGCAAATGCCTTTTCGAGAGCGAATAAGCAGCTGTCAAGGTGAAAAAGAGGTTCACCAGGGTGCCACCGACAGTATAGAGGATGGTATTGCCATAGCCCCTTAAAATTTCCGGATCCTGGAAGACACGGTAGTAGCCTTCCAAAGTGAGATCCTTGGGCAGCAGCCACATCTTGCCCCGGTTGACAACATCCGGGTTGGAGATTGAGGCTGAGACGATGTAGATCAGTGGATACAGGACAATCAGCATGAACAGGGTCATCAGGACCAGGTTTATGGCATTGAAGATCTTGTCTCCGGCGCTTTCTTTAATTGTATTCATCCCAAATTCACCTCCTGCTCAAAATAGGCTCGTGTCACTGAATTTCCGTGCCACTGAATTAACAAAGACGAGCAGCAGGAAGTTGACAACATTGTTAAAGAGCCCGACAGCAGAAGCAAAACTGTATTCTGCCTTAAGGAGGCCGCGTTCATAGACATAGGTGGAAATAATGTTGGCGGTGGTTTTGTTCAGGTCATTTTGCATCAGGATGACCTTTTCATGGCCGACACTCATCAGGGAACCGACGCTTAAGATCAAAAGGATGATAAAGGTCGGGGTTATAACTGGTATGTTGATATAGCGGATCCGCTGCAGGCGGGTCGCACCGTCAATCACGGCAGCTTCATGCAGCTCCGGACTGACACCTGACAAGGCAGCCAGATAGATGATTGAGCTCCAGCCTGTATTTTGCCAGATGCCTGACCAGACATAGATATGGCGGAAAGAGCCCGGCTCAGTCATGAAGTAGCGCGGCTCAATGCCCAGGGCCTTGAGTGCGAAGTTGACAATCCCCGCCGAAGGCGACAGGACTATAGTGATCATACCGACCAGGACAACTGTTGAGATAAAGTGCGGCGCATAGGTGACTGTCTGGATAAACTTCTTGTACCTGGGCAGGCGCACCTCATTCAGCATCAGGGCCACCACTATCGGGATGGGCATACCGACCAGCAGGGAATAAACCGAGATGGCCAGTGTGTTTTTAATCAGGATTTTAAAGTAGTATGAATTGGCAAACTGCTTGAAATACCGCAAACCCACCCAGTTGCTATCAAGTATTGATTTGGCACCGGTATAGTTCTTAAAGGCAATTTGCAGGCCATACAGGGGGCCGTAAGCAAAGATCAGGTACCAGGCAATGGCAGGCAGCAGTAAAAGATAATACTGATAATCCTTTTTCACCTGGCGCCAGACCCTGCTGCCGCGAGTAAGGTCCTGCGACTTTGGCTGGGATGCAGAAGATGGCATAAACATTTTCCTCCAATAAATTGACTCTTTTGATCATAGCATAGATCGGGTCCTGAGTAATTAGACGATCTTGTTATGATTTGTCCCCGGCAAGGAAATCTTTGACAAAGTCATCATCAATCAGGTGCGGATACTGCCTGATCACCCGGGAAATCTCTTCTGCCTGGCCTGGAGAAAGGTCTTCGTCAGGCTTAAGGGTCCAGATGCCCTGCATCAGGCCCTGGCGGCGCAGCACTTCGTGCACCCCGGTGATGCAGCCAAGGAAATTATGGGCCACATCAAAAACAGCACTGTTACTGTCGGTGACCTGGGCAGCCAGGTCGAGCCAGGGTGCCAGGTCCTTTTTAGCCGCTATGTCTTTTTTCAGCTTCTGGAACAGATCGACAGTTGTTTTTGTCCAGACAGCCCAGTGACCTAAAAGGCCACCGACGAAACGGCAAGTATAGGTCTTGCCATCTTCCTGGACACTATAACTGGTCATCAGGTCGGCAAATATATTATCATCGTTACCGGTATAAAGGGCAATTTTGTCCCTTCTGCTGCTCAGGGCAACAGCCCGCATGACATCTAAAGTCTGGTAGCGGTTGAAGGCGGCACACTTGACTGCGATCACACTCTCGATTTCAAAAACCTGGCGCCAGTAGTCAAAGGGCAGGATCCGGCCGCCGACAGCTGGCTGCAGGTAAAAAGCCACAACCGGCAGATGCTGTCCGACAGCAACGGTCCTTTCAACCAGTTCGCTTTCACTGGCATCGGCCAGGCCACCCGGGCTGAGCAGGATAGCATCATAGCCTAAGGATGCCGCCAGCTGGGCCTCAGCAACTGCCTGGTCAACTGGGCCACTGGCACCGGCCATCTTGATTATCGTGCAGGAATTTTTCTTTTCAAAAAGCTTTATTTCATCGACTGCCACCCTGAGGACGTCTGCGAAGAGGTTGATTTCCGGATCCCGGATCTCAAACTGGGTTGTATGGACGCCAACTGCCAGACCGCCGGCACCACTGGCCAGATAATAACGGATCAGGCGGCGTTGGCCTTTTTCATCAAACTGGCGTTTTTCATCCAGGACAAGGGGCATGGCTGGTATGACAGTGCCTTCTGCTAAAAGGGCCAGAGCTTTTTCTTGACGGTGTTCCATTAAAAATCACCTTCTCTTTCTTCAAAATGGGTTGGCTTGCCCAGGATGCGCCCACCAGCCTGCAGCCATTCGGCCTGCCAGCGGATCAGGGTGTTGAGGGTGACATCAGGATAGCCATAATGTTCAAAGCAAAGTCCGGCATTGTTGAGATAGGCCACATCAGCCTCCTGGTCAACAAAGATCGGCTCAATGCCCAGGTGGTGCCCCAGTTGCAGGGCAGTCTGGCGCACAGAGGCAGTTTCAGGACCGGTTATATTGAGGTTGACAGCCGGAGAGCCTGCCAGCAGCAGCGACCGGATGGCCACCTCATTGGCATAACCCTGCCAGACACAGTTGAAGCTGGGTGTTGTCAGGGAAATCGGTTCCTGGCGCAGGATCTTGTCGGCGATATCATAAATAACACCATAGCGCAGATCAACAGCGTAATTGAGGCGGTAGATCAGGACCTTGGCCCCAAAGGCATAAGCCGCATGGGAGAAAAGACGCTCTCTGGCCAGCACGCTCATGGCATATTCACCAACTGGTGCCGGCCTGGCATCATCAGCGGCACCGCCGCTGCCGGTTGAAACCGGCGGGAAAATATTACCGGAAGAAAAAACGACATACCTGGCCTGGGGGAATCTTTGGATGACCAGGGCAGGCAGAGCGGCATTCATGTGCCAGGTTTCACCTTCATTGCCACTGGTGCCAAATTTCTTACCGGCCATGAAAATAATATTTGTGGCATCAGGCAAGGCGGCCAGGGCTGCCGGGTCAGTCAAATCTGCGCTAATCGTTGTGACATCATGCTCCTGGAGTAAAGCCAGGGCCAGGGGATCAGAAAAACGGGAGACAGCAATGATCTTTTTCTCAATGCCGGCCGCCTGGGCTGCCCGCCTGGCCAGAATTGCCAGGGACGGCCCCATTTTACCGCCGGCACCCAGGATCATAATGTCTCCTTCGATCCGGCTGATATCTTGCACAAGGCCGGATTGCGGTGTTGTCAAAAGGTCATCTAGTTTCTCTTCGGTCCACATAAGCTTACCTCACTGTCATCTTGTTTAACTGCCAAGTACTTAATTATTATATCACGGGTGTGTTGTTTCCTAGTTTCGATCACTGCCGGACTGTTCAAGTCGCAGTGGAAAAGCTTGGATAAGGTGTAGCTGTTGGAGAAGTTGCCAAAGCAGACAGTAATCAGGGATATGACCGTCTGCCTGATATCCACATCAGGCCTGATTGTCCCATTTGCCTGGCCATGGGCAATCTCCTCAGCCAGGGTGGCGATGGTTGGCCGGTCGATCTTGTCATCCGGCATGGTTTTGAGATAACTGGCTTTGTTCAGGTTTTCCCACATCAACAGGGCAACAAAGGTGGGGTTGGCCTGTAAAAAGTCAAAATATAAACTGATCAGCTGACTGATCAGTTCCAGGCCTTGATATTGTTTTTCCACCAGTTGGTGCTCTGCATCTTCCATGCGCTTGTAGACTGTATAGAGGACCTCCTTATAAAGATCCTCCTTGTTGCCAAAATATTCGTAGATCATCCGTTTGTTCAACTCAGCAGAAGCAGCGATCTCATCTATGCGGGCACCAAAATAGCCCCGGGCTGCAAAGTGTTCTTCAGCAGCTGATAAGAGCAGTTTTTTCGACTGGGCCGCATTTTTGATTCTTTTTTGCTTCATCTATTTTTGATCCCGCTTAAGTAACTATCCAGATAGTTACATTATATGAACTGGCTTTGTTTTGTCAATATGAGGCCTGTTTATGCTAAAATATGGCTAATATATAAGCAAAAAAAATAGAACAGGTTTTGTCAATGCAAGCTGAAAAACAAGTGATCAGGCTTGGGAAGCTGGCCGCAAGTGTCCAGACGGCTGAGCTTTCCCGTGGCCGGGCTTACTTTAGAAATGGCCGGGTCAGCCAGCTGGAAAAAAGCTCAACCAGAGCTGGCAGCTGCCTGTTTAAGGCCAGGGTCAGAGCAGCAAAAGACTATCTGGTGCGGTTGGAGCTGAGTCAGCAGGAGGATTTGTTGCTGGACTGGCGGTGCAGCTGTCCGCTGGAGCAGGAAAGTCCCTGCCGGCATATTCTGGCTGTGCTGGTGGGCCAGTTGCAGCTGGAGGAGAACAGCCAGCAGCCACGGGTGGCTGTCAGCACTGAAGTCCAGTTGCTCTTCCGTTATCAAAAGCATGATGGCACTATCCTGGTCCTGCCCCGGGTCAGCAGGCTGGATGCAGCCGGTAAAAAGCTGCTGAGCTGCAATCCTCTCGATCCGCTGGACTTGACCATCAGCAGCCAGATGGAAAACAGGACCGGCTTGCGTCAGGAACGAAGCATTATCAATGGGACCAGGCAGTTTTTGCTGGATCAAGCCGGGGGACGGTCCAGTCAGACAGGCTATCTGGCTTTTGACCTGGCTGAACTGCCTTATCTGGCAGACACATTCATACCGGCTCTGCCCGACAGCTGGCGTGTCTTGTATGACAGGGAATTCAGCAAGATTATCCCTGCTGTAAAACCAGTCCAACTGGATTTTACGAACCTGCGTCGAGCAGGTAATGGTCTTTTATCTTTTAATCTGCAATTGTATTGTGACAAACTGGCTGTCTCTTTGGAGCAGCTGCTGGCTTATCTGGCTGGCCAGCAGAGATGGCTCCTGCTTGAAGGCAGTTTTATTGAAGCGGCTAATAAAGAAGAGCTGCTGGCCTTGCTGGGCCAGCTAACCCAGTTGCAGGAGAGTGCTGAGGCAGCAGACCATTTTGAACTTGCAGCGGCTGATCTGGCCAGCCTGGTTCAGGCCGAAGAAGCTAGAAACCACTATTTTGACAAATCTTTTGCCGGTCTGGATTTAAAAGACCAGCCAGATAGGCAATTACCTGAAAACCTGTCCGGTATCCTGCGGCCCTATCAGGAAAGTGGTCTCAACTGGCTCTTGTACCTGCAACAGAACCAGCTGGGTGGTGTCCTGGCCGATGATATGGGATTAGGCAAGACCTTGCAGGTTCTGGCCAGCCTGGCAGTGGGACAAAATAGACGTCCAGCGCTGATTGTCTGCCCCAAGACCTTGCTTTTTAACTGGCTGCATGAAGCCAGGCGCTTTGTACCCCAGCTTAAAACTGTTATTGTCCATGGAGCGCCCGGTTACCGGCAAAAGATCCTGGCCCAGGCTGCGGATTTCGATATTTTACTTACATCTTATCCTCTTTTGCTGCGGGACATCAATTCTTACAGTAAGCTTGAATTTTCAACCTGTATTCTGGATGAGGCCCAGATGATCAAAAATCACCGGACCCACCTGGCCCGTCATACCAAGTCAATCAAGGCCGACTGCCGGCTGGCTCTCAGCGGCACTCCTTTGGAAAACACCATCAATGACCTGTGGTCTATTTTTGATTTCGTCCTGCCTGGCTTTTTAGGCAAGCTGGATCAGTTCACCCACGAATATGAAACAGACCCAGTCCGGCTCAATCGGAAGGTCCGACCATTTTTGTTGCGCCGGACCAAGCTGGATGTCCTGCCCCAGCTACCCAAAAAACAGGAAATAACCCTTTTTGCCGCCCTGACCCAGAACCAGCTGGCCTATTACCAGCAAACCCTGACAAGGGTTCGGCAAAGCCTGGTCCAGGCAGATGCGGGCAGCCAGAACCGGCTGGCCGTCTTGGCAGGATTGACCCGCTTACGCCAGATCTGCAACCACCCAGGCCTGGTCCATGAGCCCTACCGCAAAGTCAAGGGTGTCTCCGGCAAACTGGCTTTGTTTGAAGAGTTACTCGCCAATTTGCTTGCATCTGGCCATAAGGTGCTGGTCTTTAGCCAGTTTACAGCAATGCTGGCTATATTGCGCCGTCTTCTTACTGACAAGAAAATTCCGTTTTCCTATCTGGACGGCCAGACTAAAGAGCGCCAGACCGAAGTTGACCGCTTTAACAAGGACCCGCAAAAGCAGGTTTTCTTGATCAGCCTTAAGGCTGGTGGCTTTGGTCTTAATCTGACCGCCGCTGACACTGTGATTATTTTTGACCCCTGGTGGAATCCTCTGGCTGAGAACCAGGCAGCTGACCGGGTGCACAGGATTGGCCAGAAAAAGGCTGTCACCGTCTACCGCCTGATCACTCAGGACACTATTGAGGAGAAGATGCAGGAACTACAAAAAAGCAAATTGGAGGTCTTTACTGCTGTCCTAGAACGCCAGCCTGGCCAAGCCAGCCGTAAGTTTTCCCTGGCTGAACTACGTGAGCTGCTGGAGATCAGCCATTCAACTTAAAAAAGGAAGGTGATATTATGCAGGCAAAAGCAGCAGTTGCCCGAAAACCCTGTGAGGTTATGTACCAGCCTGTCAGCCTGCCCCAGCCAGGGGCCAATGACCTAGTGATTGATGTGGAGTATTCCTGGATCAGTAATGGAACTGACGGATCCTTTGTCCGTGGCGAAAGAATTGCCGGTGACACACCAAGGCTGGCAACAGATCCTTTACCCTTTCCGCATGTGCCCGGTTACCAGAAGGCTGGTGTTGTGAGCTTTGTTGGTCCGGCAGTTAAGGATTTCAAGGTTGGTGACCGGGTTTTTGCCACAGTTTCACAAGTGGAGGGTATGTTTTATCCAACCGGTGGCCATGTGAACCCGGCGCTGACCAGTGCTGGCCAGGTCTGGCCGGTGCCGGACCGCATCAGCCTTATGGAGGTCAGCGGCCTTGTCCTGGCCCAGGTGGGATACAATTGTGCCATGCGGCCACCAATCCGGACTGGTGACAAGGTACTTGTGCTGGGAGATGGCCTGGTCGGCCACTGGGCTGCCCAGGTCCTAGCCTGGCGCGGTGCCAACCCGGTCATGCTGGGCCACCATGCCTCAAGGCTGGCCTTGGCAGCCGAATATAATTATGCCCGGACAATTCTAACAAAAGGAGCAGTCGATCTAGCTGAGCTGGCCAGCATCGCTCCTGACGGCTATGCGGCACTTATTGCCACTGCTGGTTCTGTAGCGGATATTGAAGAGCTCTATCCGCTCCTGCAGCAGCAGGCCCATCTTGTTTCGGCCGGCTTTTATGGCAGCCAGGGTAGAATAGACATCCAGCAGATGCGGGCCAAGGAACTGACTTTGCACGCTCCATCCGGCTGGAACAGGGCCAGGATGGATCAGACCATGCTGCTCCTGGCCAAAGGAAGGCTGAAAACTTTGCCCTTGATCAGCCATGTTTTCCCAGCTGCAGAGGCCAGCCAGGCTTTTACTCTGATTTTAGAAAAAAAGGAAGCTTTTTTGGGTGTTGTGCTGGATTGGAGGGAAAGAAGATGAAGGTGTTGCAGGTTATTGAAGCGGGGAAAAGCCGGCTGATTGAAATGCCCGTACCCCAGCCGGGACCAGGCCAGGTATTAATCAAGGTGCTTGCCGTGACCACCTGCCCCCAGTGGGATCTGCATCTTCGGCATAATGAGCCGATGTTTGTTGGCCATCAGTTCCATTATCCTTATACAGCTGGCCAACCAGGCCATGAAGCAGCCGGCCTAATAGCCGCTGTCGGCCCTGGTGTGACTGGCTTTTTGCCAGGAGACCTGGTTTGTGCCTGGAAAGATGCCGGCCACGACAAGCAGGGTTGCTATGCCCAGTATGTTGTCCATGAGGCTGAGCACGTACTGGCTGTACCGGCTGGCCTCGAACCTGAAGATGTGGCATCCCTGGAGCTGGCCATGTGCCTTGGCTCAGTTTTCTTGATGCTGGAGGAGATGGGAGGCATAAAAGGGCACACTTTTGCTGTCAGCGGACTGGGCCCGGCAGGCCTGGTTGCTGTACAGATGGCCCAGGCTGCAGGGGCTGGCAGTGTGATTGGTTTTGAGATAAATCAAGAACGGCGCGAATTGGCGCTGCTGCTGGGCTGCGATCAGGCCTTCGCACCAGACCAGAGCCCCTGGCCGGTCAGGCCGGGGCCGGTAGAACTGACTACAGCTGTCGACTGTGTCGGCACTGCCGGGTCAGTTGAATTTTTAATGGACCGGACAGAAAAAACGGTGGCTCTTTTTGGTGTGCAGCGGGAAGATTACACTTATGCTCCACGCCACTATAACAAGCTGAAGCTCTGTGGTTACCAGGGCCACAGTAAAGAGGCGGCTATTTATGCACTTGATCTGGTGGCACGAAAAAAGCTGGACCTGCAAAGCCTGATCACCCATCGCCTGCCCCTGCAGGATTATGATAAGGGAATCGAGCTCCTGGCCAGGCAGGAGGCTGTCAAGGTGTGCTTTTATCCCTGGCCTTAACGTTTATCTGCCGGATAGTAACACCAGACGGCATTATAGGCGCGCTGGTAGACAGCCATTTTACTGAAAGAACCATTGTTAGCCACATTTTTTTCATAGGCTGCCGGGGTGCAAAAGGCGATGACATAAGAAGGCAGATTGCGCTTGCCATGATAGTAGGCATCTGAAGCCGCCTTCATGGCATTGCTGTTAACCCTGGCTGGCTGGCCACTGGCTGCAGTACGGTAAACGGAGAAGGCACCGGGCCGGCTTAAAACCCCGGTGATGGTGTTGGGGAAGCTCCTGTGGGAGACATGGTTCATGATCACACTGGCCACAGCCAGGTAACTCTCATACTGGCCGTTGCCCTCCATGGCGATAACCCGGGCAAAAAGCATGAATTCATCCGAATGCTCCGCTGGTTCTGTTGCGGTCGAAGACGGAGCCTTGGTCGGCTCTGGTATAGCTTCAGCCTCTGGCTCGGTTTTGGCAGCCTCTGTCTGTTTTGTAGTGCTTGCCTGCGTTGTTGTGGTCTGTTTGGTTGTGGTTGTCTTTGTCGTAGTCTGCCTTGGGGCAGCGGTTGGCCTGGGGGTCGGGCTGGGAGCAAGTTTATAAACCAACTGCTCGCTGATCAAGTCGGTCAGGACAAAACCTTTTTTTCCGTCCTCAGTCACTACTGCAGACCAGTAGTTGCCGTAACCTGTCCGTTTCAGCTTATCACCCATTTCCAGCTCGATAACCAGATCCGCATCTGTGCGGGGCAAAGACCTGATGTTGGCATGAAAAGCCTTGATGTAAATGGTAGAATCATCTGCCCGGAAAGCATCCAGTGGCCTGTTTTCCTGGGGGATACCAGCTTCATCTCTTTCCAGGGTCTGGCGGGGTGGCCTGATTACTGAAAAATCCTCATCCTTGCTGGTTGCATGGATCTGCTTTGTCAGGTCCTGTTCAGCTGCAGTAGTTGATGTTGTGGCTGGTGGTGCAAGGGTGGTTGTCGACTCAGCCTGCCAGGTTTCCTCTTCTTGGAAATCCAGATGCCGGTCAGGTAGGGTGTAGTCGGCCAGGAGCTCAGCCTCATAGACTAAAATGTCTTTTGTGTAAGCCTGTTCTGTCGCGGAGGCAGTAACTTGCGGTTCAATAAGCAGGACCTGCTCATTTTCCTGAGCGATCCAGATAGTCAGGGTCAGCAGCACAAGGATTGCAGCTACTGCTGTCAAGACCTTATGCTGTTTGAAAAGATTCATAACAATTCTCCATATACCTGCTTGATTGTCGGCGGACAAAGGCTGCAGTAGCGTGATTTTAACAGATGTCAGCTGCAGTTGGCAAGTCTTTGGTGATTGTGAGCTAATTGCGTTGTACATCAATTCTGCTAAGAATAAGCCGCACCATGCCGACCCTCTGGATCATACGAGATAAAGAGTGGCTGACTTTTGTGAAAACCAGCCATTCTTGTGGGTCCAGCACAGCATTATTTAGCCACAGACATATCTTAGCCAACCCCAATAAACCCTGACAAGGGCTTTTTTGGGCCAGTCTTGTTTTTGGCTTTGTCTCAGGCGCTGCGGATCAGGCTGCGCATATGCTCGCTCTGTTTTTTCTTAATCCGACCTACAGCCATGCCCAGCATCACTATTAATGCAAGGCTGCAATGAAGACGCATTTTTTTCTGGCCGCGGATGGTATGGTTTTCAAAACCATAGCTGACATCCAGCCGGCTATTGACACGCTCAACAGCTGTTCTTTTGGCATATAAATCCTTGAATTTGTAGCTGCTGCGGTCTACCGGTAAAAAGATCCGCTGATTTAG
>LSQX01347424.1_pt1 | contig 10491 bp, 7 predicted proteins | sample 654561 | NCBI WGS metagenome assembly LSQX01 (sample SAMN04489861, study PRJNA283612) | anaerobic digester metagenome | isolation source: 4 biogas reactors fed with cattle manure at either 37C or 55C with and... | place: Denmark: Kongens Lyngby | collected 2014
TGCTCCAACTGCTCCAACTGCTCCAACTGCACAAAAGGAAGAATCTGATACTACAGAAAGACCAGCAAATACTCCTGAAGAAACAAGTGCTGAGATGCCGAGGTGTATAACTATAGCTTCTGCAGGTTCGGGCGGCGCTAACTATGCTTTTGGTATTTCATTTGCAACTATAATTACCAATAATCTTGATATCCAGGCCACATCTCAAGTTACCGGAGGGTCAATAGAAAATATTAAAATTGTAGATAAAAATGAATGTGAGATAGGAATAAGCAAACCTGATCTGGCTATAAAGGGAGCTAACGGTGAAGAGCCATATGATACTAAACATACAAATGTAAGAGGAATGATAGCTTCAATTTGGCAGGGTGCATTTCAAGCTTTCACATTAGAAGATTCTCCGATAAATTCATTTGAAGACCTTAAAGGTAAAAGAGTTGTTATGGGTCCTGCCGGTGGTGGTACATTAGAAGTAACGCCATTACTTTTTCCAGAGTATGGTTTTACAGAGGAAGATATTACTCCTATATATGTATCTTATGATGAGGGTGTGGCAATGTTGAAAGATGGTAATGCTGACGCTGTATTTGTACATTCTGCACCACCCGCCTCTGCAATTATGCAGATATCTGCAACTGATTCTATTAAATTCTTAAGTATTGATGAAGATAAAATTCAAAACATGATTGAAAAATCTCCAGCGAACATTCGTATTGAAATCGGTGCTGATGTCTATGGCACTAAAGAGCCCTGCATCACTATTGGTAATATGACCATGGTGATTATCAACAAAGATGTATCTGACGATGTTGTATATGAGATTACAAAGGCTATCTGGGAAAATATAGATGATATTAAAGCATCAGCACCACAGGCTAAAAACATGAAAATTGAAGAAGCGGCAACAGGTTTCGGAATTCCGATTCACCCGGGAGCTGAAAGATACTATAAAGAGATGGGAGTCATAAAGTAAAAATATCCAAAGTACAAGAGGAGAGGTGAGTAATCTGCTTAATTATAAGTCAGTTACGGCAAAAATAAATTCAATTTTATATATTGCAACATCAATAATTTTTCTATATACTTCAGGCTTTGGATCTTTTTCAGCGTTAACACAAAGGTCTCTCTTATTAGTGCTTACTGCACCAACTGTATTTCTTTCTTTAAATAAGTTGTATTTTAAGAATGAAACTTTGACCAAAATACTTAATGTAATATTTGCTGTCTTAGTATTTGCCTGTAATATTTATATTATGATGGTATGGAAAGATAGGATTTTAAAAACAGGCGAGACACCAATAATGGATATAATTATGGGTACTATTTTGGTGCTATTGCTTTTGGAAGCTACAAGAAGATCATCAGGTATTTTTCTTCCAATCATAACAGTAGGCTTTATCATTTACGCATTGTTTGGACCTTACTTCCCAACATTTATTTCTCACAGAGGTGAAACATGGCAAAGGTTAGTTAACTTTTTATTTGTTTCGTCAGAGGGAATATATGGTTCGGCTTTAGGGGTGGCATCGACCTACATTGTTATATTTGTAATTTTCGGTGCATTTCTTGAACAATTTGGTGGAGGAGCATTTTTTGTTGACTTTGCTTATTCAATAACTGGTCAGTATAGAGGTGGTCCAGCCAAAACTGCAATTGTTTCAAGTGCTCTTTTTGGTATGATATCAGGTTCACCATCTGCAAATGTGGCAACTACAGGCACCTTTACCATACCATTGATGAAAAAAGTTGGATATGAGCCATATTATGCCGGTGCCGTTGAAGCAGTGGCTTCTACTGGGGGTATGTTCACCCCTCCTATTATGGGAGCAATGGCATTTATTATGGCAGATTATTTACAAATACCTTATTTAGAAGTTTGTAAGGCTGCAATCGTGCCTGCTGCATTATATTATTTTTCACTTTTAATGGCTGTAGATGCTAGAGCTGTTAAGAAGTGTATGACTGGATTACCAAAAGAATCTTTGCCAAAATTTAGGGAGGTTCTAAAGAAACGTGGAATACTGGGAATTCCAATTATATTTTTGATTGTGTTTATTGTTATGGGGCGAAGTCCTATGAAATCCGCGTTCCTTGGAACGATGCTTACAATAGTCGTTGCATTTTTTAGTAGGGATACCAGACCATCTATTAGCAAAATTATTAACTCGCTTAAAGACGGTGCCAAGCAATGTGTATCTATTGTTGTAATTTGTGCTACAGCGGGTATTATAGTAGGTGTTATTTCGATGACAGGTTTAGGATCAAAACTATCATATACGTTGTTGTCAGTTTCAGGAGGCAATATGTATATTGCTGCTTTTATGGCTGCGATTGCATCTTTGATATTGGGCTGTGCAATACCGCCTATTGCTGTGTATATAGTTACAGCAGCAACATTAATTGCCCCTCTAACAAAATTGGGTGTGGAACCAATTAGTGCTCACATGTTTTTAATTATATTTTCTGCATTAGGATCCATTACCCCACCTGTTGCGTTGGCTGCATTCGTAGCGAGTGGAATTGCTGGATCTGATGCAAATAAAACCGGGCTAACCGCATTTAGGTTAGGGTTTGCAGCTTATATCATTCCATTCATGTTTATTACTACTCCTTCTGTTATACTTATTGGAAGTTTTCAGGAGATAGTAATAAATGTACCATCCACGGTTTTAGCTGTACTATGTTTAGTTGCAGCTTCTGAAGGTTATTTATTTGGATTTTGGAATATACCTAGTAGGATTCTGTTTGGTTTTGCATCTCTCATGTTGTTTTGGCCAGGGCTCCGTACGGATCTTATAGGTTATGCCTGTATTGCCGCTGCCATTTTGATTACTAAACTAGTAAACAAGGCATCCATAAGCCAGACAAAAACAAAAGAAACATAGCAACAATGGGTTATCATATGCTGTTGTTTATCATTGTATGAAGAAATACTTTTGATTAAGCTATATAAACCAGATGTTGTCACGGGGTGTTTAATGTTATAGTTTAAGCACCCTAATATTTTTAGTAAAAGCAAAGTACAGGCATATAAAAAATTGCTTGAGGGCGAATAAAGGTAATTACTAGTGTGGTATTAAAATAAAGGTAAGAAAGTGAGGATAATATATGGATCTTAGCGTAAAAGTAGGAAAGCTAACGCTGAAAAACCCTGTTATTTCAGCTGCAGGACCAAATACTAAAAATCTCAGCATTGTCAAAAAGGGCGTAGATGCAGGATGTGGAGCTATTGTTATCCGTAGTTTACACTTAAATAAACTAAATGAAGGTCCCAGATACGCTAGAGATGGTTGGGATGTATACTACAATGAAGGAGCTAATAATTTCAGGAAAGACTTCTATAGTCTTCAATCAATGGCTTCACCTGTAGAACACTATACAATAGGAATTGACCCGGGAAGAGGTGGTGGCGGACCGGTTCCAACTTTAGAGGAGTGGGCAGAAGAAGTAAAAAAGATGGTAGATTATGCTCACAAACAGGACTGCAAGATTATTGCCAGCATTGGCTGGTGTGGTGATAGAATGGCTGGAGATGAAGTATGGATGGCCGAAGCAAAGGCTATGTCAGCTGTAGGTGTAGATGCTATAGAACTACATACTTCTCCGAGCCCGGCTACCCAGGGTGCTCGGTATATTCAACTAGATCCTGAACGCTACTTACACATGCCTATTCGTGTAGGGAAAACAACGGGTCTTCCTGTATTTGCAAAAATAGGTTTGGATTGTTGTGATGTTATAACTGCATCAAAGCTTGCACAAAAGTGGGGCATAGACGGAGTTATTTTAGCTGCCCGCTGGTCATCGCTCAGCATTGATATTGACCATCCTGAAACGCTTTACACACGTACTCCCGGCTATGGTGGAAATTGGGTAGTTCCGATACTTGCAGCTTATATATACAGATTGCAGATTCAAGATATAAATATGGGATATTTAAACCAAAGTAAGGGTAATGTTAACATAGATGGTCCCCTGAATGTCCCCATTATTCCTTCCGGCGGAGTACAGAATGCAGATGACATCATTAGATATTTGCTTTGTGGTGCTACTGCAATACAAAGTTGTGCCCAAATTCTCTTGGAAGGATATGATGTAGTTCCCCGTTGGATTAAGGGTTTAACTAACTGGATGAATAAGCATGGATATTCTAATATTGACGATTTTAGGGGCATGGCACATAAGGCTCAAAACGTTAAACGCATTCCACAATATATTAGTCAAATTTGCCCAGGAAAATGTACCGGTTGTTCTGCATGCATCAAAGCATGTACCAACTTTGCAATTGAATTAGACAAGGATAAGAAGGCGGTCATAGATACAACTAGATGTGAAGGCTGCAGGAATTGTTTCTACATATGTCCGAGCAATGCAGTTAAGTTAACTGTTTAATTAAGCTTATGCGGTTATAGAAAAGGATACAATTATGGATAAAAACAAAAAGAAAATTATGGATTTACGCATTCAAAAAATTATTGAGAATCTTAGGAAAAACAACATGGAAGGCTATTATCTGCAAACTAAAGATGAGGTTGTTCCATTTATATCACATTTAATTAATGAAGGGGATACTGTATCAGTTGGCAGTTCACAAACGCTTTTCCAATGTGGTGTAGTGGATTACCTGCGAAACGGTGATTTTAATCTTATAGACCGTCTTATCCCAGGACTTTCGCCGGAGCAGTTAAGAAAGGCATCTATTGATACTTTTTCCGCAGATGTTTTTTTATGTTCTTCAAATGCTATTACCGAAAATGGGGAGCTTTATAATGTAGATGGCCGCTCAAATCGTGTTGCTGCGATTTTATTTGGACCAAAATCAGTGATTATGGTTGTAGGAACAAACAAAATTGTTACTAATATAAATGAGGCGATTGTAAGAGTGAAAAAAGTGGCCGCACCTGCTAATTGTCTCCGACGTGGTTATAAGACATATTGTAGTGAAAAGGGTGAGTGTGTTATTTTTCAAGAGACGGAAAAGAGCATCTTTTCAGGCTGTCAGACTCAAGGTCGACCATGTTGTAACTATGTGATATCGACTGTACAAAGAGATAAAGGTAGGATAAAGGTTATTATTGTATGTGAAGAGTTGGGATATTGAGTATTGTTAGGAGTGGATAAAAATGGCGGAGTTTCAAAAATTTAATTTTAAAACATTTGATGAATTAAGAGATAGGATTGTTGAACTAGGGGTAAATATTAAATTGTCTGATGACTTATCACCGCTTGCAAGATCCGTAAAAATAGGGACTGTTACTGCACCAAATTCTATGGCTATTTTGCCCATGGAGGGCTGTGACAGTGAAAGAGATGGCAGCCCATCTGAACTTGTAAAAAGGCGCTATAAGCGATTTGCATCGGGTGGTGCAGGACTTATATGGTACGAAGCTTGTGCAGTAGTAGAAGAAGGAAAAGCAAACCCTCTGCAAATGTATCTTACAAAGGACAATGTTAGAGAATTTGCAAAGCTTATAAAAGAAGCTAATTTAGCAGCGGCAGAATCCAACGGAAGTGAACATAAACCTGTTAGCATTCTGCAATTGACACACTCTGGAAGGTATTCCAGACCAATTGATGTTCGAGCACCTATGGTTCCACAACATGACCCGTTACTTGACCCTAGAGTGGGGTTAGCTCCAGATGCACATGTTGTTACTGAAGAGTATTTGGATGCATTGATGGAAAAATACGTTGAATCAGCGGTACTTGCTAAGGAAGCCGGATTTGACGGTGTTGATATAAAATCCTGCCATAGATACTTGCTTTCTGAGCTTCTTGCAAGCCATACAAGAAAGGGGAAATATGGGGGAAGCTTCGAGAATCGTACGCGATTTTTGCTAGATACCGTAAAAGCCGTTAGAAAAGCAGTTGGAAATGGCTTTATAGTTGCATGTCGTTTTAATGTTTTTGATGCTCATCCATATCCATATGGTTTTGGGGTCGATAAAGAAGATTGTTGGAAGTCTGATTTGACTGAGCCATTAGCATTAGTTAAGTTACTTGTGGATAATGGTGTAAATTTATTGAGTAACTCTGGAGGGAATCCATATTATAGGTTTCCACAAGTTACTAGACCATTTGATTCTCCAACCATTGGAGGCGAAGCACCGGATGAACATCCATTAGAGAGTATTGCACGTCTATTTGAATTTACACGCCAAATTCAAAAGATTGCAGGAGGTGTTCCTGTGGTAGGAAATGGTTACAGTTGGTTACGACAATTTATACCTTATGCAGGAGCAGCTAACATTGCAGATAGTTCTTGCTCTATGGTTGGTATTGGTCGTCAAGGTTTTGCATATCCAAATACCCCGAGAGATATTTTAGCTAATGGTATTTTGGAACCAAAAAAATGCTGTATTGCGTGCAGTAAGTGTACACAGATTATGCGTGATCATGGGAAAACAGGCTGTGTTATAAGAGACAGCGAAATTTATGTACCTTTGTATAATGAAGCAAGAAAAAGTGTTTTATAACATTAACTGTTTATGTATAGCGGGAAAAGATTATTGTACAACTTTAAATTGTTTATAAGGGGTGATTAATAATGAGAAAGACAGCAATTGTAACCGGCGGAGGTCGTGGAATTGGTTATGCAATTGCTTACCAGTTAGGTAAGGATGGGTATAATATTATTATAAATGGAAGGAGTCCACAGGAAGATTACCAAGAGAATCTTAATAAATTGGCAAAAGAGGGTATTGAGTATCTGTATATTCAAGCCGGTGTAGAGAATGCTGAGGACAGGAGAAAGGTTATGGATGAGACTGTAGCAAGGTTCGGTAGAATAGATGTCTTAGTTAATAATGCAGGTGTTGCGCCAAATGTTCGTAATGACCTCCTTGATATGACGGAAGAGAGTTTTGATCGTGTTATAGGAATTAATACAAAAGGCACAATGTTCATTACTCAGCTTACAGCAAAACAAATGCTTAAGCAGGACGTCATTGGTCCGAAAAGAGGTACAATTATAAATGTTTCTTCATGTTCTTCTGTTGTTTCCTCAGTAAACAGGGGTGAGTATTGTATTTCCAAAGCAGGGGTTTCAATGCTTACAACATTATATGCAGATCGACTTGCCGGAGAGGGTATATTGGTACATGAGGTCAGACCAGGTGTTATAGCTACTGATATGACAGATAAAGTAAAGGAAAAATATGATGATTTAATTGAACAAGGCTTATTCCCGATTAAGCGTTGGGGTAAACCTGAAGATTTAGCAGGCGCAGTTTCTGCACTATGTTCAGATAAGTTCCTTTACACCACCGGTAATTATATTGATGTTGATGGTGGATTTCATATAAAAAGACTATAATTATCAATCACTGTGAATTGGGAGGATACTATGATTGAATCGTTTATTAATGTAAATGATTATACAGTTAAGGTTTATTCATTAAATACGGTTGTTGTAGGTACCGGTGCGGCTGGTTATAATGCAGCTGACACACTGGTAAACTTTGGACAAAAGGATATTGCAATTGTAACCGAACATATTAATTCCGGGACGTCACGAAATACAGGCTCTGACAAACAAACTTACTACAAATTGACCCTCTCAGGAGGAGAACCTGATTCTGTAGAAGAACTTGCAAAGTCCTTATTTAATGGGCAATGTGTAGACGGAGACCATGCTCTTTGCGAGGCAGCATTATCTGCACAATGCTTTTTTAGACTTGTGGAGCTTGGTGTTCCATTCCCGAGAAACAGATATGGTGAATATGTAGGTTACAAAACCGATCATGATCCAAGAAGACGTGCAACATCAGTCGGACCTTACACTTCAAAGCTTATGACAGAAAGTTTGGAGAGGTCGGTAAATCAAAAGGATATTAAGGTTTATGATAAGCTTCAGGTTATTAAAATTCTAGCAGAAGACTCTAAACTGCATGGAATTCTTTGTTTAGACCTTCAAAATCAAGATGATCCAAATAAAAGGTACGTTGCGTTTAATTGCAAAAACGTAATATACGCTACAGGTGGTCCAGCCGGTATGTACGCTGATTCAGTTTTTCCGTTTGGTCATTACGGAGCCACCGGCACAGCATTTGAAGCAGGTGTTATGGGAAAAAATCTCACAGAATGGCAGTACGGTTTATCATCTATAAAACCACGTTGGAATGTATCAGGCACATATATGCAGGTGCTTCCAAAGTTTATTTCGACAGATAAGAATGGAGAAAATGAGAAAGAGTTTTTAATTGATTTTTTCGAAGATAAGGGCGTAATGCTTTCGAATGTATTTTTGAAAGGTTACCAATGGCCATTTGATGTGAGAAAAGTGCAAGAAGGTTCTTCTATTATAGATATACTTGTATATATAGAAACCTGCATAAAAGGGCGAAGAGTTTTCCTTGATTTTCGAGATAATCCCGGAAGTCAGGAAATTGATTATTCAATTATTTCAGGTGAGGCAAGGGAGTATCTTGATAAAGCAGGAGCAACCTTCGGGACGCCTATCGAAAGACTTTCACATATGAATGCTCCAGCCGTAAGTTTTTATAAGGATAAGGGTGTAGATTTATACCGCGAACCGTTGGAGATTGCTCTTTGTGCTCAGCACAATAACGGTGGTTTAACTATTGACAAGTGGTGGCAGACTAATATAGAAGGGTTCTTTGCAGTAGGTGAGGTCAGTGCCAGTCATGGTGTATACCGTCCGGGTGGCAGTGCATTAAATGCAGGTCAGGTTGGTTCTATGAGGGCTGCACAATATATATCAAAAAACTGTAAAGGGAATTCTCCGGATGCTATGATATTTGAAAAGAATATGTCACATGCAATTGCTAGTGCCATTGTTATGGGTGACAATTGTTTTTCAAATAATGACAATGTCGAACAAGTATGGGATAATGCTATAAAGCGGATGAGCCGATTTGGTGCGGCTATCAGAAGTTATGAGGGTATTTTACAGGCGTTAGAGGAGGTCAAGGTAGAGCTATCAAACTTCGATAAAACTGTAAATATTTCTTCAGCAAAAAAACTTCATAAGGTTTATCGTCTTTATGATATTCTTTTATCCCAGTATGTTTACCTTATGGCAATGGCAAATTATATAGATAAAGGTGGCAAGAGCCGTGGCTCTGCATTATATTCAGATAAAAACGGAACAAGTGCCTACAGGAAATTACCGGAGACATTTAAATTTATCTTGGATGATGGCACAAAAGGTGATATGGTACAGGAAGTTACCTATAATGATGGCTACTGCAANNAAGTTTAGTTGGCGGAAGGTACGTGAAATTCCAAGAGATGATGACTTCTTTGAAAATGTTTGGAGAAGCTATCGGGAAAACGGCAATATTTATTAATTATAATTATAACTTTTTATCAAATTGTCTGGGGGTTAGAAAATCTGAGCAATAAGGTAGATTTTTAAGATGGGTGTTTAAGCGGATTTATAGTTTAACCGCCTATTTTGGTTCACCTAGCATTAGCTTAATCTAACGGGTGTAATCCTTAAGGTACCCTAATAGAGAAACATATAGCCGAGGGCAAGGAGGGCCATTGTGAGCTTGAATCTGAAGTAAGCCAAAGTGCAAACTTCTGATTTGACGAACAGAAACCATATTTAAGATAGCGTATAGCTTAACGATTTGGTTTTAGTGAATATAAGTATGCTATATGCAATAAATCTAATTTAGGATTGCTATTAAGTCTTTTTTATTTTTCGAAAAAGGAGAGAATCTCATGAATAACAAAAAACTTTATGCTACCATTGTTTGTCTTATTATAGCTTTAGTTGCTACATATTTAGGGGCAATGCAAAAAGTAATAGGTGCGCCAATGATAGGTTTGTTAATTGGAATGCTTGTAGTCAATACTATGCCATCTTTAGATAAAGAATTTAAAGCCGGAACTTCTTATGTAGGTAAGAAATTTTTGAATTTAGGTATAGTATTAACCGGTGCAACACTTAATTTTAATATAATATTAGGTTATGGAGCAAAAGCTATGCCTCTATTATTGGCCAACATTTGTATAGCTTTTTTAGCATCATACATTGTAGGAAAAAAGCTTGAAGTATCTCGCAATACATCAACTCTGGTAGCCAGCGGCACTTGCATTTGTGGTGGTACTGCAATTGCAACAATGTCATCTGTTATTGGAGCAAAAGAAACTGAAATTGCATATGCAATAACAGCAATATTCCTATTTGATGTAATTTCAGCATTAGTTTATCCATATTTAGCAACTGGTTTAAATTTAACTATTAATCAATTTGGATTTTTAGCCGGTGCTAGTATTAACGATACTTCAAGTGTTGTTGCTGCTGAATCCACTTATAGTGTCTTAAATGGTATTGATTCAAACTTAGCAATTACAATAAAGCTTGCTAGAACAACATTATTAATTATCCTTGTAGTTATATTCACCATTTTAAATATAAAAAACAAATCCGCAACAAATTTTGACGCTGAGTCAAATGAAAAATTAATAAAAACTTTGGTAGATACATTTCCTAAGTTTATACTAGTATTCTTATTAATGGCT
>LSQX01010328.1_pt2 | contig 10490 bp, 9 predicted proteins | sample 654561 | NCBI WGS metagenome assembly LSQX01 (sample SAMN04489861, study PRJNA283612) | anaerobic digester metagenome | isolation source: 4 biogas reactors fed with cattle manure at either 37C or 55C with and... | place: Denmark: Kongens Lyngby | collected 2014
AGTGAAATTCGTGAAATTATTAAAGATTCAAAGATGCAAAAGCAAGAATTTGTGTCTTTTGAAGATGAAGATGATATCATAGAAAGCATCATTTATGAAAAAGATTATATTTTCTTGTTTTTAGAAATGATAGAAAAGATTATCAATAAGTATTCATTATACAAAGCTAAGTATAATGTTTATGATTTTAGTGATATTGCCAAGCTGGCAATTAAACTTGTGAAAGAAAATGATGATATTAGAGATGAAATTAAGAATTCTTTATATGAGATTTTAATTGATGAATATCAAGATACATCAGACTTACAAGAAGATTTTATCAATTTAATTAGTGATGATAATGTCTTTATGGTAGGTGATATTAAACAATCAATTTATTTGTTCCGTAACGCTAACCCATTCCTTTTTACTGAAAAATTAGAGAAATACAGTAAAGGTGAAGGTGGTCAAAGAGTTGACCTAACAAGCAACTTTAGAAGTAGGAATGAAGTCCTGCGTGATGTAGATAGAATCTTTAAACACTTAATGACTAAAGACCATGGTGATGTAGACTATCAAGATAACCACAGTTTAAAAGCTGGCAATAAAAACTATGAGACTTTAGGAAAGTTAGATAAAGATAGTCATATGGATTTAATTGGCTATTACTCTGATAAAGAGAAAAAGAAGACAGATGATGAAATTGAAGCTTTCTATATTGCTCAAGATATTTTAAGAAGAAAAGGTAATGATTTAGTTTATGATAGTAAGCTAGGTTCTTTACGCCCTTCCACATTTAAAGACTACTGTATTTTAATTGACCGTAGTACTAAATTTGAAAGTTTAAAAAAGATTTTAGAATTCTATTCTATCCCAACAATCATTTATAGTGATACAGTTGTAGAGGAAGAAGATATTGTTTATGTTTTGAATGCTTTAATTAGATTAGTTCTTTATTCAAGTAAAGATAATTTAAGTAAAAAAGAAGCTCAAGAGTATTATCATTTGTTTTATGTTTTAGCTAAGAGTTTCTTATTTGAATATGATGATAATTATGTAGCTAAAATAATGATTAAGGTTAGAGATGAAAACAAATATTATACTAAACCTTATGAATATTTAGATGGTAAAAGGTCTTACTTTGATCCTATTTTTGAGAAAAGTTACAATTTAGCAAAACTAGTTAATGAGGCATCATTTACTTACATTTATGATGAGATTTTAAAAGAATTTAATTTATATAAGCATTTACCTAAAATAGGGAATGTGAAAGATCAGTTAACAATTATAGAAAGAATTAGATCTTTTATTGATTTTGCATCTTTAGTTGGAGATGACTATTTTACTATTTCAGATAAGATTACCGGTATTAAAGATGGTACAGACTTTAAATATACAGCAGATCAAAATGAAGATGTAGAAGCAGTAAAGATTATGACAATTCATAAATCTAAAGGATTAGAGTTTACTTATTGTTATTTCCCATACTTAAATAAAAGATTTAACTTTGATGATTTTACTAAAATAAAAATTGGCTATTTAGAAGAAAGTGGATTGTATTGTAAAAGGAAAACTGATAAAGCTAATGTTGTTTTTGAGGTTGGTTATAGGGAAGCAAAAAGAAAACAAATCTCGGAAAAGATTAGATTACTTTATGTTGCCCTAACAAGAACAAAAGAAAAGATTACGATTATCAATAAAGTAAATCCAGATAAAGCACCACCGGCAGAGTTTGAATTTACTGATAGTTTAAGTTCTTTTGGAGATTTTCTAAATGCCATTCCTAACTTTAAATATGATATTCAAGATGTAGATGTTAATAAGGATTATCTTTCTCATTCTTATAAAGAATATAAATACAAACTTAAAAAACAAAACTATAATGATGTTTCTTATTTAAAGGAAGAAGTCCAAGAAAAAAGAGCATCTAAAAAAGTTATAAAGGTATTAGATGAAAAAGAAAAGCAAGATATTGAGTATGGAAATATGCTTCATGCTATTATGGAAAGTGTAGATTTTCATAATTTAGAAAGTATTGAAAGTAAAGAAATCTTAAATATTATTCAAGATCCAAAAAACATTTTCTTTAATGATTTAAATAATTCAAAATTTTACCAAGAACTAGAATTCATTTACCAAATGGATCAAGAAAAGGTTCATGGTATTATTGACCTTTTAATTGAAAGAGATGATATTATTTATATTGTAGATTATAAAGCTAGTGATATAGATAATAAAGACTATGATAAACAATTAAAGGTTTATTATGATTATGTAAGAAGTAGATCTAGTAAGAATGTTGAGTGTTATTTACTTTCTTTAATCCAAAATAGATTTAGGAAGGTAGAAGTTAATTAAAAGATTTATTGACTAATAGGGAGAAAGATATGGGATTAAAATATAAAGAAACTAAAGAAGGTTTAGCTATTACAGGATATGATGGTAAAATAATTGATTTAGTAATACCTGATGCTATAGATGGTATTCCTGTAGTAGCTATTGATGATCGAGCATTTGAATACTGCCACAGTTTAAAAAGCATTAAATTTCCTAATAGTATTACAAAAATAGGGAACTATGCATTTTTCTTTTGTTTAGACTTAGAAGAGATTAAATTGCCAAATAATTTAAAAAGTATTGGTGACTATGCTTTTATGAATGTTTCTAAAGTAGAATATATTGTAATTCCTAAAAGTGTCAAGGATATTGGAGTTTATAGTTTTGCATTTCATAGTATTTATGGAAAAATGAAAAAAATATTCTTAGAAAGGAAAAGAGTACCAAAAGGCTGGAAATCATGGCATTTTGATAATGTTTTTATTTATTTAAAGGATAGATGGGAATATGATGAAAACGGGATACCAGTTATAAAGTGGATGAATGAAGAAGAAGCATACTCTTTTTTAAAAGAAAATAAAAAAATATAAAAAAAGTAGTACAAAAAAACAAATTATGTGATATAATATAAGTACCATAAAGAGAAGGTGAGAGACAAGCTCTATGACCCTTCAGCAACCTGCCATAAGGTAAGGTGCTAAAGCTTGAATGATGGGTTGTTTTTTATGTGATTAAACCCATCTAGTGATGGGTTTTTTTATTTTCCTTTATGGTAGAAGGAGAGAAAATGAAACAAAGAAAATCATTACTTACAGAGCCGTTAGGACTTTTTGGTTGGAAAACTTTAGAACCAGTAATTTTAGCGGCACTAGCAACAGAGTTACCAATGTTACTTGTTGGTAAACACGGATCAGCTAAATCTTTTTTACTTGAAAGATTAGCTGAAAGTTTGAACTTAAATTTTAGAAGTTACAATGCATCATTAATTAACTATGATGATTTAGTAGGAATTCCTATACCTGCAAACAATAATACTACTTTAGAGTATATTTCAAATCCTAATTCGATTTGGGATGCGGAAGTAGTATTTATTGATGAGATTAACAGGACTAAACCAGAATTTCAAAACAAGTTATTTCCTATCATTTATGACAAAAGAGTTCAAGGACAAAAGCTTGAGAAGTTAAAGTATCGCTGGGCTGCTATGAATCCATCTTTTTCAGATGAAGAAGAGGAAGATAACTTAATTTATTTTGGAGCTATGCCTTTAGATCCAGCTTTATCGGACAGGTTTCCTTTTATTATCGAAGTTCCTGAATGGGATAGTTTAAGTAAAGAAGATAGGAAAAAGATGCTTTATGATGCTGATAAAGGTAGACATGAATTTCCTGTTGATATTAAGGAGTTAGTTGATAAGGTAAAAGCTAAGATTAAGGAAATAAGTGTTAGCAAGCAAGAAGAAATATCTAATTATATTTTAGCTTTAATGGATGTTTTAAAGGGTAGTTTAGGATATGTTTCTGCTAGAAGAGCAACGATGTTTCAAGAAACATTAATTGCTATTTATGCTTCGATGCTTGTTTTAGGAGAATATACTGGGGATGTTCCTACACTTGATGACAGTGTATATTTGCATATTCAAACTAGTTTGCCTTTTATTGTAAATCAAAGGATAGAGCGAAGGTTACTACTTACTGTAGCTGCTAGGTCATTAGAGATAGCGCAAATAGGCGATGCAATAACAAGAAAATTGTTACTAACAACAGATCCTTTAAAACAAATTAAATTTGCTGTTGTAAATAGAATTGCTATTGAAGCTGAAACGTTAAGTGAGGTAATTACAAGCTCAATTAGTCGACTTTCTACTCATAAAAGAAGGGCTATGGCTTTAATATCTTATTTAGTTTTTAAGGAAAATAAAGATATTTATGCTACTGTTATTGAGACTTTAGCAATTGAAGTTAGACCTGTTTTTGAAACAAGAAGAGTAGATATAATGGAAGAAGCGAGAGTTAAAGTTTTAGCTGATCATATTGATACTTTAATGAGTGGTGTTGATGAAAATGAAAATTATTATAAATATTTAAATAATTTGTTGTATTCATTTTTACTACCTAGAACTAGTCAAAGTTTTTATTCAAATGAAGAAATAGACATTTTGTTTCATTTCTTTATTGAAATATGGAAAGAGTTGGTTGAATGAGAAGACCTCGAGATAGTAGAGTTGTTTTTGAAAAGTATCAATTAGGTTATTATTTAATTTTTCACCCAGAAACTATGGCGAAAATATTAAATACAACAGTAGAAGAATTGCCTTTAGCTGTAAAAGAATATGTAGATAATAACCCTTATCTTCATGAAAGTAAGAAGAAACCGAAATCTTATATGCTTGGTGAATACTATTTTATGAATAAAGAACTTAAAGTAGAATATGAAGCAGAAATTTGTGAAGATTTAGAGTTATTGATTTTAGTTTTGTGTTCCACGGTTAGGGATATTTACATCCCTAACCGTAAGCTTAGCTTTGAAAAAAGCAAGTTTAATAAAGTATTGTTTTTTCCGAAAGAGGAGGTGGAAAGATGAATAGTGAAGAACTTATTAAAAAAAGGATTTATTCAGTAATGCCTGTTAGCTCTATGCATATGATGGAATTTCTTAAAGTTTTGGAAATTAGGTTTACAGATGATGTGCCAACAGCCGCCATAACTTCTAGGGTTAGACCAAAACTACTTTTAAATAAAGCTTTTATTGAAAAGTATTGTAAGACTGATGAACATTTGTTTATGTTAATAATGCATGAGATTTATCATATTATTTTGGGTCACACTAGACTTTTTGATAATCATACAATGTTAGATAATTTAGCTTTTGATGCAGTTATTAATGCGATTCTTTGCCGATTATTTCCAGAAGAAGAATATGTTTCATTTTTTAAAAATCTTAATTATGACAACGTGTTTCCTTCGTGTCTTTTAAGGCCTATAGGTGAAAATACACCTGTAAAGTTTCATAAAATCTTAAACAATCTTTATGATTCTTATACAGGTACTTATTTTGAAGTTTATGAGATTATTTGTAATACTTTAGGTGATAAGTTATTGAAAGATAATTTTATTTTACTAGGAAATCATAGTGATAATTATGCTAGCAGGGATCCCTTACTAAAGGATATGATTGATTCAATTACTAATAATTGGCAAATTGGTATTTCTGGTGGAAGAAGAATTGGGAGTTCTCCGATTGAGAAAATAATTGATTTTCAATCTGTGAAAAGGGATAATCAAATTAAGATGCAAAGACTATTAAATAAAGCAGGGATGAATTTAGGAGTAGTTCCTAAAATGAGAATTTCTAATGAACTTGGGAAAACAGAAATAGAAGGATTTATTCCAAATTTTAAAGATAGGACAGTGCTATCAAAAACTATTTTATATGGTAGGCCATTACTTTATAATAGGGAAATAGATTTAATCAAACCAGTTTCTGATACTGAACTTAAAACCTTAGTTTATTTAGATGTTTCTGGTTCTGTTGTTAATAGTATTAATAGTTTAGCATCATTATTATTAAAACCTTATAAGAATGGAGAGTGTTTATTATTTGTCTTTTCTACAATTGTAGATGAAGTCACTTATAAAGACTTTAAAGAGGGAAAATATAGAACAACTGGAGGTACAGATATAAACTGTATTTTTGATCATTATTTTTCTTTACCTAAAGCTAAGCAAACCAAAAAGATATTAATCTTAACTGATGGTTATACTGGTAGAGTAAATAATAGGTTTTATAATGAAATTAAAAGGAAGAAATTGGAAATCTATTGTGGTCTTTTTGGTGAATATTATACAAGAGATGATTTACAACCAATTATAAAGTATTTTGAGGAGTTTAAGTATTTATGAAATTAGTAGCAGAATATGTATCACCAGGACATCCTGATAGACTGTGTGATCAAATTGTAGAGTCGATTGTTACATTTGTAACAACTAAAGATAGAGAAGCACTTTGTAGTTTAGAATGTGCTGTTTCTAATAAGAAAGTATTTATTGATGGTGTGATAGTAGCAGGCAAAGATGCCTTAGTTATCACAAATAGTGAAATTAAAGATGTAGTAAAGAAGGTTTATTATGATGCAGGTTATAATGATAGTAATGAAACATCTTATAAGTGGGGGCCATACTTAGAGGATTTAGAGATAATATTAGATGTAAATATTGAAACTTTAGTAGATGGTGAACGCAGGATAAGAAAGTATAGTGATGATCAAAATATAGTAACTGGCTATGCAATTAATTCTAAGGAAACTGATTACTTGCCTATAGCTCATTTTCTTGCAAACTTTATTGGCAGAAAAATAGTAGAATATAGAGATGCTACAATTTTTGGCCCTGATTTTAAAGTTTTAGTTCAACTAAATTATTCTGGTAGTGTATATACTTGGGATAGACTAACTGTAAGTATTCATCATAATAGAAGGAAAAGCTTTAGAGAAATGTATGCTATGATGAAGAGTGTAATTGACAAGATTTTAGAAGAGTTAAACACTTTGGGTTTTAATTCTTTATCAAAAATTTCTAATTTAAATTTTTATTTAAATGGAGCAGGTGATTTTGTGAAGGGAGGCCCAATAGGAGATAGTGGATTATCTGGTAAAAAGTTATGTTTAGATTTTTATGGACCAGACATTCCAATTGGAGGAGGGGCAATTTCGGGAAAGGATTCTTTCAAAGTTGATGTTTGTGGTGCATTTAGAGCTAGAGAATTAGCTTTAGAATTAGTTAAACAGCATAATTATTATAGCGTGTTTGTGTCACTAGCTTGGTCACCAGGAGAAGCAGAACCATATTTAATTCAAGCATTTGAAATAAAGAACAATGGTGTAAGGTTAAGAATAGATGATTCTTTGTTACCTCCTAAAGACTGGTTTTCAATTGAGTGTATTAATTATGATCTTAAACTTCCTGAAATGAAAAGACATGAGAAGGTTGTACAAGGCTATATGTTTAGTAAATAGAAGTGACAAATATTAAATGAGTTTATAAAATATAAACTCATTTTTTTGTATTTTTATTTAATATTGTTTTACGATTTCTATTTACTTTATTATTAAAATTTGCTATAATGCAAAACAATAAGGAGGTTAATATACTTAATCACAATTTTGATTATAAATAAATTTCGAAAGGAGAGTGAATGTGAAGTTTAATTATTTAATCAACGATGATCGAGTTTGTATCACTAAATATTTAGGTGATGAGGAAGAAGTAGTTGTACCCCGTGAGATTGATGGTTTCCCTGTTGTAGCGATAGGGGATTTTGCTTTTAGAGGGGCTAAACAAATTGAAAGCATTAGAATTCCAGATAGTGTTCTTAGTATTGGAAAAGAAGCCTTTTGCGATTGTGAGAATTTACAAATGATATCTTTACCACATAGCATTGTTAGTATAGGAGCAAATGCTTTCTATAAATGTAAGAATTTGGAAACAATTATTATTCCAGATAATGTTACAGTTTTGAGTTATGGTCTTTTTCAAAATTGCGAGAGTTTGGAGAGTGTTGTTCTTCCTGATGGCCTAAAAATTATAGGTAAAAAGGCATTTAAAGATTGTCAAAGCTTAAAGCACATCATTTTACCTGAAGGGATTACAAACATTGAAGAAGAAGCTTTTTCGGGATGCTATAGTGTGCCATGGATTGATATTCCAGAAGGTGTAAAGAGTATTAGTAAGAAGTGCTTTTACTTTTGTGTTAGTTTGCGCAAAGTAAAGCTTCCTAAAGGCTTAATTACTATTGAAGAAGGAGCTTTCGAATGGTGTAAGACGTTACTTGAGTTAAAAATCCCTAAAAAAGTTAAAACAATTGGGAAAAGGGCTTTTGCTTTTTGTGACATGTTAACTAGTTTAAAAATCCCTAAAAATATCAAAAGCATAGGATATGCCGCATTTAGAAATTGTACTAAGTTAAAAGAAGTCAACATTGAGGAGGGTGTTGAAAACATTGGTCGTTCGGCTTTCTATTTATGTACAAGTTTAGAAATTGTTCAAATTCCAAAAAGTATTGGAAAGATTGAAAGAGCAGCGTTTATGTGGTGTTATAGTTTAAAACAAGTAAACTTTCCAGAAGGCCTTACCGAAATAGGAGATTATACTTTTGATAGGTGCACTAATTTAGAAGATTTCGTTATTCCAAAAAGTGTCACAAGAATTGGCAATTCTGCTTTTTGCAATTGCAACAAATTAAAAAATATTATTATCCCATCTAATGTAACAGTTATTGAGAAAGATGCTTTTGAATTGAAAAATGAAAATCCAATATTTTCAGAAACTCCAAATGAACTAGTAGGATGGGTATTTGGCTGGAAATCCCCAAATGTAAAAGTATATTGGGCTGGAGAATGGCATTATGATCAAGACGGAACCCCTATACCAAATTAAACGAAAGGATATTAAATGAACGATAAAAAACAAAAGCCAAGAATTTACTTAGTAGGAAAAGAAGATAAAGATAAATCTATTAAAGTTAATTTTGATATAAATAAAGTTATTAAAGTACTGAGAAAAAGAAATCCCCTTTTTGAAGACTTTGGGGATTTCTTTATTAACTTTTTTTATGCAATTAATAAGTTATTCCCAAAATCTGAACATACTCTTATATCTTCATATGATAGATATAAAAGACCTGGAGACGAAGAAATAATTAGAGCAGTTGAGTTTACTGTTTCAGTAAATAACAAAATGTCAGTTCCAATTAAGCTTGAATATAAAACAAAAGCAGCCAACATAAAACATCACAGAGTTAATTATAGTCTTCCAAACGAAGGTAATCATAAATTTGAAGCATATAACTATATTTATGGTATTTTTCAAATGGAAAAAATCTTAAAAATTTCTCATACTAAAGAAGGATATACTATTTTTCTTACCAATGATGATACTTATCTTAAAAAACTTGATTCAATTTTAGATGCCGATGGGTTTTCTTTAGAAGATCAAAGTATTAAAACTGGTATAATAAACTGGACTGGGGATAATAGTTTACTAATTGAAAAAGAAATCCCAACATTATTCACTCTTAAAGGCGAATATAAAATGGAGTGGAAGAAATACAGTTCTTATAAATATGTAGATGAAAAAGGAAATAAAAATAAAGGTTATTTTTATGTTTTAATAACTAAAGTGATAAATGAAAAATAGTAAAAGAGATTAAATAAAATTACTTTTAAGCTTTTTATGAAATTAAAATAAATTAAAGGTCAGGCAACTGACCTTTTTACATAAAATTTATTTAAATATACATATTTAATTCTTGACATTTATTGAAATATTTGGTAAAATAATAGAGGTTTTGAGTAGGCCTTAAGAGGGCCTATATAAAATGACAAAATGAAACGCCCGGTAATGTGGCAGAAAGGAGAAAGAATGCCTACTGTAAATCAAATCATTAGAAAGCCAAGAAAGGCTAAAGAGAAGAAGAGTAAATCAGTTTCTTTAGGTATTAACTATAACGCGTTAAAGAAAAAGTACACTAATGTTAATTCACCTCAAAAAAGAGGAGTATGTACAAGAGTTGGAACTTTAACTCCTAAGAAACCTAACTCAGCTATTCGTAAGTATGCGAGAGTTAGACTTTCAAACGGAATTGAAGTGAACGCTTATATTCCAGGTGAAGGACATAGATTACAAGAACACAGTGTTGTATTAATCAGAGGTGGTAGAGTTAAAGACTTACCAGGTGTACGTTACCATATCGTTAGAGGCACATTAGACACTACAGGTGTTGAAGGCCGTAAACAAGGACGTAGTAAATATGGCGTTAAAAAACCTAAATAATTAAAATAAAATAATATAAATGAAAGGAGGAATAACATGCCAAGAAAAGGACATGTACCAAAGAGAAAGGTTTTACCTGATCCGATATATAATTCACCAGTTGTTACTAGATTAATTAATAATGTAATGAAAGATGGTAAAAAAGGAGTTGCTCAAGATATAATTTATGGTGCGTTTGCGAGAGTTGAAAAACAAACTGGAAGACCAGCTTTAGATGTTTTCAATGATGCACTTACAAATATTACTCCAGAACTTGAGGTTAGAGCTAGAAGAATTGGAGGTGCTAACTACCAAGTTCCTTGTGAGGTTAGACCTGAGCGTAAAATTACTCTTTGTCTTCGTTGG
>LSQX01067095.1_pt1 | contig 10490 bp, 11 predicted proteins | sample 654561 | NCBI WGS metagenome assembly LSQX01 (sample SAMN04489861, study PRJNA283612) | anaerobic digester metagenome | isolation source: 4 biogas reactors fed with cattle manure at either 37C or 55C with and... | place: Denmark: Kongens Lyngby | collected 2014
GCTTTTGAATGGGAAACGGTAAACGATAAGAAGTATTACTATGTCTATGCTGAAGGACAACCCATTGCTGTATTTATACAAGACGGCGATGACAGTCCGGTGCCTTATCTTATCCTTACCGACCATTTGGGCAGTGTGGATTTAATCACCGACCGCTACGGCAATGTGGTGGATAGCATGAGCTTCGATGCCTGGGGCAACCGCAGAAATTATAATGATTGGCTCCTAAAAGACAACACTGTCCATTTAATAGACCGTGGATTTACCATGCACCAACATTTGGATTCCTTTAGCCTGATAAACATGGAGGGAAGAATGTACGACCCTGTGGTAGCCCAATTCCTAAGTCCAGACCCCTATATACAAATACCGGATAATACGCAAGGGCTTAACCGATACAGCTATTGTATGAACAGTCCGTTGATGTACGTTGATCCCGATGGAGAGTTTTGGTATATCATTATAGGTGCTGCTGTTGGTGGTGTAGCAAATTTGGTTATTAAAATGAATCAAGGCCAAGTAAATAGTTTTGTAGATGGATTGGCTGCTTTTGGCATAGGTTCTGTCGCGGGTGCTGTTGGTGCAGCAACAGGTGGTGCCGCTTTTGCTGCGGCAGGTGGGGCAGCAGCAGGAATAGGGGGGGGTCTTGCAGGAGCAGCAGGTGGAGCGGGAGGAGTTGCTTTTTCCAGTCCTATACTGTCCATTGGCAATTCTCTTTATTTTGGCGACCCGATGATTACTATGAAACAATATGGAATGGCAATAGGAATGGGTGCATTATTAGGTGGTTTCACAAATGGCATTGCTGCTTTGGTAAATGGGCGTACTTTTTGGACAGGTGATTTACCGAAAACGACAACTCTAACGAATATTGCTCCCGCTCCAACTCAAAATCCACAACCCGCTTCTCCTGAGAATAAACCACAACCTCAAACTCAAAGAAATCCTCAAACTCAAACAACTCAGCCAAACCAACCACAACTGACAGATAATAATAATTATATCGTAAATTCTTCTACGGATTTAAATCAAACTATTCCAATAGGAGATGGAATTCAAATTACTCAACTAGGTCTTCCTTCTGCAATTAGTTATTTTTACAGATTAGATAATTCAAGGCTTAAAGTCTTTAAGATTACAAAGTCTAGTAAGATGTTGAAATGCTACAAATACTTGAACAAAACACAGCTTGATTCTATCGTTCATTACACAACTAAAATCATTAACCAAAATTATGATTCCATTTATTTTGGAGGAGCCATAGATGGTTATTATTGGAAATTTGAAATAGCGTTAAATGAAACACAAAAGAACGTATTGTTTGATAATTATTATCATGAATCATTTAACAATCTAATTACCATAATAAACAAAACCTTACCACCGAAAAGGCAATATATAAGAATGTATTAGGCGATTAAAAATCTGTCAGTTTTCCATTTTTTCGGCACGAAAAAAATTCTCGGCACACGGCACTCACGACTTTTCTTTTCACTTTCAGAAGCTATCAGCTTTCAGTTTTTCAGTACGTTGTCTTGCGACTTAATTTTTAATTTTATTTATACAGTGGGCAAAAAACAAAGGACTAAAATGACATTAAGAACACCCCGCAAGCACTCGCATTTCTGTAGTTGGTGTCAAAATTCATATATTTTCAACCCAGATTACGCATTAGAAAAAATAGTTTAAATTTGCAAAAAAATCCTAATGCGTAGCGTTAGAAAAAATATCACGATGGAACTTACATATAAATTTACTAATAAAGAAGTTACACCATGGGGTGGAATGGTATTTTTGAAGCAATTTTTAGAACAAATTAACTTTTCTGAGCAAATACAATCATGCAAAGAATTACCAATGCCAGGATCGAATCGAGGGTGTGATTTGACTACCCTTATAGAGACATTTATTTGTAGTATTTGGTGTGGTGCGACAAGATTTTCACACACTGAAACCACACGTTCAGACCGTGCACTGTCAAAGATCTTTGGTTGGAAAAAAAATCCTGGACAAGATGCATATAAGCGTTTCTTTTTAAAATTTTCAGAAGCAACAAATATTAGAATCTCAGATTATTTTTTCAAATGGCTTATAAACAACTATCAATTTGATAATTTTACTCTTGACATTGATAGTAGTGTATTAACACGTTATGGACAACAAGATGGTGCGAAGAAAGGGTATAATCCACAAAAGAAAGGCAGAAACTCTCATCATCCACTTATTGCCTTTATCAATGACATAAGAATTATTGCTAATTTTTGGTTACGAAGTGGCGACACAAGTGCATCAAATAATTTCTTTGCATTTTTAGAAAACACTCTTGAAAAATTAGAAAGAAAAAAAGTAAGTTTGATACGCTTAGATAGTGGTTTTTGTTCTGGAAAAATTATGGACTATCTTGAAGTAAAGCCATATGACTATATTATAGCAGCTAAATTTTACAATCCGATAAAACATTTGATAGCTGGGATTGAAGTATGGTTGCCCATTGATGATGGCATTGAAATATGTGAAAAAACGTATAAATCTGATAAATGGGAAAAGGAACGAAGATTAATTATTGTTCGACAAAAAATATCTGTTCGTCGGCAAGCTACAGGCAAAACGCTTTTCCTATTTGATGACCAAGAAGAATATAGAAATTACAGATATAGTGCATATTTTACTAATATCGATCTTGCTCCTGCCGAGGTGTGGAGGCTTTATCGTGGACGTGGCGATGCCGAAAATAGAATTAAAGAGATAAAATATGATTTTGGCTTTGATGCCTTCAATATGAAGGATTTTTGGGCGACTGAAGCTGCCTTAATTTTTGTTACATTAGCCTATAATTTGATGTCTATTTTTAGACTGTTTGTTTTGCAGGAAAAAACGCAAAAGACATTATCTACTTTACGTTTTAGGGTCTTTGCAATTGGTGCTTATTTCCAAAAAATCAATGGAAATTTAGTGTTGAACATTGCTCTAACTAAAAAAAGACGAAGGTGGTTTGAAGACCTTTGGAACTATCCCCTAAAAATTCCGCTAATCCCTAATGCGTAATCTGGGTTAAAATAAAAAATAAAACCTTTCCTCTATAAATTTTGAAATAAATTTTTATCCGTCTGTGTGTGATTGGATAATTTCATATATATTTGCTCGGTATTATCAAGAATAAAAGAATACGTATACTCAAACACTTAAAAAATATTAATATGAAAACAGTAAAATTAGCAATTGCTTTTTTATCTTTTCTGCTTATTTCTGCCTCTTACAGTCAAACTTTTACAAAGAGCAGTCTCCATTATGGCATAGCAGCCGGACTTCACAGTGGTAAAAACACCGATGGGATTGGGATGAAGTATTCCTTAGGCTATCAACATGAAATCTGGAGAGATCGTTTACGAATCAAGGCTCAATTCGGCCTGGGACAATACAATTCATTATATATCGTTGATGCAAGTGAAATGAATTTTCAATCTTTAAGCCTCGAAGGACTGCTATACTTTGACATCTTGAAAATAAAATCATTCTCTATACTTTGTGGAAGTGGACTGTTTTTTAATTATCTATCCGGACTAAGGAGTGGAAACTATAATAGTGAAACTAATGCTTACATCGTTCCAAGATGGTTGCATGAATGTAACGGCGGAATATATCTCGGTCTGGGTTGTCGCATTAATCCTGAAACAAAACGCGTTGCTTTCAACATCATTCCGATTAACTTCTACCTTGGCTTTGGGATGATGGAAATACACCCCAGCTTGGAAATCGATGTGAAATTATAAACACCCTTATTTTATATCCTATATCTTATGCTTCCTTTTTTCGAATCATCCCATTATACAGAACAATAAAATTTAATTCAATCCGTTTAGATAAAAAATGAATACCCTATGATAACATGGAGCGACACATACATTTAATTCCATTGTTTCCAATGAAAATGATAAGAAATATATTGATTTTATGTATTATCTTTTCTTTAACAGGAGGATTGAAGGACCCAATGTTTGCACAAAAAATCACGTACAACTACCTAATCGACACCTCCAATATTGATACCAAACAAATTATGAATCTGTTTGAAAGTTACATACATTCAAAACCCGACAGTTTGTATGATAATCCTTATTGGAATAGTGATGAAAAGCATCAATATAAACACTTTGACTTTTTAGAAAGTGAATTTCAACCCTCTTTATATATGGGATTCCCTGTCCATGTACTGAGTATAAAATTAAAAAACGGTCTCTATGAAATTAAAGCACAGTTTTCATATTGTCAATCCGATGGAACACCTTATGTCTTATGCATAGCCAACTACTATGCCATGAAAGAAAACGGACTATACAAACTATATAATGCATTGCCAATTAACAGAAAAAACTGGCTACACACTAAAATACGTCAGATTGATTTTTATTATCCGCCTTACCATGTATTTGATACACTCAAAGCCCAAGCTTTAAATGATTTTGCAAATGACCTCTGTAATAATCTGAATGTAAAAGTTATTCCTTTCGAATATTATATGGCCGACGACTTTGATGAAATTCAGAATCTTAGAGGTATTGATTACTATATCGGCATGGGAGGCGAAGTTAAACCAACGGGACGATCAAACAACTATGACAAAGTGTATGCCGGCGGTATGGATGAAAATTATTTTCATGAAGTCTTTCATATATTAATCGATCCACATTACCCTGACAAACATCAATGGATTAGCGAAGGCATGGCCACCTGGCTCGGAGGAAGCAGAGGGGAATCATTACAATGGCATATAATTCGAACCGATGAATATCTTAAAAAACATCCTGAAATAAATTTAAATGATTTATTAACATTAAAAACCATAGACAAATACACGGATTATCGTTATGTTTTAGGTGGAATCATCGTGAAAAAAATATATGAAAAAGGAGGATGGAATTCAATCATAGCATTTATGAAAACAGGGAAAAGCGATGAGAATTACTATAAAGCTATTGAAACATATTTAGGTGTAAAGAAAAAAGATTTGAACACATACCTTAGAAAAGAATTAGAAACATCATCAAAACAATAAAAGAAATGAAATCAAAACAATGGTACGAAAGCCTCTTTGAAAATTACGGCAAAACTTACGATCAGGAATCATTTACGAAGGGTACTTTAGGTGAATGTGATTTTATAGAAAAGGAATTAACATTCAATAAATCATTAAAAATTTTGGATGTCGGTTGCGGAACAGGACGTCATAGCATTGAATTGACCAAAAGGGGTTATTCCGTTACCGGTATTGATTTATCGGAAACACAACTTAAAGCAGCCCTTGAAAAGGCTAAAAAAGAAGGACTAAGCATTCCCTTCTTGCAACATGATGCCCGTAACTTACCTTTTCATAAGGAATTTGATGTTGCCATTATGCTGTGTGAAGGAGGATTCCCCTTAATGGAAACCGATGAAATGAATTTCGAAATACTGAAAAACGTATCCAATGCCTTAAAAGATAAGAGTGAATTTATTTTCACGACCTTAAACGGTCTTTTCCCCCTCTTCCATTCCATTGAAAAATTCTGTAATTCTACGCTTGACGAAGGCAATGCCTCCTACCATAACAACAGCTTCGACTTAATGACATTCCGCGATTATAATGATACCGAATTTACCGATGACAACGGTAACAAAAAAGCCTTACATTGCAACGAACGATATTATATCCCCAGCGAAATCACCTGGTTGTTAAAATCCTTAGGATTTACTTGCATCGATATCTATGCAGCCGAACTCGGTGCTTTTTCGCGCAACGACAAACTCACTACCGAAAATTTTGAAATGTTAGTAATAGCTCAAAAACATTAACTTAAATATTTAAATATCATGAAAACACGATTTATCCTCCTCTTAATTACACTCTGCACAAGCTTAGTTTTCGTTTCAGCAAAACTTTATGAACAAGCAGAAAAAAACTATGTGGCATTTGATCAAAACCTTTATGCCGGTCGCTATGAAATCACCAATCTGGAATACAATTTATTTCTTGCCGATTTAAAAGCAACAAATCAAAATGAATTATATAGTAAATGTATCTATGATTCTACGCAATGGAACCAAATTTTTCCAAAAAGTGATAAAGGTCCATATCAAACGTATTATCATAACCATCAGGTTTACAATCATTATCCGGTCGTAAATATTACGCTTGAAGCAGCACAATCATACTGTAATTGGCTTACCGACAAATACCATCAAAATCCTGAACGTAAATGCCAAAAAGTAATTTTCCGCTTACCTACCGAAAAAGAATGGATTGCACTGGCAAAACCGCTTCCCGATCATAATTTACCCTGGGAAGGAAACTCTCCTTTCAAAAAAAGAAAAAAACAAAAGTACTACCTTGCCAACATAAAAAGTATGGATAAAACAGGTGAAAATTATTGCATGGATGGAGCTATCTTTACCCTGATAGTCGGGCATTACAAACCTAACGATTTAGGATTTTATGATGTAATCGGCAATGTAGCCGAAATGACCGCCGACGGGAAAATAAAAGGAGGAAGTTGGAACAATACCTTGGAAGAATGCACAACCGACAAAACACAATCCCTTACCCTACCCTCCCCTTATGTCGGATTTAGAGTAGTGATGGAAGTCATTGAATAATTAACAAATAATTAAATGGAAACGTATTTAGCCCTATTAAGAGGCATAAATGTTGGAGGGAAAAACATCATTAAAATGGTTGATTTAAAATCCTGTTTTGAAACCATGGGGTTTTCCGATGTTATCACGTATATCCAAAGTGGTAATATTATCTTTAAGACTTCGGAAGGAAACAAGCATTTATTGACACAGCAAATAGAAAAGGGTTTATCCGAACGATTTAACTACCCATCCAAAATCGTACTAATCAGTTACAATCAATATGAATATATTATAAAGCACGCTCCCAAAGATTTTGGGGAATATAAGGAAATATATAAATACGATGTTGTTTTTCTAAAAGAATCGTTAACTCCCAAAGAAGCCATTCAGTATATTACCCTAAGAGAAGGTGTTGATAAAATCTATGAAGGATTATATACTCTATACATCTCCCGGCTTATCAAAGAAGCAAGTAAAAGCTATTTACACAAAATAATTTCCCATCCCGTATACCAAGACATGACCCTACGAAATTGGAATACGTCTAAAAAACTTTATGAATTAATGAACAAATAAGTATTTATTTCATTTTTTAATACTTTTGCGAAAAGAAATGCATAAACAATCACTTCATGGATACTCATTCAATCATTGACACGTACGAAGATTTTGCAAGAAAAACAAAACGAAAATTATATTACAGTCTTACACCTCACAAAGGCACTCCATTATATCATGTAACATCAATTATCAAATCACTATACATTTCTAACGATTCATTGGGAAATACTTTTTTATTGGCATACCACAATCCCTTTCTCGTTAATGGCAACGAACTCTTTTTCGGTGTATTTTTTCCTTTATCCTTGAATACTTCCTTTAAAATTGACATAAGAGAAAAAGATATAATTGACAGACTGAATCCATTTCTCAAGGGAAAAACTACAATATCAAACTCTTCTTATTTTAACTCCACGACAGTGATGACCGCCAACGATGTAAATAGCATAGAGCGATACATTAATCATGAAAAAATGCAAAAATTTATTCTTGATGCATTTAAAATCACCAAGGCATTACATGTAGGATTAAATACATGTTATACAGATTTCGCCCCTGCTTTTACAACGAAATCCCATTTTGGCATTTATACAACCCTTCAATGGCTTAGCGAAGAAAGTGTGATGGAAGCCTTGTTTTCACAAGCCGAACGCATTAGAGACCTATACAAACAAAAAAATCTTTTATAACGAGAACGATAACCACCCATAAAACAAAGTGTAACCTGTGGAACAATCCTACAAATCATAAAAAAATAACTTTATAATCAGTAACCTTAAACACTAAAAAAATGGAAACAACGACACCAACTGAACAAAACGAAAGCAAAACCAAAACATGTAAAAAACCGTATAACACCGGCAACCCGGCCTGTTGCGGTGGAGCATTCTATGGTTTAGGTATCATAGGCGCAGCTATCTTCTTCTTTCCCCAAGCTACGGGGTTTTGGATGGGTGTACTCGCTTTCTTAAAAGCCATCGTATGGCCTGTTTTCTTTGTCCTGGAAGGATTTAAGCATTTTATGATGCCATAGTAACAAAATTACTATACACCTTTTTTTCAATTCTCCGGGTTAAAAGAAAACCTGGAATATTTGATATGTTTTGATATTTTCGAAACTAAGAGATGCTTTATTTATAGGAATAAAAAATAACAATTAATAAATTATTAAAATGAAAAAAATTATAATCCTATTGAGTATCTTCTTTTTGGGGACTATTATTTATGCTAATCCTAAACCTCCTGTTGATTTATTAATAACCGAATTATATTTTGATGAAAATGATAAATGGTATTTAGAACTAAGTTTTATATCTATGGGAGATGTGGATGAAGAATATAATTCTTTTTATACTTTTCCCAATTTTTATTTGCATTCGTTAACAGATACTATATATTTATTTCAAAAAGAATTTGATGTAGATAATGGGGTAATGGTTATTACACAAGATAGTTTAAACGAACACTTACACATAAACAAAACTGGAGATCGTATTGGCTTTTTCATGGAGTATAATAGTTCAAATGAATTAAAATTTGGAAATATTGACGGCGCAATTATAGGTTCTCCTGAAATCAACCAGTCTATCAGTCTTTACAAAGGTATTTATTTTGTCAAAGACAATTCCCCATCCATAGGCTCTCCTAATAGTAACCAAATTTGGGGAACATTGCAAGGATGTGTTTATGATATGGATACGCTTCCCATTCCAAATCGGAAATTTTGGTTACGTGGGGAAGAATATAATTATGAATTCACCACAAACGAAAATGGTGAATATGCTGTACAAACTTTGTCAAAACCTCATCAGATATGTTTCATTTATTATGTCCCTACCTATGGATTAAACATACTAACAACCGATTCCATTGCATTCAGCATGGAACCGAATTCTTTTATTACAAGAGATATTTTCATCCTCGATAGCCTTTCGCCCGATCATATAAGCCATTACAATAGCGAGAAAGATCCTGTTAAGTTATATCCCAACCCGATTGCACGCAATGAAAATTTACTTTATGAAATTGATTTACCTATATTAACTTGAGATAAATTCTATTGACGGCAAAATAATTAATCGTAAAAAAATAACAAATAGAACAGGTGAAATTAAACTCTCTGCTAAAGCCGCCGTCTATATTGTCAATATTAAAATAGATAAACAACTCATTGCTTCCCGAAAAATCATTTGCCATTAATGAATAAATTGATAATTATTGTATGCTTCTTTGTTCCGTTTACTGTTTTATCACAAAAGACATTGGATTTTGTCGGAGAAAAGATTGATTTTACTTTGAATCCGGATACCTTCAACATCAACGGCATCTATACCTTTATTAATCATTCAGATAAAAAAGTCTATTCATCAATCAGTTTCCCTTTTGCCGTTGAAACTAATTCAGTGATAGTGAAAAGAATATTCAATTTAACCTATCTGACCGATATTGAATTTAAAAAAAATAAAAACGAGCTTACTTTTCATCTATTCATAAATGCCGGAGATACAGTAAGCATTAATATTGCTTATTGTCAACCAACACAAGAAAACAACATCTATATTTTAACATCAACTCAGGCATGGAGCCGACCTTTACTATTTGCCGAATATTCCTTAACTGTTTCAAAAAAAATCAGAATAAAAAGTTTTTCTTATACACCGGATAAAAAAAGAGGGAAAATATATTATTGGAAGAAAACGAACTTTATGCCTGACAAAGAATTTATGATTTCAATACACTAAATTCAATCTTTCATATATTTAAAACCATTATTGTTAGATAAAAAACACGCTATTAACGACAGATTCTTCGCATTTCGTTAGGAATGCTTCTACTGTTGTGGTTAAATTAGGTTTTTCATTTTTAAAAAGGACACGAACGACACGAACGACAGAAATGTGATTGCTTGCGTTGGTGTCTTTAATGTCGTTTTAATCCTTTTTCCGCCCACAGATTTAATACAATTAAAAATTAAGAATGGATTTTTCGTACCGAAAAAAAATAGTCAGGGGGTGATTTGAATTCACCCTCTGACTTGATTCTAAATAACACACATGATACGGTTTTTTTATAAACACCGGTAAATTCACTGACTTTGTACGCGAAAACAGGAAAGTAGGTATATCCTGTATTATCGGGTACTACATAGTATAATTTTTCTTCCGGATGTCCGGGTTTTGATTTTTCAATTATTTTCACTTTAATCCCCATAATTATTTGATATTTAATGTTTTAAAAATATTTTTGTATATTTTTGATATTGAAATACATACAAATGTATTTATGCGGCATAAGACCCCCTTGAAACAAGTTAGGTT
>LSQX01217221.1_pt1 | contig 10490 bp, 10 predicted proteins | sample 654561 | NCBI WGS metagenome assembly LSQX01 (sample SAMN04489861, study PRJNA283612) | anaerobic digester metagenome | isolation source: 4 biogas reactors fed with cattle manure at either 37C or 55C with and... | place: Denmark: Kongens Lyngby | collected 2014
AACCACTCGCTGACCACCAACAATGCCACTGCCGCACAGGGCATCGAGGTGGCTTCTGCGGCCGATACTGATACCGCCGACGGCAACAATGTGGGGGCACAAACCCTAACCGTTGTCGGCAAGGAGGGATCAAGCACGGTCAGTGTAGCAGAGAACGACAGTGCGGCCAAGATCGCGGAGGCGATCAACAGCAAGTCCGGGGAAACGGGTGTCACGGCCACGGCCAAGACCACGGCCACCTTGGGCACCCTGTCCGCGGATGGCAGCGTGAGTCTGAACCTGCAAGGGACGAACACCACCGCCATCGGTATCACGGCCACCGTGCTTAAGGACGATCTGAGCAACCTGGCCTCGGCCATCAACGAGCAGGCCGGCAACACCGGCATCACTGCCAAGCTGAGCGATGACAAGAAAAGTATCACCCTGGAGCAGTCGGCCGGGTACGACATCAAGATCAGCGACTTCGTCCATGGAGGCGCTGGAGCCAGCGGGACCGAAGCCACCCTTGCTGTTACAGGTAGTGAAGGGATTGCGGTAAAACTGACAGATACGGTTGGTGCAGGCAATTCTACCAACACCGACTCCACCACCGTCGGTGGCCAGGTCTCCTTCGCCAGCTCGGCCAGCTTCAACGTCACCAGCGATGCCATCGATACCGCAGGCTCGCTCTTCAACAACACCGCAGCCAACGCGGCCAACGTGAGCACCCTGCAGTCCATCAACACGCTGGACATCACCTCGGTGGACGGCTCTTCCAAGGCCATCGAGGCCGTGGACGGCGCGCTGATGCAGATCGACAACATGCGCGGCGACCTCGGTGCGGTGCAGAACCGGTTCGAGTCGACCATCGCCAACCTGCAGAATATCAGTGAGAACATCTCGGCCGCCCGGTCGCGCATCCTCGATGCGGACATCGCCCAGGAGACCAGCAAGATGACCTCGCAGAACATCCTGCAGCAGGCCGGTGTCTCCATCCTGGCCCAGGCCAACCAGGCGCCGCAGCTGGCCCTGAGCCTGCTCCAGTAAGCCTCCTTCCCGGAGGGACCGGTCCGCCGGTCCCTCCGGCCCCGCCTTTTTTCCCCATGACCTGGAGGCACAACCATGCAGATCGAGGCTATCGGTACGGCGGTCGCCAGTCCGCCGCGGATGAATGAACCGGCCCGGCAGGTGGAGCGCGGCCGGGAGGAGCGGCAGGAGCCGCAGACCAGCAGCCAGAAGCGCCAAACGCAGCCGGAAGAGCTGCTCAAACAGATCAAAACCATCACCGAGGACAGGCTCTACTCGGTCCGCTTCGAACGCGACAGCGGTTCGAACACCCTGGTCGTCAAGATCGTCGACAGCGAGACCGACGAAGTGATCCGGCAGATCCCCCAGGAGGAGCTGCTCGAGCTGAGCAAACACCTGGAAGAACTGAACGGCAACCTCGTCGACACTGTCAGCTGAACGCGGAGAACGCAATCATGAGCATTCAATTCGGCGGCCTGGCCACCGGGCTGGACACGAGCAGCATCATCGACCAGCTGATGAACATCGAGCGCCAGCCGCTCACCCGGCTGGAGGCGGACAAGACCTGGCTGAACAACCGGCTCAAGGCCTTCACCGAACTGGACACGCGGCTGAAAGCGTTCAGCGATTCGATCAAGGATCTGAACTACCGGGACACCCTGCTCAAGCGCTCGACCACGCTCGGCTCCGAGGAGTTCTTCACCGCCTCGGCCTCGCGCGACGCGGTGCCCGGCGCCAGCTACGAGGTCGAGGTGGTGTCGCTCGCCCGGGTGCAGAAATCGGTGAGCAACGGCGTGGCCAGCAGCAGCGAAGCCCTGTTCGGCACCGGCACGCTCAGCCTGAGCGTGGGCGAGGAAACGCACACCATCGACATCGGCGAGGGCGAGAACTCCCTGGCCGGCATCATGGCGGCGATCAACAAGGCGGATGTGGGGGTGCGCGCGGCCATCATCAACGACGGCACGGTCAACCCCGACGGCAGCAGCACGCCCTTTCGCATGGTGCTCACCGGTGAGACCGTGGCCAAGGAATTTTCCCTGGACGTCAGCGGCCTGACCGGCGGCGCCGCCAGTCTCGACCTGGGCGTGCCCATCCAGCAGGCCACCCGGGCGCACATCCGGGTGGACAGCATCGACATCTACAGCGACTCGAACACGCTCACCGAGGCGATCCCGGGCATGACCCTGGACCTGCGCAAGGCCGAGGTCGGCGCCACCACCAACCTGGCGGTGAACGTGGACAAGGCGGCGATCAAGGAGGCCATCGAGGGGTTTGCCACCGGCTACAACAAGGTGATCAGCTTCATCACCAGCCAGTCGGTGATCAACGGCGAGGGCGGCGGCGTGCTTGGCGGTGACGCCGGCATCAACGCCATCAAGCGCCGGTTGCAGACCATGCTCACCCAGCCGGCGGAGAACTCCGGCACGCTGCGGGCCCTGAGCCAGCTCGGGTTCGAGACCCAGAAGGACGGCACCCTGAAGGTGAACGAAAAAACCCTGGGTGCGGCCATCGACGAAAACCTGGACAGCGTGGTCAGCCTGCTGGCCGGCGAGGACGGGGTCGAGGGCGTGGCCACCCGGTTCAAGAACTACCTGTTCGAGATGACCAGCTCCGGCAGCGGCCTGCTGCAGGGACGCAAAGAAAGCATCACCAACAACCTGAAACGGATCGACACCAAGGTCGATGCCGTGCAGGCGCGCCTGGAACAGCGCCAGAAAACCCTGGAAGCGCAGTTCAGCGCCATGGAAACCCTGATAAGCGGTCTCAACGCCCAATCCAGCTACCTGAGCCAGCAGATGACGGCGATCACCAATATGATGAGCGGGAGTAAACGATGAACGGATATACCAACCAGTACCTGGCCAACACGGTCCTCTCCGCTTCGCCGGAGCAGCTCATGCTCATGCTCTACGATGGCGCCGGCCGCTTCCTCGCCCAGGCCATCCAGGCCATCGAGGGCGGCCAGACCGACAAACGGGCCTATTTCATCAACAAGGCCTCGGCCATCGTCTCCGAATTCGCCGCCACCCTGGACCGCACCCAGGCCCCGGTGCTGGCCGACGACCTGACCGCGCTCTACGGCTACATGCTGCGGCGGATGATGCAGGCCAACCTGAAGAACGACGTGGAGCCGCTGGTCGAGGTCAAGGGGCTGCTCGCCGACCTGCGCGCCACCTGGGCCCAGGCCATCGAGATCAACCGGGCTGAGAAGCTGCAGGCGACCGGTGTGACCGCGGCCGCGCCCAAGGCAGCGGCCGCGAACGCGCCGATGGGCGGGGCGACCACGCCCCTGGCCAGCGCCGCGGCGGCCATGGCCGCCTACAAACCCCTGGCCATGGCGATGTAAGATGGGCACCGCACTGCTTGACCGGACCATCGACCAGTACCGGGAACTGGCACGGCTGAACGCCGAGATCGAACAGGCCGTGTACCGTAACGACCACGAACGCATCGACCAGCTCTGCCTGAGCGTGGGCGAACTGCAGGAGGCGGTACGGGCGGACGACAGCGCCGTGCTCGCCCTGCTGCGGCAGCAAGGAGACGGCCAGGACGGCCGGGTGCTGGAGCTGCTCTCGCTCATGCAGGAGATCCAGGAGCGCAACCAGCGGCTGCTGCCGCACCTCAACGCAGCTCTCGCCGTGCAGCAGAGCGAACTGCGCACCCTGCGCCGGGGGGGCGTGGTCCTCCACGGCTACAAGCAGACGGTGGTGCAGACCGGCAGGCGCATCAGCACGGCCAACTGATCGCCCGGGCCGCGCCCTGCGCCGCCCGCCCCGCCCGGCCGTCAAAAAAATCTTTCCATCCCGGTGCGCTTATGGCAAGGTAGCGAGCATCTCCCAGCCACCCTCCAGCAGCAGGTAACACCTTGCCATCACAGAACAGTTGTGCACTCGAACTGAAACCCCAAACCGCACTGCGGGCCGATGTGCCGCTGACCGGCGCGGTCGAGCGGGAACGGCTCCCCTGCTTCTCCGGCCAGGCCGAGTCCCCGGCCCTGGTGCTCCACTTTCCCCCGGCCACCCTGGCCCCGGAACGGATCGACACCAGCCGCACCTGCCTGGTGACCGTGGACCTGGGCGAGCGGACCGCGGTGCTCACCACCCGCATTGTCGCTGTCCGTGACGAACAGACGCTCGACTGCGTGATCGAGCAGATCGACTGGCACAGCCAGGCGCGCGGCTATTTTCGGGTGGCGGCGAACACCCGGGTGGCGGCCAGTTCGGTGATCCCCGAGGAACTGGCCCGGGAAGGCGAAACCTGGCGGCTGCTCGGCGACACCATCGACCTGAGCGGCAGCGGCCTGTTGTGCACCTTTTCCTCGCCCCTCGACGAGGGCCGCCGGGTGCGCATCGAGCTGACCCTGCCGGCCGGGCCCATGGACCTGATCACCGCCTATGGCCACGTGGTCCGCTGTCAACAGGTGGGCGCGGAGACCTTCCAGGTGGCCCTGCACTTCGACGTCATCGACCCGGAGAGCCAGGACAAGATCATGGCCTGCTGTTTCGAACTGCAGCGCCGCCAGCTGCGCATGCGCGTGCTGGTCAGCAACCCGGACAGTCCCCCGGCCGGGGACTGAGCGACCGTGTCCCGGATCGACGAACTGCTCGCCAGGATCGGCACCAATGTCCCGGCAGTGGTCGACATCCCCGGCCAGAACGGCGAGGTGTTCCGCAACAACGCCCTGGTCACCCGCACCGAGTCGCCCGCCCTGGAGCTGCTCTTCCCGCCCGACGCCTGGCACGCCGACGATCTGCGCCTGGACGGCAACTGCAGCATCGCGGTGGAGCATCACGGCGAGAAGATCGTGCTCATCGCCCGGCTGGAGCAGGTCATCGACGCCCGGCGGCTGCGCTTCATCGCCCGCGAACCGATCACCCCGGAATCCCTGCGCGACTACTTCCGGGTGCCCATCAACACCCCGGTCAAGGCGAGCTACACCGCCGAGCAGAGCGACTCGCGGGTGGAGTCCTGGCGGATGACCGGCACCACCCTCGACCTGAGCGGCAGCGGCCTGCTCGCCCTGTTCAGTGAAAAGCCGGCCAGCAGCCAGCGCATCCTGCTCGAGATCACCCCGCCCGAGGACCCGGACCCCATCTTTTGCCTGGCGAATATGATCCGTGCCTACCGACTTCGTCGAAACCGCTTTCAAGTTGCCTTCCATTTTATTGAAGTCACGCCGAAAACAAGGGATCAGCTCATCTCCTGCTGTCTGAAGGAACAACGACGGCAGCTGCGCGAGAACGTGCACCCGCTCTGACCGGCCGCTCGCCGGGCCACACCCACCAGCCAGGTCATGGATCCGACAAGCGCCGCCCTCCCCATCCTCCGCATTCAGCAGCTGCCCGCCTACCAGTCCGGCGGCCAGCAGCAGGCGCCATTTGCCCAGGGCCAGCTGCTCCAGGGGGTGATCAGCGCGCGCACCGGAACCGGCCAGTTCGCCATCGACATCGGCGGCCGCCAGGTGCTGGCCGAATCGACCACGCCGCTGCAGGTGGGCGCGCGCCTCGACCTGCAGGTGACCGCGCTCGTGCCGCGGGTGGAGCTGCAGATCCTGCCGAACCCGGTGCACCGGATGATCGGCACCACCATCCACCTGATCGGCCAGCAGGGCGCCACCCTGCCCGCCTTGACCGGCCTGGCCGACCAGTCCGCCCACCTGCCCGGGTTGAGCGGGACCAGCCGGGAGACCCTGCAGTACTTCGCCGCCCTTGCCGGCCGGACGACCCCGGCCGACGGGTCGGCGCCTCCGCTCAGCCAGTTGCTCGGACGCACCGCGGTACTGCTCACCAGCGCGCCGGGCAGTGAGCGCACCGCGCTCTTCGCCGAGATCGGCTCGCAGCTGGGGCAACTGGCCCAGGGCGGCACCCTCGCCCCGGAGCCCGCGGCCCGGGCCGCAACGCTGGCCACCCTGTTCACCAATCTGGCCGCCCGGCCGGCTGCGGGTCAGGCGCTCCTGCCCGCCGGGGTCGACCCGGCGCCGCTCGCCACTCTGCTGGCAACGGGCCAGGGTCAGCCCGCCCAACTGCTCCACACCGCCCTGCTCCCCCTGCTGGCGAACGCCGGCACAGCCGCTGGCGCGCCGCTCGCGCAGTTGGTCACCCTGCTGGCCGAGCTGGAGTCCGCCGGTACCACCACCGCCCGGCGATCGCTCCCGGACGGAAACCAGCTGCACGAGGTGATCGACCGGCTGGGGGTGAACATGGAACGGCTGCTCGCCGAGGGGCGGCAGGAGGAGGCGGTGCGCACCCTCAAGTTCGCCCTGCTCGAACTCGGCCAGCAGCTGCCGGCGGGCGAGCGGGGGGCGACCCAGGCCGACCAGCTGGTCCGTTCCATCGAACTCTTTCAGCTCCTGCAGATCCGCCTGGCCGGGGAGTCGCTCTTTTTTCTGCCCCTGCCCTTCTCCTTTCTCGACCAGGGCTACCTGCTGGTCGACGCGGACCAGGGCCGGGAGCAGGATCAGGAGGGGGAGGCACCGCCACCCCAGCGCTACGAGCTGCACCTGCGGCTGGAGGGGCTCGGCAACCTGCAGATCAGCATCCAGCAGGTGGAAGGCAAGCTGGCCCTGCGCTTCCTCTCCGAGGATGTCGAACGGGCCCGCTTCCTCGCCGATCACCGGGGCGAACTCGAACAGCATGTAAGCGGCGCCGAGCTGGCCTCGGTGCAGTTCCTGGTCGGCGCGCGCGAGCCGGTCAGCGCCCTGCTCGAACGGATCGTCCACGGGGTCACCGGCATGGTGGACACGCGGGCGTGAATGGAGACCGGAACCATGGCTCAGGATACAGCGAAAGCGAAGAAGGCCGTTGCCCTGCTCTACGACCGCACCACCGGCGCCGCGCCCAAGGTGGTGGCCAGCGGCACCAACCTGACCGCGGAGCGGATCCTGGCCGCGGCCCGCGAGGCGGGGGTGCACATCAGCGAAGACCCGGACCTGGTCGAACTGCTCGCCCGGGTGCCGGTGGGCGCACCCATTCCGGCCGAACTCTACCAGACGGTGGCCCAATTGCTCGCCTTCGTCTATGCGGTGAACGCCCGGTTCAAGGAAAAGCTCGGCCCCATGGGCAACCGATAGACCGGGCAAAAAACCATGGTCCGGGAAAAACCGCTTCATCTCCACCCCGTTCTCGCGTATAGTCGCGATATCAGAAATGTAGTCGGTCCATCGGGCCTCGCGGCCCGCCTTGCTGCAGCGCTTTTCCAGCCAGGATCCGGAGGCAACGACACCGCCTCCCCGGCCGCAGGTCTGAGACCGCGGCCGTCTCTTCGTCACCAACATCTTCCCGAGTCTACGAGGTAGCTTTATGAACTATGGGGTTGTCAGCCAGGAACAACTTGAAAAAATAGATGAAATCCTGACGGAAAAGCTCATCAAGATCGGCGTCGACTGCGTCATCATCATCGACATGGCCGGCAACATCATCACCGCCAAGGACAACGGCACCTCCAAGTACGACGTCTACTCCTTCGCCGCCCTGGCCGCCGGCAACTTTGCCACGGTCGACGCCATGGCCAAGCTGGTGGGCGAGCAGGAATTCTCCCTGCTCTTCCACAAGGGCATGGAATGCAACATCCATTTCTCCAAGATCGACGACGAACTGCTGCTCATCACCATGTTCGGCAAGGCCATTTCGCTCGGCTTCCTGCGGCTCAACGTCGTCGAGACCATCGAGCGCATCAAGAAGATCTGGAACCGCAAGTGATCCGGGACCGTTGCCCCGGGCCGCTCCGCACGGTTCACCGCAGGTTTGCGCCCCCCCGGGCGGCAGGAGAGCGATTGTGAGCTTCATCAATCTCAGGGAAAAAATCGTCCAGGTGAAGATTGTCTACTACGGCCCCGGCCGCGGCGGCAAGACCACCAACCTCGAGTACATCAACCGCAAGTTCTCCCGGCAGATCCAGTCCGAGATGATCAGCCTGAAGACGCATGGCGACCGCACCCTGTTCTTCGACTTCCTCCCCTTCAACATGGGGCAGATCAAGGGCTACGACCTGAAGATCCAGCTGTACACGGTGCCCGGCCAGGTGAAGTACAACGCCACCCGCAAGCTGGTGCTCAAGGGCGTGGACGGCATCGTCTTCGTCGCCGACGCCCAGGAGCAGATGCGCGAGAAGAACATCCGCTCGCTCAACCAGCTGCACGAGAACCTGCAGGACTACAAGGAGTCGATCTTCCGCCTGCCGCTGGTGCTGCAGTACAACAAGGTCGACCTGCGCAACCAGGGCATCCCGGTCCTGCCGACCTCGGTGCTCGACAAGGACCTGAACAGCAAGCTCAAGGTGCCGACCTTTGAGGCAAGCGCCCTCACCGGATACAACGTTCCGGAAACATTGAAAAAAATTATATCCTCCACGGTCATCTCCATCCAGAAGAAGTTGATGTGACCGCTGGTTCCGGACAGTCCCCACGAGAGGCGGGATATGAAGAAAACGAAACGCGTCCAAATTGACAGTATCGACGAATTCGAGGACCTGACCCTGTTCGCCAACGAGTCCTTCGACACCGGGGATGTCGACCTGTTCGAATTCTCCAGCGAGGAATCGTCGGCGCTCACCCGGCTCAAATCGACCATTCTGTCCTTGGACTGGGAGATCACCGACGAGATCCTCCAGGAACTGGCCGATGAGGTGGCCAACCTGGAGTCGGTCTACGCAGGCGACAAGGTGGCCGAGGTCTACCTCCAGGGGTTGGACAAGATCGGCAGCTACATCCGCAGCAAGGGGGCCTACGCCCACCCCAACTCCATCAAGCTGCTGCTCACCTTTTTCTACGATTTCGAAAAGGCGGTGAGTTCGCCGAACATCTCCGGCGAGGAGATCACCCGCATCCTCAAGGCGGATATCCGCAAGTTCAAGATCCTCCAGTACCAGATCGCCCTGGGCGAGAAAGACCAGACCAAAGAGCCGGTCCTGGAGATCAGTGCCGCCGTGCCCGCGCCGGTGGACAGCGGCGGCGACCATCGCAAGCTGCTCAAGGCGGCCATTCTCAGTCTCGACTGGGAGGTGACCGAGGAGAGCCTCGCCCAGTACACCGCCAGCCTGGTCGGTTTCCGCGCCCAGGTGGCCGACAACCGGCTGGCCCTGGTGCTCGTGCAGGGGCTGCAGGTGCTCGGCGAGTACATCGGCGAACAGCGGGCCGGGGCCCATCCCGAGGCCTTCGCCCTGCTCCACTCCTTTGCCGAGGCCCTGGAGCAGGTGGCCGACCGTGCCGAGAGCGGTCTGGACGACGCCCAGGCCCGGAAGATCATCACCGCCCAGATCAACCGCCTCGACCACCTCAAGCTGCTCATTGCCGCCCCGGGCCAGGTCCCCATCGACGAGGCCCGGATCGACGAGGTGGTGGGGGAGATCAGCACACCGGCCGCCGCCGCCGACATCGCTTCGGAGCCGTTCGCCGGCCTGGACGAGGCGACCACGGACCACGGTGCGGCGCTGACTGAGGCCTTTCCCATCGAACTGGACACGGACCACGGCGCGGACGAGCAGGCCGGCCTGGATCTGGCCACGGAACTCGACAGCCTGTTCGCCGAGACGAGCAAACCGGCGATGGAATCCGCCGATGTCCAGTACCCCGACGAGGTTCTGCCGCCCGAGGCCATCCACCCGCTGGACGACGAACTGGCCGACGGTCACATCGAGGCGAGCCTGCATGACCGGCGGGGACTGGCGCCGGCCCTGTCCGGGGCCGAGGAGAGCGAGCGGACGTCACCGGAACGGGATCTGCCGGCCGAGGACGACCTGGCCGAGCAGCTCGACGTGTTCTTTGCGAAGACGGAGGGCGAGAGCGACGATTCGCCGGCCGACACGGTCCTGGATCTGGACTTCTCCGCGGACACCGGCCCGACCGCGGCCCTGGCCGATGCCGAAGAGCCGGCCGACCACATCGACCTGGGGCTGGAGACGACCCCGGCCGGGCTCGATCTCGAGGCCAGCCTGGACAGCTTCTTCACCGAGCCGGTGGCCGGGTCCGCAGCCGCGCCGGCCGAGTACGAGCCCCTGTCGCTCGACCTGGAACCGGCCGGCGAGGAGGAGCCTCCCCCGGTCGGGCCAACGGCGGATCTGGGGCAATTCGACCTGGAGGCAGAGTTGCCGCCCGAGAACTTCGATCTCGAGGGCACCCTGGACAATCTCTTTGCCGAGCCGGTCACCGACGACGAGGGCGCCGACGCTCTGCCGGAAATCGGGGCGGACGCCAGTGCAGACACCCGGCCCGCTGCGAGCGAGCCCGAGATCGCGCTGAACGAGGTCGACGAGCCCAACTTCGTTGATGCTCTCGGCCTGGAGGAAATGACGGAGGAGCGGGGCCTGGAGGACATCGAGAGCCGGCTGGACAGCTTCTTCGCCGACCCGGGCGGTGAGCCGGAACAGCCGGCCGCAGCCAGCCCCTCGGTGGAGGAGATCGAGCAGTCGCTCTTCTTCGCCGACGAGCACGGGCTGCCCGCGGCCCTGGCCGATGCCGAGGAGGAGCGCGGCTTCTCCGAGGAGGAGGA
>LSQX01270448.1_pt1 | contig 10490 bp, 6 predicted proteins | sample 654561 | NCBI WGS metagenome assembly LSQX01 (sample SAMN04489861, study PRJNA283612) | anaerobic digester metagenome | isolation source: 4 biogas reactors fed with cattle manure at either 37C or 55C with and... | place: Denmark: Kongens Lyngby | collected 2014
GGCTATGAAGACAAGCACATCTCAGGGGTGTTGGAGAACATCGTCTACCAAGAACTGGTCAGGCGAGGTTATGTTGTCTACATCGGAAAACTCGGCGACCAGGAAGTCGATTTCGTCGCTGAGAGTCCCCACAACCGCCTCTATGTACAAGTTGCGTATCGGATAGAATCAGAGCGTACTGTAGCACGTGAATTCGCCCCTCTGCTCGCAATCAGGGACTCCCATCCCAAATACCTCGTAACCATGGACCCCCATTTCCAAGACTCCATCGATGGGGTGCGCCACATTGGGCTCTATCAGTTTCTCACGGATAATACCTTGTATTGATGGAGGCTGGAGCATCACCTCAGTGTGGATCGGAGAAGCTTGTGCTCGTAGCGAAATATTTTGAAAAATTCGCCTAATTTCTCAAAATTCGTAGTATACTTCTGGAAAACAATCCCAAGGTAGCTGCAATGAATAAGATCTCTCAGGTGTTTTTCCGTTTGTATCATCGGCTGGGAAGGAAAAGAAGAGCAGTTGTGTTATTCACAATCATGGCGCTGCTCATTGTCATTCTTATCCTATCAATTGGTTTTAGGACACCCACAGACAGCGCCGGATCACCTGTAAAGGAGCGGGGAGGGTATGTGTCTGTACTCCTTGCTGTTTTGCTCGGTGCATCAATTGTTTCATTGGTGTTCAATGCAATCTTTCTGTTTAGAAAGCGTGTGATTGTCGCAGATACGCAGTATCTTACACCTGACTATATTCTAAAGCAGATCAAGGACATCAATACGGATGTAAACGATTCAAAGAAATACTTGTCGGTGTCCATGAGCCAATCCACACGTGATGCCAAGGCCATCAATAACAATATCAGTGAAATCGGCGATGTGCTGAAGACATATCTTAAGTTGCTCGATGAAAAAGATCGAGAGATCAAGCGATTTAAGAGTGGGTATGATACCTACTTGTACCAAAAATTCCTGAGCAGATTCATCCGAGTCGACACCATGATCTCCGACCTGCTTGATGACGGTGAGGTTACCGTCAATGACCTGGAGAACGTCCAAGACCTCATGCGCGATTCTCTGGAAGAGTGTGGGGTGGTCACCTTCACGGTTGCTAGTGGTGCCGATTATCGAAAGGAAAGGGATGTAGAGGATAATCCCGAAATTGAAACTTCGGATGATCCGAATCTCGATTATCAGGTCAAATCAACACTTCGACCTGGGTATAAGATCGTTAGCTCAGGTAATGAGCAAACTATACTCAAGGCGAAAGTGGTAATTTATAGGAATTTACAGGAGTAGGTAGAAATGGCGAGCATCGTTGGCATTGATTTGGGTACGTCTTATTCGGTTCTTGCTTCCATAGATGAGGCTGGCAGGCCTTATGTTGTTCGAGATGATGAAGGCCACAATTTGGTGCCTTCGTGTGTGTGCTTGATGAATCCAGATGACAAGATCGTCGAGGTAGGTGAAGAAGCGATGCGCCAATGGGGAATCCCTGGTGCAACGAATGTGGTTGCGAGATTCAAGCGAGACATGGGGACCTCGAAAACCTACCGATTGGGCGATAAGGAATATTCCCCCATTGAATTAAGCGCCTTCATTTTGAAGAAGTTGGTCAACATCTCACAAAAGTATTTGGGCCCGATCAGCAAGGCGGTAGTCACTGTTCCCGCAAATTTTGCCAATGAAGCGAGAGAGGGTACGATGGCGGCTGCACGAATGGCGGGCTTGGACATTGAGTATATTATCAACGAACCGACCGCAGCGGCCTTGTACTATGCGTATAGAAGTGGGCAGGAATTGAATGGGCACTATGCCGTATACGATTTGGGCGGTGGCACATTCGATATTTCGATCATCCGTGCAGAAGGACAGAATATAGAGGTACTCTGCTCGAATGGAGTTCAAAAATTAGGCGGAGATGATTTTGACGAAGCCCTCTTGAAGCTTGTCCAGAGAAAGTACAAGGATTTGGTCGGTACGGATCTCGACCTCTTCCATTACAACAAGACTCAAGCTGAAGAGGATAAAAAATCCCTCTCTCGTAAAGAGACCATCAAGGTATATGCGAACCGGAACGTAATAGAAGTTACCCGTAAGGAGTTCGAAGAGGCCATTTCCTCCAAGATCGCACAAGCAGAGATGTTGTGTGAAGCTGTGTTGGACGAAGCTGGGATTACTCCTGATCAAATCGAAAAAGTATTTCTTGCAGGTGGTAGCACGAGAGTCCCCATAGTGATGCAGAGTTTGATGAGGGTCTTTGGGCAAGAACCGCAAACCGATGCAAATGTTGATGAGGTCGTAGCTCTGGGGGCATCATTATATGCCGCGTATCGAACAGGAAAGGAAGACCTGAATCCTGCGCAGCGAATCGTTGTCGAAAGTATTGCTCTTCAAGAAATTACCGCAATGAATTATGGGACAGTGATCTATGATGAATCGAGCACCTTCCAGCCTAACAAAACGATCAATGATATCATCATCAAGCGCAATGAACAGATACCCTGCTCTGTCACGAAGTCCTATTACACGGTGGCTAAGAACCAGACGGGTGTGTTGTGTCGAGTAACCGAATGTCTGAACGACGAGAGAGATTTAAGATTTACCAATACAGTGTTTGAGGAAGAGTTGGAGTTGCCCGGGGGAAGACCTGCAGGAATGGAGGTGAAGGTAACCTATGAGTATACCGTCAATCAAATGATGTATTGTACGTTCTTGGATGTAGCGTCTGGACGGACCAAAAAAGCATCCTTCTCGTTTGCTTCTGAGACAAGCAATGACTGCGATATCGATGAATTCATCGTGGAGTGATTGGAGTGGTTCTTTTCTTTTTCCTTTTGATAGCGGGTATTTACTATCTCTATAAATTTTCAATAAAAATGGCTGCGGTGAATGAAAATGAAATAGAGCTAAATAGACAACGGAAATTCCGGGAAGATAATAAATTTGAGCTACGCGTTACCAACGATAAACTCTCCATTGAAGGGAAGACGTTCTTGGTGAAAAGAATTGAAGGGATTGGGTTCATCCCAATCCCTTCCCCAATGCCCGTAACCTTTATAACTAAACTTTTTGATCGCAAAGAAAAAGTTTCGATCCCCGTGCATTCTCAGTGGGAGCAATTCGCCTCAGGAGACACAAATATATTTCAATTAGGGCAATACACTGGAGATCTTACGCCAGATCACCGAGCGGAAAAATGGGTTACCCTCGCTGTGATTCCGTTAGACAGTCTGCTCCCTCCGTATTCAGGTAAACGTGTTATTGATGCAAGTGTATCAATTCATAGCCCAAATCCTAGAAACAATCCATCTTGGCAGGGTACGGTCACTTTTAATTTCGATTTTTCTGGCAAGGGGTATAAGGAGCTCGAACAAGACCAGATTCAAGGAAATATCTTGTTGATACATCTTGCGGTAGCGGTAGCGGGCTCCGATGGTCTGTTCGATAAAGCCGAAGGGTTGGTTCTCAAGCAATGGATTACCGACAAGATTGAGAAGTTGGAAAGCGAGGAACGAGAGAGACAGAAAAATCTGTATAACAATGCGTTTCGCAGTGCATACAAGGATTTGAAGGATGGAACGCTGTCTGTAGGCGATGTGGCCCAGTCATTGAACGGTATTGGCGAAGAGAAACAAAAATATGAAGCCATCACTCTTTGTTATGAAATCCTTGCAGCCGATGGGCGTGTCGATCCTGCCGAACTTCAGCTCATACGAAAAATTGCCGAGTCATTGGATCTTGATGAAGATACGGTGGATCTCATAAAGGACCGGACTGTTTTGGGATTGAAATTTTCTTCACGGAGCGGGACCATCGAAGATTTGGTCGGCATCGAGAAAGATTGGGATGCCGAGACAAAAAAGAAATATCTTCGAAAAGAATTCCAGAAATGGAACAATAGAATTTCTGTTCTTGAAGCGGGCGAAGAGCGCGACAATGCACAGAAAATGCTGGACCGGGTAGCTGAAGCAAGGAAATTGTATGATTAATGCGGAGGAAGTGAAACAGCAATATCAACGGATTCGATTTGGTCCTGATAAGAGTGTTCAGGAGCACTTGGCTCAATACGCAACGGGCGATGCAGTTCGCAGTTATTTGAATTCTTCTGAATTGAGAATCACTGAACAGGTCACCCCAACGCTCAATGACATTCTTTGCAGGGTGACGAACCGGCTACGTATACCGCACTCCATCATCCAATGTTTCGTGTTTCCCTCTTCTGATGCCCAAGCGTATAGTTTACTGGGATTGAGGGATACGTGTGTATTGAGATTTAGCTCGGCGTTGATTGAATTGCTCTCAAAAGATGAGCTTGCGTTTGTCATGGGACATGAAATCGGGCATTTTCTTTTCAGCCATCGTATTTCTGTTCATGGGGAATCTGCGAGTCTGGAAGAATTGATGTTGCAGAGATACCAGGAGATCTCAGCTGATAGGGTAGGCTTGATTGCGTGCGGATCTTTTGAGATCGCAGCCAAGGCCCTGATAAAAACAATCTCAGGATTATCCGACAAGCATCTTCGTTTTGATGTCGCCACCTTCATCCATCAATTACGAGCCACTACCCAAAGTAGCGCCATAGGAGCCACACATCCTTCAATGTTTATCCGATGCCGTGCTCTGTTGTGGTTTTCACTGCACAAAGGGTATATGGCAGGGGTGTTCCCACAACGAAGCGATGAATTGCATGACATTGATAAAAACATCATGAACGACTTCAAGAAATACGTTGATGGATGGATCATAGATACCATCGCCCATTCAAAAGAGAAGCTTGCCCTGTGGCTGGCTGCCGAACGGATTGTACAATCAGGGCTGTTCTCCAAAGAACAACAGACAATCTTCACGGACATGTTCGGTGTTGAAGCCATGAACAGTATGAAACGATACCTAAAGTCCAGCCCTCCCTTGGCTTTGAAGGAAGAAGTAGAAAAACGGATTAGGGAGGCTACAGAAGAACTGATGAATCTAATCCCCATTGGTTTTGAGGATGAATATCAGGCAGTGGCAGGATCAGTTGTAGATCGCTTTAGGAGATAGACTCCGGTTGGTAATTATTACACGACCACACTTGTGCTTATTTATCGAGATATGGAGCTCCCATAGAGAGCCCTGGAATGGATAGAGCGCTATTGATGGACTTCCCCCCATAATATGGTAGTCTAGTAATCGATGAACCTCTGGGAGAACAGAACACTACTCATGAATAATCTAGCGCTACCTGATGTGGATGAAAATATTCTTCTCAATACTGATTCAGAGCTCCTTCCCCTGCTGTTGATGGATCAAACAACAGGCAAGAATATCCTTTGGATGACAAATAATTACAAAAAGCATGGGGCAGGGTATGAAGAAAGGTCAGAGATTACAATTCCTCTCATCACAGGGAAAAAATCGCTGATCATCAAGCCGCGAGTAGCGAAATCAAAACATGAGCAGTACCATAGAGTCAGAGATAAAGGGGAAGTCTTTACACCTTCATGGGTTTGTAATACGCAGAACAACCTCATAGATCAGGCATGGTTTGGAAGGCCGGATGTCTTTAATTTTGAAGAAGATCAAGGATGGGTAACCAACGTTGATGCCATTTCCTTTGATTCTTCTGGGGAAAAAACATGGCGCAATTATGTACGGGCTCCTCGTCTTGAAATTTCATGTGGGGAAGCGCCCTATCTGGTGAGTAGATATGATACCACCACAGGGGACACCATTCCTGTAGAGCGAAGGATTGGGCTTCTTGACCGAAAATTACGTGTTGTAACTGAAAATACAAAACAGGCGGATGCTTGGATTTCTTGGTCAAAGAAAGCAGTAATGAGTGTGTACGGGTATGAATGGCAAGGTGACAATCTCCTGTTGGCCCGCGAAAATGTACTTCTCACATATGTGGATTACTATCGCAATCGTTTCAACGGGGACAATCCTTCTTTGGAGTTGATGAGAGAGATCGCCCAAATCATCTCATGGAACCTCTGGCAAATGGATGGATTGAAATTTGTCGTTCCTTCCTCCTGCCACGAGACCCTCTCTGTCGATAGGGACTTGTTCGAAGAGAGAATAATCCGTACACCGTGTGAAGGTTGCTCAACTGATGATGTGTATAAACATAATGGAGCGTATTGCATGATCCGAGACTGGCAGAAGGATGAAATTATCTCTGCCGTCTCGTTGCTGGGGGCGGACAATGATAGATAAGCAATTCGAGAATGCCTTTTCCTATGTTTTGATTTACGTGTTTGCCATCCATGACGAGCCACATCGTGGTTGCTTGAAGATTGGGATGACTACATACAAACCAGAAACCGCTGATATTGCAGAATACGCTTCTTTATTGAATCCCGGTTCGTCACTTCTCAACAAAGCCGCCAAACAGAGAATTGATACGTATACCAAGACAGCCGGGATAAGGTATGAGCTGTTATACACCGAGCTTGCTGAACGTAGGGAAGTGAAAGACAAAAGAATCTTGCTCAAATATTTCAGTGATCACGATGTGCATCAGGTTCTGAAAAATTCAGGCATTGAACAGGTACGGTTTGATGATAGTGGAGCAAATGAGTGGTTCCGCACCGATTTGCCAACAGTAAAGAATGCAATCAAGGCTGCAAAGGAGAATAGGCAATCACTTTCAGCTACAGAGGTCAGCTTTGGCCATATTCCAATAATATTTCGACCAGAGCAAAAAGAAGCAATTGAAATGACACTTGATAGATTCAAGAGAGGCAATAGAGTCCTCTGGAATGCGAAAATGCGTTTTGGCAAGACTCTTTGTACCTTGGAAGTCATCAATAGAAAACAATTCAAGAAAACCTTGATACTTACCCATCGGCCCGTGGTCGATGAAGGATGGCGTGACGACTTCTTCAAGATTAGCTGGCAGAAGAAGTGCTACTACCTTAAGAAAGGCACTGACGAGAGTCATATACGTCATCATATTCTGAAGGGATATCCATTCATTCTGTTCGCTTCCATACAAGATTTAAGAGGCTCACGGAAAGTAGGCGGTAAATACGACAAGAATGATCTGCTCTTTCAAACGGAATGGGACTGTGTGGTAATCGATGAAGCGCATGAAGGCACCAAAACATCCCTCGGTGATGATGTACTGAAAGAGATTATCAAGGAAGAATCCTATGGAAAGACGAAGCAGATGTATCTATCCGGGACTCCATTCAACCTGGTGGATGATTTTAGCGAAGATGAGGTGTACACGTGGGATTATGTAATGGAACAAAAAGCCAAATCGGAATGGGATATCATCAACGGACTTGATAGCAACCCATATGAAGGCTTACCTAAACTCAGTATCTACACGTACGATATCGCCGATGCAATTCCTGGATACATGGATCTTGAGGATAAGGCTTTCAATTTCCGTGAATTTTTCCGCGTATGGACCGGTGTTGTTCAATATGATGGCCGGTTGATACCAGAAGGATCCGCTGTTGGACGTTTTGTCCATGAACAAGATGTAAAGAGTTTCATGCATCTTCTTCGTCTAAAGGATGAGGATTCCAATTATCCATTCTCTCGAGATGAATATCGGGAATATTTTCGGCATACGCTTTGGATGATGCCTGGGGTAAAAGAAGCAAGTGCAATGGAGGACTTGCTGAAAAGGGATGAGGTGTTCAAGCACTTCAACATCGTCAATGTTGCGGGCGATACCCCTTCTGGAGAAAATGCTGATGCCCTTCAACGCCTCTACGGCGCAATCTCAGATCGTCCTGAAGAAACATGGACCATCACATTGTCGTGTGGACGGTTGACAACCGGGGTCACGGTAAAGCCATGGACTGCGGTTCTGATGCTCTCAGGTTCTACCTCAACGTCTGCTTCGATGTATTTGCAAACGATATTCAGAGTTCAATCACCAGCAAACATCGGCGGCAAAATCAAAGATCGATGTTTTGTTTTCGATTTTGCACCTGATCGTACCCTGCAAATGGTCGCTGAAGCAGGAAAACTCGGAACAAGGCCAGGAAGAAGCGCTGATGAAGATAAGATGAAGGACTTTCTTAAATTCTGTCCTGTAATCGCTATCAAGGGCTCAGTGATGAGGAGCTACGATGTCGATTCAATGCTACGGCAACTAAAACGGTACTATGCCGCCAGGGTTGTTCAGAACGGATTCGATGATGTGAAGCTGTATAATGATAAGCTTCTCCAGCTGTCAGATTTGGACAGGAAGAAATTCGAAGATTTGAAAGATATTGTGGGCTCTTCCAAAGCGTCAGCAATCAAAAAGACAATTGTGATATCCGAATCAGGGTTGGGAGCTGAGGAGCAAGAAGCCGCCGAAGCTGCTGAAAGAAAGAAGAAGAAACGTGAGGAGTTGACTGCTGAAGAGAAAGAAGCACTCAGAAGGCTTCAGGAAGCTAAGGATGCCAAGAGTAAAGCAATTTCCATTCTGAGAGCAATATCAATCAGGATTCCGCTGTTGGTGTATGGCGCAGAGAAGGAGATTGATGAGGACATTACGATCGATCAATTCGCCGGGCTCATCGACGATGAATCATGGAAAGAATTCATGCCCAAGGGTGTGACCAAAGAGAAATTCAATGACTTCATAGAATATTACGACAAAGACATCTTTGTTGAGGCAGGAAATCAGATACGGCGTAAGGTCAAGGCGGCTGATGAGCTCCAACCGACAGAACGAGTGAAGAAGCTTGCAGTGCTCTTTGCTACGTTCAAAAACCCAGACAAAGAGACAGTGCTGACACCGTGGCGTGTTGTCAATATGCATCTGGGGGAATGTTTGGGTGGGTACAGCTTTTTTGATGAAGAGTATAGTGATGTACTAGAAGAGCCCAGGTTCATCGATCAGGGTGAAGTTACAAGAAAGACTTTGGCAAGCACCCACGCAAAAATCCTGGAGATCAACTCAAAGTCAGGCCTCTATCCCCTGTATGTGACGTACAGCCTCTATAGGAAACGATTGGATTCCATACCTGACGACGCACGAACTGAAGAGCTACAACATGAAATTTGGCAACAAACGATAAAGGAAAATATCTTCGTCATCTGTAAGACGGAGATGGCAAAGTACATCACGAAACGAACTCTCTTAGGCTACAGGACAGGAGAAATGAACGCCCATTACTTCGAGGATTTGATCAACCAATTCAGAAACAAGCCTGAAAAGGTCATCAAGAAGATCAAGAGTGCAAATTACTGGAATAGACAGGGGGATGAAATGAAGTTCGATGCCATAGTAGGAAATCCGCCGTATCAGGTGATGGATGGCGGTAATAAAGCCAGTGCCGTCCCCGTTTATAATCATTTTGTAAGGGCTGCGATGATAATGAACCCTAATTACATATCGATGATCATACCAGCAAGGTGGTATTCTGGAGGAAGAGGGCTGGAATCGTTTCGTAATGCTATGCTGAGTGACTTAAGATTCCAGAAACTGATAGATTATTCAGATTCTAACGATTTGTTCCAAGGAGTTGATATTGCTGGTGGTGTTTGTTATTTCTTGTGGAATGAGGCATATAGAGGTTTATGCGAGGTTGTAAATATTCATCAAAATGGAAAATTCGCAGGATTACGTTCGTTAGATGAGCACCAAATTTTTGTGCGGTATAGTCAAGCTTTGTCGATTATTGACAAAATCAAGACAAAGGAAAAAATTTTCTACGACAGTCGTGTTAGCTCCCAAAAACCTTTTGGTTTACGAACATATGCGAAACCTACAAAGAATGGCGAGCTAACGCTACGATATAACAAAGGTAGTGGCCGATTTCCAAGAGAGCGAGTTACAGCGGGGATAGAGTGGGTGGATAAATGGAAAGTAATATTGTCATATCTGACTCATGACCATGCAGGGCGCTCTGATAAATTTGGGAAGAGGCGAATTTTTTCTACATTAGAAATTCTACCTCCTTTGGGCGTATGTACTGAAACATATTTGGTTATAGATAATTTTCTCACTCAATCTGAAGCTGAAAACTTGATGTCGTATTTGAAAACAAAACTAGTCAGATTCCTTGTTGCACAAACTGCAACGACACAACACATTTCAAAAGCAAACTTCATATTTGTGCCTGTCCTTGATTTTAACAAATCATGGACTGATGAGAAATTGTATTCGAAGTATCAACTGGACAAAGAGGAGATTGATTTTATTGAGAGTATGATAAGTGAAATGTAACTGGAATTCATGGAACAATCATCTAAGATTTGATCCAATACAAAAGGCTTTGCAGATGAATCTGCTTTGAAAGTTTGGATTATGCTTTGAGAAAGAACACAGGCTTTCAGACAGAAAGCTGAGGGAGTTATGGAAAGGCAGGATACTGTATTTACCGCTGACACGTCGCCTTAAAAGCAAAGCTGCAAGGAGAATTCCTTGCAGCTTCTATCGGGCTGGACAGATTTGAAGCGTCGACCCCATGTCCCCCAGACAGGTACACTAAACCCCTGTGGTACAGCCCGTGTTGTGTTGGTGAACCAACAGTGGTGAAGCTGTCTCTTATACACATC
>LSQX01205427.1_pt1 | contig 10489 bp, 10 predicted proteins | sample 654561 | NCBI WGS metagenome assembly LSQX01 (sample SAMN04489861, study PRJNA283612) | anaerobic digester metagenome | isolation source: 4 biogas reactors fed with cattle manure at either 37C or 55C with and... | place: Denmark: Kongens Lyngby | collected 2014
CCAATGAACAGCTTTAGTCTCTCAATCTGCGACATTTGAGCCTCCTTAAAATACCGAGCACAGAATATCAAGCACATCTGTCTCGCCAAGGTCGACCGGGTTGTTGTCCATTCTGCCTTTGGTGAAGGTGCTTTTTACTATATCCTGAAGTTCGTTTCTTTTAACGCCGAAGGCCGACAGCCTGAGCGTTACAATCCCGAACGAAACGTCGTCCAGCCAGTTTTTCAGCCCGCCGTGCCGCTCGTAGCACTCAAAGAGCATGTCGGCATCTTCGGTGGCCGGCCGGTTCAGCTTTGATACCGGGTCGAGCGTTATAGCGCAGGCATATCCGTGGGGGACATTGTATTTCATGGTTATCGGGTATGAGATTGAGTGGCAGGCCGTGGTGTGGGTCTGTGAGAAGGCGATGCCGGCCAGCACCGAGCCTGCCGCCAGCTTCCGGCGCAGCCTTATGTCGGCCGGGGAGCGCAGCGCGGGACCAAGATTTGTCATTATTATGTCAACCGCGCGGCAGGCGATTTCCTTTACCAGCGGGGTGGTCTGTTTTGCCCAGAAGGCTTCGCTGGCATGGCAGAGCGCGTCGAGCGCGGTGGCAAGTGTGAGCGAGGCCGGCATTGAGGCGGTCAGCTCGGGGATTATCAGCGCCTGCCTGGCATAGAGCGAAGAACACTCTATTGAGAACTTCGAGACCTTGTCGACATCCCAGATAGTAGCCCACTTTGTCACCTCCGAGCCGGTGCCCGAGGTCGAGGGCACCGCTATGATGTCAATCATCCGGTGCTCGGCGGTATAGGACTTTGAGGTTATCGCTTTTGTGATGTCCTCAATTGTCGCCTTCCCGCCCTCAAACATATACCGAAAGGCGCTGAGCGCCTTGGCCAGGTCAAGCGAGCTGCCCCCGCCTACCGCGATTATAAGGTTTGGCTCGGCATCCCCGACGGCCTTGAGCGCATTTACAACCTCCCTTTGAGTGGGGTTTGAGGGAATGCTGTCTATCCAGATGACGCCGGCAGACTCTATTGTCGGAGTGAGACCCCAGAGGTCGCTGGTGCTGCGCTCGGCAATTACCACGGCCCCGCGGGACTTTGAGATAAGCTTTTTGAGATAGTCAAGATTTTCAAATTTAATTTCAACCGGGCATAACCCATTCATTGTATGCACCTTGCCTTTCGGCTCCCGTGCCATCCGGCACGGGAGCCTGTGATTTGGGAGGGATTTTTTATATGGTTTCGATAAGCCCCTGTCCCGGGCGCTCGCCGCGGCGCAGCCTTGGCTCTATTTGTCCGAAGATTATTTCGGGCACATATTTGACCGAGGGAATGAGGAAGTCGGGTTTTGCCGCCGCTAACTGATTGTAATCGTTGCTGCCGCTGGCATAAAGGCCTATGGTCCAGCAGCCGGCGTTGTTGCCGCAGAGCATTCCGGCGGCAGTGTCGTCGATTTTGACCACCGCCTCAACCGGCATAACCTTTCCGGTAAGTTTGTAAGCCTGGAGCATGCAGTCGAATACCATAAACGGACTCGGACGTCCCGGCACCTTTTCGGAGTTTGTCACAACGTCAAAGACCATACCGAATTTCTCGTCCAGCACGCGGTTGAGGTTTTTGGAGTCCTCCTCGTAATATCCGGTGTCGCAGCCCACAAGTATCCCGGCCATGCGCAGCGCGTCGATGCACTCGACAGCGCCGTCAATCGGCTTTGCCAGGTCTTCGTCGACTATGTATTTTGACATGAGCGGCCTGAACTCGGCAAGGATTGCTTCAAAGTCGCTCTCCTCCCAGGGCCGCTTGTAAATTTTTTGCCACTGTTCGTTAAATTCGGGAAGCTGCATGAGCATGCGCAGGTGGGTGGGCTTGAAGTTACCCATCGGCTTTCTTATCGAGGCCCAGCTCAGCTCAATTCCGAATTTTCTTATTGCCTCGTAAAAGGGGATGACCGGGGCCTTGCAGCCGCGCAGGTCATCGAGCGGCCATCTGTGGCGCAGGTCGGCCGGCCCGTCGCAGAAGGTTCCCGCGGTGTCGAGTACCGCAAGCTGAATTTTTCCTGTGTAGATTCTGTTGTACATGATATTACCGCCTTGTGTCAGGATTTGGCTTCATTATACATAGAATAATCCGAATTGTCAATAGCACATTCCATAAAATTCGAATAATATCCTATAAATTTCGATAATTGTCGGGATTAAGTGGTTGTGCGGAGGATGCAGCGGCGCGCCGGCGTCGTGCCCTGTAATATAAAAAGAAAAGCTCCGACGGCACGACCTGTAAGTAAAAACGATGGACAAAGGCGGGCCGACAGCAAATCTGTTCCGGGTCCCGCCATGTATCAGTTTCCCTCGGGTTTTTTCGGCCGGATGATTCTCACTCCGCTCTCGGTGTATCTTTGATACACCTCATCCTCAAGTTTTGAGTCGGTTATAATCGCGTCTATCTGGTCAAGGCTGCAGATATTGATAAAGGACACACTGTCAAACTTACTTGAATCGGCGACGACGTACCGGGTCTTGGCGTTTTTCAGCATGGCCTTGATAATACCCTCCTCGTGCAGCCTGAAGTCGGTAATCCCTTTCTCGAGCGAAATTGCATTTGCCGCGATTATGGCGGTGTCAATGTTATAGCTTGATATTTCCTCCTCGCAGTGTCCGCCGTAAAGGCAGTTCTCGCTGTGGTCGAGCGCGCCGCCGGGTATTATGACGCTGTTGGTCTGTGCCAGGGTAAAAACCTGAACCACTGAAAGGCTGTTTGTGACAATTGTGAGGCGTGTGAATGTTTTGGCCAGCCTTTTTGCAACCACAACGTTTGTGGTGCCGTTGTTTATCGCCACCGCCTGGCCGTCGGCAACAAGGTCGTCGATAAGGGTAGCAAGCTCGGTTTTTTCTTCTATTCTTGCTACATTGCGCAGCCTGAATACCTGTCTGCGGCTGTCATCGCTGTGGTAGACCGCGCCGCCGTGAACCCGCTTTACCATTCCGCCGCCTCGCTCAAGCTCAGCCAGGTCGTTTCGTACGGTATCAAGCGATACGCCGTTGAGCTTGGCAAGCTCAGAGAGGGTCGCGGCCTTGTTCTGGGCAAGGTAATTCAATATATTGTCCAGCAGTTTTTGCTTTATCATGTCTTGTCACCCGCCTATAATTTTCAATTTTATTATATATCGGGATGCAATATTTGTCAATAATATTGTCGGTATGGCAAACCTGCGCTTTTGTATTGAAAGATTTTCTAATATATGATACAATATACAAGTTATATTTTATATTTGTGATACAGCGGCATTCTGCCGGTAATAATTGGGGGAGAAATGAAGCTAAAACTTGAGAACATCAGTAAAACATACAGAAACGGCGAGACCGTGAGAGCGCTCAGGCGCATTTCAGTAGCCTTCCGCAAAAGCGAGTTTGTCGCGGTGCTCGGCCCTTCGGGCTGCGGTAAAACCACCCTGCTCAATATTATCGGCGGGCTCGACCGGTATGACGCCGGCGAGGGAGACCTTATTATCAACCGAATTTCGACCAAGCACTTCACCGACCGGGACTGGGACGCCTACCGCAACCGCTCTATAGGCTTTGTCTTTCAGAACTACAATCTCATAAGTCACCAGACGGTGCTGCAGAATGTCGAGATAGCGCTGACCCTCTCGGGCGTGCCGCTCTCCGAGCGGCGGCGCAGGGCAAAGCAGGCGCTGGCTGATGTGGGGCTGTCCGACCAGCTAAAAAAGAAGCCCAATCAGCTCTCGGGCGGCCAGATGCAGCGGGTGGCAATCGCCCGGGCGCTGGTCAACAACCCCGACATAATACTCGCCGACGAGCCGACCGGCGCGCTCGACTCGCAGACAAGTATGCAGGTCATGGAGATACTCAAGGAAATATCCAAGACCCGGCTGGTTATTATGGTCACGCACAACGGCCAGCTTGCCGAGAAATATTCCGACCGCATTATCCGCCTGCTTGACGGCGAGATTATCTCGGACACAAGCCCGGTGGCCGGCGAGGCCGACACCCCGGCACAGCCCGACGGGAAGCGGAAATTTAAAGGGACCTCAATGTCAATGGCAACCGCCCTGTCGCTCTCACTGAAAAATCTGCTCACCAAAAGGGGCCGGGCAATACTGACCTCCTTTGCCGGCAGCATCGGCATTATCGGGGTGGCGCTGGTGCTCGCCCTCTCAAACGGTCTCTCAAAATATATGGCCGACATGCAGTCCGAGACCCTGTCGGGTTTCCCGATTACTGTCAGCTCTGTAGCGCAGATAATTGACCTTGAGGCCGCCCGGCAGAACTTCGGGAACCCGACATATGAGGAATACCCCGAGGGTGACGTGCTGTATTCCTATGACATGAGCAGCCAGTTGTCAAGGCACAAGAATATAATAACCGACGACTACATCGAATATGTAAGGAGGATCACCGAAGTTCTGCCGGGCGCGGCCAACAGCATCGCCTATTCATACGGGGTCAGAATGAACCTTCTGGCGAAGGTAAGCGATACCGTGGTGAGGTTTCAGCCCGGAAGCTACGCAGACGAACTGCCCGACAACCCGGATTTTATCCTCTCGCTATTCGAACTGATAGGAGAGGAAAGCCGGCTGCCCGAGGCTGAGGATGAAATTGTGCTTGTTGTCGACAAATACAACCGGATAAACAAAACCTTTTTCTCAAGGCTTGGCATAACCGAGGAGCGGCAGGCAAATCTGCGCCTGTCGGATTTCATCGGAAAGACAATCCTCAAGGTAGTCCCGAGCGACGAGTATTACATAAAGGACGGGGACCTGTTCACCGAAGCCCAGCCCGGCGACTACAACGCGCTCTATGAGAGCAGGGGGGGCATAAGACTGACAATTGTGGGGGTTCTGCGCCCGAAGGCCGAGACAGCATCCGAATTTCTGCTGACCGGTATCGCCTACACTCCCGCTCTGACCGCCACGGTGGTAGAGGACGCCCAAAACAGCAAGATTGCGCGGGCGCAAAAGGAATCGGATGTTGATGTGCTCACCGGCGCGCCGTTTGCCGACGAGCAGGCGAGAAAAAACACCCTGCAGGCGCTGGGGGCCGATACCACCCCGACCGGAATCAATATTTATCCGAAGGATTACGCCAGCAAGGACCAGATTAAAGACTATCTGGACAAATACAACGAGGGTAGGGAGGACGCAGAGCAAATAATTTTCACCGACCTGGCCGAGATGATAACCTCAATCACCGGAACCCTGCTCGACACCGTGACCTATGTGCTGGTCGGCTTTGCCGCCATATCGCTTGTGGTCTCGACTATCATGATTGCAATTATCACCTATGTGTCGGTCATCGAACGCACCAAGGAAATAGGCATTCTGCGCAGCGTGGGGGCGCGAAAGAAGGATATTTCCCGGGTCTTCAACGCCGAGACGCTGATTATCGGCTTTACCGCCGGTGTCTTCGGGGTCGGGATTTCTTATGCCCTCACCTTCCCGATAAACTTCATTATAAGCCGGCTGGTCGAAATCATCGAAATTGCCTGGCTCAGGTCGGTGCACGCGATTCTTTTGGTCGTGGGCAGTATGGCGCTGACGCTTATCGCCGGGTTTATCCCCTCGCGCATAGCTGCTAAAAAAGACACGGATGTGGCGCTGAGGACCGAGTGACGCTCGGGGGCGCCGCCGTAAAAAGCGCGTGTGGGGCTTTGCCCCGCACCCCACTTAAGGGGCTTTTTGAAAAAAGCCCCTTAAGAATCCCCAAAAAGCTTTTAAAACCTTATCCTCAATCAAGCAGCGCGGACCTCATCCCGCGCTTTTTGCTGCCTATAGTTCACGGCTGTCTTATGGAAGGGACACGGGAGATGCGCGGACAGAGAATATCTGCTCCTGGGTATAAGGATAGGCGGCGTGCCGGGTCGTCGCGTCCTGAAATAATTAAAAAGGCCTGCGCGATGCGCAGGCCTTAAATTTCGTCATAGGTTTTTTTGAAATTATCCTTAAAATCACTTGATATTTCATCCCCGGCGGTGAATACCGCCTCAACTGCTGCCCCAAAAACCGGGGGCATGTCGCTGACAAGCAGCTTTATTCTCTCGGGGACAAGCCCCCGCAGCGAGGCTGAATACTCGGGATAGTTACTGAATATTCCCCCGCCCAAAACCACTGCGAAGGCACCATCAAGCCTTTTGCCCGCCGCGCAAATCATTTTGGCAATGCAGCCGATGTTCCGGTGCATAATATCAAGGCTTACCCTGTCGCCCAGCCTGCAGCCCTCAAACACCGCACCGGCAAACGAGGCGACATACGAGGGGCCGCGCTCATAAAGCCTTGATATCATATCCTTCGGGTGCCCGCCAAGCTTTGTGGTTATAAGACCAGAAAGCGCCGTCGGAGGACCCTGGCCGTCCTGCTCATGAAGCGCGGCGGCGATTGCGTCGCGGCCGAGGTTGTAGCCGCCACCCCCGGAGTCAAACATATAGCCCCAGCCGCCAACCTGATAAAGCTCGCCCCCGCGCCGCACAAAACAGGCGGTGCCGGTGCCGGCTATCACGCAGCCGCCGTCGGCGCGGTAAAGTCCCCCGGTGAGCAGGGGTATGGCGTCGGTCCCGACACAGAGGGCATAAATGCCGGTTCTCCCGCGCAGCTGCTCGGTGAACACGCTGCCGAACCCGACCACTCCGGCCAGTCCCGCGAAGACCCCCGAGACCGGCCCGGGGGATTTATTGCAGAGGTCCTGTATTATATCAAGCAGCAATCCACCCGACTTGTCTGCGCCAACAAAATTCGGATTGCCCCCGCCGTCGGTTCTGCGCAGAACCACTCGGCCGCTGCCGTCTACCAAAACCGACTCGGTTTTGGTTCCCCCCGAATCTATCCCTATATAATATTTCATCCGAGCACCTCCCCCGAGACCGGGCAAAAACCGCGCAGGCGGTTTTATTGTCTTGAGTATATCATAGCGCCGCGGCGGCTTCAATACAAAAACACAAATTAAGGAAAGAAAATCACCCGCTCGGTTGACAGGCTTTACCGGGCGGTGATATAATAAACTCGGCATCAGGTAAGAAATAAAACCGAAAGGAAAAGAAAATGGCATCCGAAGTTGAATTTTTTGATGTCCGCAGTGAACCCTTTGAGGTATACGGGCTGCTTGAGCCCAAAGCCGGCCCGGTATTCAGAAGGCTGCCCGACACATTTGGCACAAGTCTGAACAAAAAAGTAAATCAGCATTATCTCAGCACCGCCGGCGGGCGGGTGAGGTTTTCGGCCTGCACCGGGGTGGTTGCCGTCAGAGTGACGCTGCCCGAGGTGAGGGTTTACGACCATATGCCCGCAACAAATGTCTGCGGGTTTGATTTGTATGTCGACAGCGAGGGCGACAGCCGGTTTTACCGCTCCTTCAGGCCGGGCAGACCTGCCGCAGAATACGAGGCGGTGCTAATGCTCCCCGACTGCCGGCCGCGGTATTTTACAATCAATTTCCCGTCATACAGCCCGGTAAGCAGCCTTTATGTCGGACTTGACACAGGAGCGAAGCCGGGTCCGGGGCTGAAATACCGCTCGCCCCTGCCGGTTGTGTATTACGGAAGCTCTATAACCCAGGGGGCCTGCGCCTCGCACCCCGGCAACACATATCCCGCAATTATCAGCCGGAGAATGAACCTCGACTACCTGAACTTCGGTTTCTCGGGCGGCGGGCTCGGGGAGGAGGAGATGGCGCGGTATTTAGCCTCGCTCAAAATGCTTGCCTTTGTCTCTGATTACGACCACAACGCGCCCGACGCCTCGCACCTTGCCAAAACCCATTTTCGGCTCTATGAAATAATCCGGGAGCGCCATCCGGATATCCCGTATATCATGCTCTCGCGCCCTGGTTTCACCTACAACATCAAAGAAAGTATTGCCCGGCGCGATGTGATAATCGATACCTACAGGCGCGCCCGGGAGCTGGGCGACAAAAATGTATATTATATCGACGGAGAGGGGATATTCCGCGGACCCGACGAGGACCTCTGCACGGTCGACGGAACCCACCCTACCGACGTCGGTTTTCTGAAAATTGCCGACGCTCTGCACCGGATTTTGGTTCGCGCCCTGAGAGCGGCCGGGCTTGGCAACTAATGGCACAATCCATTTAAAAATATAAGCGAGGAAAAAGAAATGAGTGCTGAAGATATAAAAAAAGAGGCATATGTCGAGGTTGACCGCAACATGCTGGTCGAAACCTCCATAAAGGAGCCGGATGTGGCCTTTTTTGACGTGAGAAAGCCCCCGTTCGAGCTCTACGGATTTTACGACCCGCACGGGCAGGAATATTTCCGCCGGCTGCCGCAGGAGGTCGCCGAGGCGACCAGCCAGGGGGTTGCAAAGCTGGCGCGCGAGTCGACCGGCGGCCGTGTCCGCTTTTCCACCGACTCGGCCTATATTGCAATCAAGGTAGAGCTGGGGCCCTATTCGCGCAGACCCCATATGACGCTCTGCAACACCGCCGGTTTTGATCTTTACGAGGACACCGCCACCGACAGCCGGTTTGTAAAGCCCTTTTTGCCGCCCTATAATTTTGAGAATGACTACGAGCAGATAATTCAGCTCGGCTCACGCAAAATGCGCAGCTTCACTATAAACTTCCCGGTTCACGCACTGGTAAAGAACCTTTATATCGGCCTGCAGGCCGACGCAGCGCTTGACAGGGGAAAAAAATACTCAAACAGCGCCCCGGTAGTCTTTTACGGCAGCTCTATTGTGCACGGCACCGCCGCCTCGCGCCCCGGGCTGACATACGAGAATATCATCTCGCGCAGGCTGAACCTCGACTATATCAACCTTGGCTTTTCAGGTCGGGCTAAGGGGGAGCCGGTTTTGATTGAGTATATCTCGGGGCTTAACATGTCGATATTTGTCTGCGACTACGACCACAACGCGCCCGACGCCGCCTTTCTGCGCGCCACGCACCAGGGAGTCTATGATATTTTCCGCAAAAAGCAGCCCGACACCCCGTATATTATGATTTCCCGGCCGAATATTGCCACTAACCCTACCGAGTTTGCCGAGCGGCGCGACGTGATAATCGACACCTACCGCCACGCGCTCTCGCTCGGGGACAAAAACGTGTATTATATTGACGGGGAATCCTTTTTCCTCGGCAAATACGAAAACGAATGCACCATGGACGGCGTTCACCCCAACGACCTCGGATTTACGCTTATGGCCGACGGAATTGAGAGCGTAATCCGGCGCATTCTGGGGCGGGACTGCATATGAGCCCAGCGGGGCAGGCCGACATGGCGGCGCTTGCATATCTGGGAGACGCGGTTATTGAGCTTTGGGTGCGGGAGCGGCTGGTCAGAGCCGGTATTTGCAGCTCGCACAAGCTGAACGAGCAGGCCAAAAGGTATGTCACCGCCCCCGCGCAGGCCTTGGCCATGAAGCGGATACTCCCGCTGCTCGACGCGGAGGAGAACGCGATATTCCGCCGCGGACGGAATGCCGGGCATACCAGCCTGCCGAAGAACGCCACCGCCGCCGAATACCGCGCGGCCACCGGCATGGAGGCGCTTTTCGGCTGGCTGCATCTGGCCGGGCGCGGGGAGAGGACTGAAGAGCTGCTTGAGGTCGGGTACAAAAACAGGGAAGAAGCATAAACAAAAAACGGGTCAGGTTACAGAACCTGACCCGTTTTATAGAATAACTTCGGGGAGAGAGTATATGAAAATTAATTTAGGCGCTGCGGCATTAGAAGCGCCCCCCGGCGTCGGGACGGTCTATATTGGTGTTGTCATAGTCTTAGGAATACTCATTTGGATAGGCGCGGGGTACTGTCTGGCAAAAAAGACCTGGGCATGCCCGAGTTGCGGAGAGCATGAAAGTGGTATCAGATGATGTTTTCGGTTCACCTCAATGGCGACCGGCTCATGCGCTGCCCCAAGTGCCGCAAAAAAGACTTTTTCAGCCCGGTTGACGACAGATAACTTACTTGTTTTCTGTCATATTTATCAGTTAGCCATAAAAAGCTCTATATCTGCGTCAACCGTGTTGATTTTTGCAAGGCCGAATTTCTCGACAAGCACCCCGGCCACCGCGGGTGACAAAAATCCCGGATGTGTCGGCCCGAGATGTATGTTCTTAACCCCCAGATAGAGAAGCGCAAGCAACACAATGACCGCCTTCTGCTCATACCATGCGATATTAAACGCGAGCGGCAGCCTGTTGATATCGTCAAGCCCGAATATCTCCTTAAGCTTTAGCGCGATAACAGCGAGCGAATAAGAATCGTTGCACTGCCCCGCGTCAAGCACTCTCGGAATGCCTCCTATATCACCGAGCTCCAGCTTGTTGTACCGGTACTTCGCGCAGCCCGCGGTCAGGATAACCGTGTCCTTCGGCAGCTTTTTCGCAAATTCGGTATAGTATTCCCGGGATTTCATGCGTCCGTCGCAGCCCGCCATTACAAAGAATTTTCTGACTGCTCCGGATTTGACCGCATCGACAACCTTGTCGGCAAGGGCAAGGACCTGGTTATGGGCAAAGCCGCCCACGATCG